>ERZ791803.795-NODE-795-length-17731-cov-2.858056_pt1 | contig 17731 bp, 23 predicted proteins | sample MGYA00510307_ERZ791803 | MGnify/ENA primary metagenome ERZ791803 (study PRJEB30046, sample SAMN00791963) | human gut metagenome | study: EMG produced TPA metagenomics assembly of the A metagenome-wide association study of gut microbiota in type 2...
CCCGCCGCACCACGTCGTCCGTGCCGCCGGCGGGGATGCTGTCCAGGTCGAGGGTCAGCACATCCCGGCCGGTGACGGCCCCAGCCTTCCGCCGGGGGCCGTTCAGCGTGCCGGCGACATAGCCGCCCACGTCCTTCAAATTGTCCTGTTGGCCCTTTGACAGGGCCAGATACTCCGCCATGGTCTCCGTGCTCTTGGCTGGCAGCCGCAGGCGGTCGTACAGCTCCGAGAGTGTCAGCGTCTGGGCCTTCCAGTTGGTGGCCCGCCGGCTGGCACCCACGGAGATGGTAATTTGTCTGTCATAAATCATGGGCTTTCGTCCTCCCGGTGCAGAGCCGGATCACTTTGCAGCATTGCTCTTGATTGAACATCCCGATGTGTGTTTTCTCTGGAGGGAGCCCCATCTGCTGAGACAGCCAGGCATAGGCCGCCCGCCGGGTCATCCGCTTGGATTTCCACAGCGGGTCAAAAGCCTGGTGCGCCATGTGTCGTGCCGTGCGGGTGGCTCGATCCGCCGGCGTCCCCAGGGGGCGTGTGCTCCCTGGGTGACAACCGACATAGGCCCCACAGATAAGGCACAGGTAAATAGGGCCGTAGCTCCGGCCATAGACGACGGCACTGTCCACCAGCATGGCGGGGCAGTGGCAGCGGGGGCATTCAACATGATTCATCGTCCTGGAAATGCGCGGTTAAGTAAAGCTGGTCTTCGCCTACGAATGAAACCCGCACTAAATCGCCTTTATGTGCGGCGTATATGGCCCCCCCAGGTATGCCCGCATTCGCCTTCGATCAAGATGAGGTAGCCTCCCTGCCGAGTATGTGTATCATTTTCTGAAAGCGGTAATATCTGAATGTGCGCCATAGTGTACTGACAGATGGGGCATTTTTCGTGCTCAGGTGATTCACCGTCATTTAATGCGTCAAGAATCCGATCCCGGATACCGGGGGCCAGCTTAATTTCCCTTTCATCAAAATTACAATATCTGCGCATATTTACGTCTCCTAATCTTTTTTGAAAAACGGGTTTACCCACCCGTCCGCGTTTAGCGGCAGCCCCTCCGCCCAGAGCGGCACCTGCCGCATGATGTTGATGACCTCCTCCAGGCTATCCCGGCCCGGCGGCGCGTCGATGACCACCTCATCATGGATGTGGAACACCACCGGATATCCGGCGGCCTCCAGCCGGTCTATGGCCTCCGCCAGACAGTCCCGGGCGGCAGCCTGAGTAATATTTTCCGCCAGCTTTCCGCCGTACGTCTCCACGACCTCCCACTTCTTGGTGGTCTGGTTCATTCCCCAGTAGCAGAGAGAGGGGCGGCCAAAGCGGTTGACCCCCATGTGGGGCTTGGCATAGTACAGCTTCCGGCCATTTGGCATGCGGATTGTTAGAAAGTCCAGGTCATTCTCCGGGTCCAACTCCCGGGCGAAGGCCAGACGGCCACCCCATAGCTCAATGGCCCGGCCGGTGTTGACCGCCTCCCGGGCCGCCGCCTCCACCGTGCTCCAGAACTGCACGATAGCGGGGTTGGCGTTGCGCCACCGCTCTACAATGTCGGGCAGGTCTTCCTCCGGGATGCCCATGCGCAGAGCCCCCATGCTGACCAGGGAGCCGGCGCCGCCCTGATAGCCCAGGGCCAGGGTGGCCACCTTGCCCTTTTGGCGGTAGCTGTATTCCGGATTGCCCTTTTTGATGGCCTCGATGGGCACACCGAACATCTGGGCCGCGGCAGCCTCGTAGATTTTCCCGTGGGTGCGGAACACCTCCAGCACCCACTCCTCCCCGGCAAGCCAGGCAATCATGCGGGCCTCGATGGCGGAGAAGTCGGCGTCCACCAGGGTGCGCCCCGGGGCGGCAACGAAGGCCGTGCGGATGAGTTGGGACAGGGTGTCCGGCACGGAGCCGAACACCACCCGCAGCCCGGCAGCATCCTGGCGCTTCACCAGATCCCGGGCCAGGGGGAGCAGTGCGCCGTCTATGTAGGTGCGGGGCAGGTTCTGTGGCTGGACGATTCGCCCCGCCCACCGCCCTGTCCGGTTGGCCCCGTAGAACTGGAGCAGACCACGGACGCGGCTGTCGGCGCAGACGGCGTGGGCCAGGGCGGTATACTTCTTGTTGCTGGTCTTGCCCAGCTCCTGGCGGATCTCCAGCACCCGCCGGGCCTTATCCCCGGGCAGCTCCTTCCCCAGCAGGTCGGCCACGGTGTCCTTCCGCAGGTCGGCCACCTCCTCGCCGGTCTCCTCCTGGAGCCAGCGGGAGAGCTGCGCCACGCTGTTGGGGTTATCCAGCCCCGTAAGCGCCACCGCCTCGGCAACGTAGTCCTGCCGGGTCTGGGCATCCAACTGGAGGGCTCCGGTGACCAGCGGCATGTCCACGGCCACCCCGCGGGCGTTGATGCTCTGGTCGGTCACCCACTGGGCCTGTACGCAGTCCGGCACCGGGAAGCCGGACAGCCGGCGCTCAATCTCCATTTCCGTGACCACGTCCTGCTTGCAGTAATCCTTGAAGAGCTCCCATTTGGCCGGGTCGTGCCAGGGAAGGTTGCGGGTGCGGCCCCCGTTGCCCTTGGTGGACTTGCAGGGGACGCAAAAAAAGCGGATCAATGCCTTGCCGGCCGCCAGCTTCTGCTTGTCCTGTGGGAGCCCCAGGGCCTTGCCGGTGGCGTCCAGGCCGGCGGTATAGCCGCAGTAGAGGCCGTGGAGCATGGTGCAGCGCCATTGCGGGAGCCACTTCTCCGGCGGGTAGCTGTTGTTTTTCTCCAAGTGAAAGAACCGGCTCAGGCAATACCATTCAAAGGCTGCGTTGTAGGCGTGCTTGATGCAGGCCGGGTCAAACAGCCAGCGGATTACCTCCACCGGCAAATGGGCACCCGGCCGGGTCAGGTCGACCACCTGAACCGGGCCGCCGTCGAGACTGTACGCAAAGAGGAGGATGGCAAAGGCCGGGCTTTGCGCATAACGGTAAAGCCCGGCCTTGCCGATTTCCTGGTCGCTGTACGTCTCGATGTCAATACTGAGATGATGTACCGCGTCCATATCGCGTTAAAAAGGCAGTCCGGTGATCGGGTCGACACTGCCCCAAGCGGCCGTGCCGTAGCCGCCGGGGGTTCCCTGGGCCGCCGCCGGTGCGGCGGCCACCGGCTGGAACGCCTCCTGCGCGGTCACACGGCTTCCGAGGGGATCGCCGTCCCCAGTCTTTTGCACGCCGTTCAGGCCACAGCCGATCCCTTTCTTGCCTGCGCTGTTGTAGGCGAAGAAGTTGACGTTCACGTTGCCCCACATTCCGCTGTAGACCTGGGTGGGGTCGATGATGGGCTGCACCTGGGCGTCCACCACGAAGGGCGGCTGCTTGCTGGAGGCGGTGAACACCCAGCAGCCCCGGCACTCCTCGCCAAAGGCGCTGCCGTCGCTGGGCCGGGGGCCGTCGCCGTCGTGGACGCAGATGGCCGGCTGGGGCGGCCGGACGCCGCTCCACTTGGCAGAGACGCCCGCCTCGATGGCCGCGGCCACCGCCTGGTCAATGGCGGCTTTCGCCGCCGTGTTGGTCTTGGGCACCAAGACCGTGCAGCTATACTTGGGCTCACCCTGGGGGTTGTTGTAGGGCGCCTTGGGCTGGAACAGGTTGCAATAGGAAAAACGGACTCCGGTGATGGTGATAGGCATAATTACTTGTCCTCCTTCATGATTTCATAAAATACCTGGTATCTATGGGCCTTCATTTTGGATGCGCTAACCCTTTTCTTCAGCACCTCGCGCTCCTTTTCCACAAGCGGCCCATAGTTTTTTCCACGATGCTTCTTGCGGAAGGCGAGCAGCGCGGCCTTGGCTTCCTCCGCCTCAGCCATTGCCGAATCTATAAGCTCCGGCAGTGCTTCCCGCAGCATATCCAGCTCCGGGCCGTTCTGCCAGGGGTCGTGTTCCGCCAGCTTGATGAGCAGGTGCAGTTCGGATAACAGTATCCGGGCCTGGAACGACTCGTGCCGGATGATGATGTAGTCACGCATTCGGTGTCACCACCTGGAACGCCGCTTCTGCCGGCGAATAGGGCGGGCGCTTGTCGCTCTCCGGCACCAGGGTTGGCTTGCCCGGCTTCTTGACCACCAGGCCAAAGGACGCCTCCTCGAAGGGCTTCTTTCCCAGGGCCTTCTCCAGCCCGGCCACGCTGGCAGGCCTGCGCTCCCATAGCAGGGCCTCCGGGATGCCCCGCTCCTGCAAGGTGGCGAAGGCGGTGTCCTGGTCGGCCCACTCCCGGCTGCTCCGGCCCTCCACAGCCTTCCATCCGGCGATCTGGCGGCCGTGCAGAGCGGCGGTAAGGGCATATTCTTTCAGATCCTTCACCCACGCCTCCAGTTCCAGCGCGCGGGTGAGCACGTCGCCCACCTGGGCGTCGGTGAGAACCATATCCTCCGGGTCGTAGCTGTCACCCTCGGGAATCGCGTTCTTCATGGGCTCCAGCTCCAGCATCCTAGCTGCCCGGGCGGAGCACCGCGCCCTGGCCCGGCAGAACCGGCACCACTCGTCTGGGGCAAAGTCTCCCTTCCCCTCCCAGGCCAGGGCGGCGGCGGGCTTGACCACCTTTTCGCCCCACTCCCGCAGGGCCTCCACGGTGGTGTCCCACTCCCGGACGCCCCCGGCGTTGGGCTGGACAATGGAGAGATGCACCTCCCGGATGGTGTCTCCGTAGATGGGCGCATACACCTTCAGGGCGCCCAAGGCGTAAAGCATCATCTGGGGGTTGGCCTCGGCCTCCACCAGGACGCCGGCTCCATTCTTATAGTCCACCACGCACATCCGGCCCGCGCCGATGATGATGCAGTCCGCAGTGCCAAAGCCCTCGGGCACGTAGTCCCCGAAGTCCACCCGGGTCTCCAGGGCCACGAAGGGCTGCACGGAGCCGTAGGACATGGCCAGAGCCTTCAGGTGCTCCAGATAGGTGTCTGTGGCGGCATCCATGCCCTTGTCGTAGTGGGGATCCTCTTTCAGCTTCTTCAGCCGGGCGTTGAACGCCCGGTCGCTCATGGGCTCCACGAAATACTTCCGGGCCTTCAGCTCCGCGATGGCGTGGGCCAATGTGCCGGCGGCGGCGTACTCGCTGGCCGTGTCGGGGAACTGCTCCCCCAGCCGGGCGGAGGGCGGGCACATCAGCCACCGCTCCGCGCTGCTGGCCCCGAGAAGGGCGTGTTTCTCAGGTGGCATCAGAGCTTCGCCCCCAGTCCCCGCAGCTCCGTGGCAAAGGCGCCCAACTGCTCCGGCTTCAGCTGTGTGATGGCCTGCGCGCCGTACTTCTGGAGCAGGGCCAGCAGCTCCGGCATCTTTGCCGCATCCTGGATACCAGGTCGGCCCCGGCCTTGCCGATCTGCTCCACGGTGTATGCAGGCGCGGCGGCCACCGGCGCAACGGCGGGTGCATTACCAGGGGGTGTCACCTGGGGGCCAGCTACCGGAGCAGCAGCCACGGGGGCCGGTGCATGGTTTACCAGGGCTACAGGCGCAGGTGTAGGGTTTACCGGAGCCGATACGGCGGGGGCCGCAGGGGCCATGGGCGCGGTTAGGGCTGTGTCCGACTTGGACACTTTGCCTTCCTCTGTCTCCAGCACACGGGTAGCCGCCGCATGAACGTCCTGGTTCTTCATGCAGTGCATCCCGAAGGCTGTCACAGAGGCCAGCGCCTCCAGTGGGGTGGTTCCGGTGATTTTAATTTCAATCATGGTTTTCGTACTCCTTTCTTAGCAGCTGAACGTTATAGAAACTGGCGGCAGCCTGAAAGCCTCGCAGGGTGAGGGCCGCCATTGTACAGTCCCCGATGCCGTATCCGTTGGAGTAATGCCCCGGCCTGTTGGCGTCCAGCCTGCGGGCATGCTCTACGGCGTCCCCACCAAACAGCGCCGCGGCCCGGAAATCTGGTACGCAGTTTTCCGTCCCCATCAGTACGGCCTCCTGCTCAAACAGGCCCTTGACCTGTTCCTTATTCAAAGGGCGGTTCATGCTTGCACCCCCTTTCTTTCCGCTTTTGCGGCCCCTTGCTTCCATGCCTCATCGCACATACGTTGCAAACTGGCATAAAAGCATTTAATTTTCGGATTCTCAAAGTCCTGTTGCATCCCCGTTTGGGCATAGTCTTCTGCAGCATCTTTTATGATATTAACAGGTGCTTCCCCTTTGGTCCCAGCGTAGAACGCGCCATTGAAGATACTGACACAGTAGTCAAGGAGCTCTATCGTGGTAGCATCAAGGTCAGCGACCGTTTCCCCATTGCAGGCGACAAAAGTCTCCACCGTGGTTGGAAATGTAATCATGCTCTCACCCCCTGGTACGGCTCTACATCACCATGAATGGTTGGCGCTGTGCCCAGCTCCTCGGGAAACTCCTCGGGGTTCCTCTGCCACAGAAGCCGCCCATCCTGGTCGTAGGAGGCCACAATTACGCCGAAGATACGCTTTGCCACCATGCCGCAGTTCAGGCGCAGCTTGCCGCCTTCCCACATTGACTTATATCGAGTGCCCACCATCTGCCAGGGACCCCATACGCCCTGATACTCCTTATACATGACCATAGGGCCAGGCGCTCCGGGGAACGTGGCATAGCAGAGGCAGAGATCGGAGCTTCCGTCGCCGCCCTTGCTCCTATACCTGGGGGGCGCAGGCCGCCGGGTGAAATCTACCGCCACCCATCCGCCACCTACTACGTCCACGCCCTCCAAACAGTCACCAACGACCGGGAGAATGGCACAAGGGACTTCGGCAATGATGGCCTCAATGTCTTCCAGGTTGGTCAAGCCGGGCCGGATAGGCTTTGGCCGGATGCGGCCCGGGATTATGTAGCTGCTCATACTTGACAATCTCCTTTGAGCCCTCTACAATAAGGGCGGATCAACTTTTTTCTTTGGGCCGTTCGGTGTTCGCAGCACCGGCGGCCTCTCTTTTTTGCGCAAATTCACAAGCGCTTGTGAATTTGCGAGCCCCACGCACAGGGCCGCCGCAGCCACCAGCGCCAGCAGCAGGGGAATACACTCGGCGCAGATACAGGCCGCCAGGACGAGCACAGCGGCCAGGCGCTCCAGGACGGCCCGCTTCATAGCTGCTTCCCTTCCTGGGCCTCCAGCCACCGGGCCAGGCTCTCACAGGGGATCAAAATCCGATTCCCGACCCGTACCGCCGGGAAGTCCGGCCGGTGCGCTAAGTCATATACGGCGTCTGCGCACAGGCCGAGCGCAGCGGCGGCCTCCTGGACGTTGTACGCGATTTTTTCCATAGTGTCCTCCTATCCTTATTCGTCGACCGTCCCGACGTCTACTCCGTCCTTATCAATCAAATGCTGGATGCCATCTGCATCAGTGACAACGGTTAGAGCGTTTTCTGCTATCTCGGGGAACACCGCCTTAAACGCTTCATGAGCGGCTTTTCTGCCTGACTCGGTGTGGCGCACCAGGTCAATCCAATGGGCCTTGACGGCGTGCGTCAGCGGGGCGTCTACCTCGTCCTCAATCCAGCCAACGTTGCGAGGGTCTTTATAATCCAGATTGTGGACAAAAACCATCTCGGAAAACAGTTTCTCCGTTGGGTGGAGATTCTCCTTCACTTGAACGGGGTCACAATTGCAGAGATTACACAGGTCATCCAGGGTAGCCCCAGCACTTTGCCACAAATCCAGAGCAATCGCAATACACTGACCTATCTCCGCAAATCTGCTCTCCGCTACACGGTAATCCTCCCGTAACTTTGATAGGCGCTGTGTACCAAGAGGGAACGATATACCGGCGGACTCCGCTTTCTTCATGCTCCTATCCAATGCGCGGATAGCAGCCCACTTCTCTGCAAGCTCTTGGCTGGCATCTCTGGAGCGGAGCCGGTATAGAACTAATAGGGACAGCATATCCCTTCTCAACTCTCCTCTGTTACCCTGGACACTTGCAATGCCCGCACGTCCGAGGTATTCATACACCTTGAAATCAATCGCCTCTTTATTCATTCCGATTCATGACCTCTCCCTGTAAACCACCGCGTAGTTCTTCCCGTTGACCGTGATCGTGCTGGGCCTGCCGTGTGCCTCAATCCACGTCCGCACCTTCTCAACCACGCTCTCGGTATACTGGTAATCTACGCCGTCGTGCCCGTTGTTGCAGTAGGGAAGCCGTTCGCGCTCGTCCTCTGAGATATCCAGCGTGGAGATAATCGCACCAATGGCCTGGGCATGGGGCACCTTGCCGCCGGATGCCTTGGAGTAGACGCCCAGCTTTTCGGCAATAGCGCTCTTGTCGTAGGTATGCTTCATGTCCTGGAATGCCATGCGGGGGAGGTGAATCCCATCCTCGGAATAGAAATCGCTGAGAGCCATTGCCTGATACTCTGGCTTGGTGCCCGCCCGGTCGTAGAGCTTTTGAAGGAAACTCGCCGCCCGGTTCTTGGCGTTGAGCAGCATCGCCGTGGCCCGTTTGTCGGCGGCGGCCAGCTCCTCCGGGGTCTTACCGCTCTTTGCGGTCTTTCCGCCGATAGCGACCTTCTCGCGCTCCTCCATGATATTGAAGCGGGTTACATACAGGGCAGTGAACTTCGTCCCCTTCTCACCGGTGAGCTTGTTGGCGATGAACTCACACCCCTTCTTGGTAACGAGGAAGCAAGGGAGTTCCCGACCGGTGCTATCGGTATAAGTACTGGGGATGAAAAATTCGCTCGGCTCAATTTTGAGCTCAGCCGCACTCAGCCCAACTTTGGGCTCAGTGCCCTGTTTCATGTTTTCGATATACCCATTGATGTCTCGAAGAAGATGCTTATGCTGTTTGCCTACCATCTCAGCCACTTCGCGGCTGTCCAGGGTTTCCGCTTCTGCGGGGTTGTAGTTCTTGATGTCGTCCATGATGTTCTCCTTTCCAATAGTCCTGTTTATTACTTTCCGGTTGTGGTATCCTGTCCCTGCTCCGGCAGATCCAGAATTTCTCGGATAGCTCGGACGATCTTCGGGGCGTTTCGCTGCCCGGTAAGGATCTTTGAAATATATGCGTCGTCTACATAAAGACCGGTGCGTTCTGATACTTGCTTGGCAAGTTGCGCTTGTGTTTTTACGGGAGATTTAATCAGTCTCGTCTTAACTTCCAAACCAAAGCCCGTATATTCAGCCATAGTGACAAAATTCCTCCCTTCTTAAAAAATTAAGTTGACAGGTACAAAATCTTGTACTAATATATAAGTGTCACCAAACATAAGCACTATTTTTTGTACCTGTCATGGCTTGATTATAGTACAAGAACTTGTACAAGTCAACCTGTATTTGTACAAAAATTAGAGCTTCCATTTTGTGCACAAAAATGGAGGGCCTAAAATGTCTGATTTGTACAATCGCATTTACGATCTGTGCCAAGAGAGAAATATCAGTGTTGGGAAAATGTGTAATGAACTGGGGATCAGCCGTGGAAACCTTACGGAGTTGAAGATGGACCGGATAAAGACCTTAAAGGCCGATAATTTGACTAAAATATCCGGCTTCTTTGGTGTATCGATCGATTATCTCCTTGGCACAGAAACAAAAAAGGCGCCCACCCAGGAGGGTGAGCGCGAGATAGGCTTTGATGATTTCACCTATGCCTTTTATGAAGAATCCAAAGATCTCCCTGATGAAAAGAAAAAAATGCTCCTTGAGATGGCCCGTTTTATGAAAGCGGACATCGAAAAAGAGAAAGGGTAATAGCCTATGGATAGGCTCTTAGCGCTTTATCGGAAACTCAGCCAGTCTGGAACTAAATTCTATATGTGGGATTTGGACGACGATAAGGCTGTCACTCTAGAAGTGGGCGGGACGTATGGGATATTTATGGACTTCGACAATATTCCTTCTTCCAGAGATGAGGCTGCTGTCGTTGCTCACGAAGGCGGCCATGCGTCCACAGGAGCCACGCATAAGGTATGTAGTCCATTCGATTTGGTTGAGAAACACGAGTATAAGGCTTGGAAGTGGGCCGTTCAAAATTACATATCAGAGGATGATTTAGATGAAGCTGTAGCCGATGGGTACACGGACATTTACTCTTTAGCTGAACATTTTGGAGTCCCAGAGGATTTTATGCGCAAAGCTGTCTGTTGGTACACACACGGGAATCTAGCAGCAGAATTGTATTTTTGATGCCAGGAAATAGTTTTAGAAATCACAGCGCTACCAAAAAACTTCCGGATATACCTGATGTCATAGGTGCCATGAAATCTTGCATCTAGAAGGATCTAAAGAGGAGGCAGTGTAAATGGCGAAGATTCTTGCAAAAAATTTATTTGACTACTTGGATGGTCTTGGGGATTTACCTCAAAACTCTGTTTTCCGGGTCGTGTTGGAAGGAGAATTTCTTTCCTTGTATCGCATTAAGTTGAAAACCTTCGGCGCAGATGAGATCATACAACACTATAAGATAAGCACATCTGATATTCTGGCGCTGGATCAGGTGAAAACGTCAGAACTGCAAAACCAGTCTGTTTTGGGCCGTGGCGTAGTTGGTGGGCTTCTATTCGGCCCTGTTGGTGCGCTATTGGGAGGAATGAGCGCCACCGGAAAGCAGAAAATCAAAACAACATTAGCGATAAGCTATTTGCCTTCCAACGGAAATGAGCCAAAAACTGTGATTCTGGCAGATGCCGCTGCCTGGGGAGGAAATAATGCTGTCTCCATAGCAAAGTTAAAAAACGAACTTGCGAAGCAGCCAAAGTCTGAACGTGTAGTTCGGTATCTGGGGCAAACCGTCAATGAGGACGGAAGCATTACATTATAACCACCAGTGTCACCCAATGACTGTCAGGAGGTTTTACGCATGTTAGACGAAAAAGACTTACAGTCCATCCAAACCATGATTGACGCATCCATCCGGGCATCTGAAAATCGTATGATTGCCTATTTCGATACAGATGTCATGCCGAAGTTTGACCTGCTGGCAGAGGGGTTACAAGGCGTGCAGGCAAAGCTCACCCCTATGACCAGAATTGAGGCCATAGAGGACGACGTGGCTCTCTTGAAACAGGTGATCCGCTCCATGAGCAAGGAGCTGGCCGAGCTGAAAAAAGCGCAATAAAAATACCGCCCCCGGTGCGGGAACACCAGGGACGGCCATAGAGGGGGCAGATTGCTTTGTGGGCGCTCTGCCCTTCTATTTTAACAGAATAGGGGGAAAAGTCAATGGCGAGAAAGTCAGCCGCCGGAAGCGGCACCATTCGTAAAAAGACCGTGACCCGCAGTGGGAAGCAGTATACCTACTGGGAGGCGCGGTACACAGTAGGACGAGACCCAGGCACCGGAAGGCAGGTGCAGCGGAGCATCACCGGCAAGACGCAGAAGGAGGTCGCCCAAAAGCTCAAGGCCGCCACGGCGGCTATTGACACGGGCACCTATATCACCCCAGCCAAAATGACGGTTGGTTCCTGGCTCGATGTGTGGGCAGCGGAGTATCTCGGCAGCGTGAAGCCCGCCACCGCTACCAAATACAGAAGCCTCATAAAAAAGCACATCAAGCCGGCCCTCGGTGCGGTGTCTCTCCCTGATCTCCGCCCACACATGATCCAGCAGTTTGTCAACAGTCTGGGCTCACTCTCCCCAGCCTCCGTCCGGCTGGCCTATAAGGTCTTGCATCAGTCTCTGGAGAAGGCGGTCAAGCTGGAGTACATATCCCGCAATCCGGCCGCGGACTGTGAACTCCCCAGAGCAGAGCGCACGGAAATTCACCCACTCAGCGACGAACAGGCCGCAGCGTTGCTCCAGGCCCTCAAGGGCAGCCGTTTAGAGCGACTGGTCTCCGTGGCCCTGTTCACCGGCTGCCGCCTCTCGGAACTGCTGGGCCTGACCTGGGACTGCGTGGACTTTACGCATGGAACTTTGCTGATAAATAAGCAGCTTGTACGGCCCGAGCACCGAGAAAAGAGCGGCCTTTTTATCTCTCCAAAGAGTGGGAAAAGCCGGACAATCACGCCTGCGCCTTCAGTGCTCAGCACTCTAAAGGAGCAGCGAAGGAAGCAGGCTGAACGGCAGTTATTGGCTGGCCCCTTATGGGATAACCCCCACCAATTTGTGTTTACCAATGATATCGGTTGCCCCCTCTGTTTGTCCACGGTCGGCCTCCAATTTCGTGCCGCTTTAAAATCTGCCGGATTGGTTGGTGTCCGTTTCCACGACCTCCGGCACACCTATGCCGTCAACGCTATTCGGGCCGGTGATGATATCAAGACCATCCAGGGCAACCTCGGCCACGCCAGCGCGGCCTTTACTCTGGATAGATACGGTCACTTCACGGAGCGCATGAGGCAGGACAGCGCCGCCCGCATGGAGGATTTCATAAAGGCCAATTTTGGCGCGTAAGGGAAAACATAAGGGAAAACAGGCCCGCGGCTCGGCAAAAAACCGGCTGCGGGCCTTGATATTTCTAGCTTTTTGATTTTTACCTTCTTGGAACCACATGGTTCCAGGCATTTTTCACTATGCAAAGGCAGGGCGGAGCGGTTCTGCGGCTCACCCCTTCGCGGCCCGGTCGGCTTCGATCAGCAGCCTGACGGCCTCGATGCCTACCTCCAGGGCGGCGGACAGATCGTGGCTCTCCTCCTGATCCAGCCCGGCAGCCTCCCGCTCCTGGTTCCAGATGACGTGGAAGCAGGAGCCGCAGCGCACCCCCAGGGCGGCGGCACAGCAGAACAGGGCGGCGGACTCCATCTCGGAGGCCAGGACACCCAGGCGCTTCCACGCCTCCCACTTGTAGAGCAGCTCCTGGCTCACTGGCATCCGCTTGGGGTCGTGCTGTCCATAGAAGGAATCCTTGCACTGCACCACGCCGGCGTGCCAGGGCTTGCCCAGGTTTTTGGCAGCCTGCACCAGGGCACTCTGCACCTCATAGTCGGACACGGCGGGGAACTCGATGGGGGCGTACTCCCGGCTGGCCCCCTCGTGGCGGACCGCGCCGGTGGCGATCACCACATCGTCGCTCTTAACGGGCAGGGCGATGCCGCCGCAGGTGCCCACCCGGATGAAGGTGTCCGCGCCGATGTTGTGCAGCTCCTCCATGGCGATCACCGCAGAGGGGCCGCCGATGCCGGTGGAGCAGACGCTCACCTTCTCCCCCAGAAGGGTTCCGGTATAGGTGGTGTACTCCCGGTTGCTCTGTACCTTCACCGGGTTATCAAAGTAGGCTGCGATCTTCTCGCAGCGGCCGGGATCACCGGGCAGGAAACAGTAGCGGCCCACGTCGCCGGCCTTACATTTGATATGAAATTGCAGCTCGTGTTCGTGCATGATAATCCTCCTTGTTCTGACAAAAAACTATTTTTTATTATACCTCCTTTTTTCCATCATTGCAAGATATACAAAAGCATCCTAGCTTTTGTAACCTTTTGTTGTTGCTTTTTTTGTGTGCTGCTTTTAAAATAAAGAATTGTGAATTTCCCCTGACAGGAAAGGTGTGTACCGGATGAAGAAGGCCGTGCTATTTGCCCTGATCGCCCTTTTGGGCGGGCTTGCACTGGGCACCCTGTTCGGCAGCGGGATCTCCTCTGCCAGCCTGAACTCGGTCCGTGCCACCGCAGCGGAGTATCCCGCAGTTTCCGCGCTGGACGCTATTGAGGTAGAGGGTAGATCTACCCTCTACCAGGCCGCGCCGGCCGACGCCGGCACCTCCTGCCTGTCCGACCGTGCCGGACAGGTTCTCGCCGCGCTGAAGGAGAGCGATTATGAGGCCCTGGCCGCGCTGGTGCACCCGGAGAAAGGGGTTACCCTGACGCCTTACTCCACGGTGGAGCCCAGTTGTGACCGCAATCTCCTCCCCGCCCAGCTCGTCCTCTTGCCCGAGGACGACATCCCTTATGTGTGGGGTATTGAGGACGGCACCGGCGCCCCCATTGAACTGACCGGACGGGAGTATTTTGAGCGCTACGTCTTCAATGCCGACTATACTGCCGCCCCTGAGACGGCGGTAGACACCGTTCTGATGCAGGGAAACGCGCTGGAAAATGTGGCCTCCGCCTATCCGGAGGGACGTTTTGTGGAGTATCACTTTCCCGGTCTGGACGAACAGATGGCCGGATACGACTGGTGTTCTCTCAAACTGGTGTTTGAATGCTATCAGGGTGACTGGTATCTGGTCGGCCTGGTGCACAGTGAATGGACGGTATAAAAGCCGAAAAAGAGCCCCTCTCCCTGTGGAGAGGGGCTCTTTTTCGGCAAATTACGCATAATGTCCTTGCATGCGTGTTAAGATTGCGTTAAGATTAGCATGCAATGTGTTGTGGGGCACCTCCGGGCGCTCTGAAAGGATGTATGGAGTTTGAAAATCATCATCGTGGGCGACGGCAAGGTGGGCTTTACCCTCGCCGAGCACCTCTCTCAGGAGGAGCACGATATCACCGTAATTGACACCAACGACGCCGCTCTCCGCCACGCCTCTGAGGCCCTGGATGTCATGTGTGTCAAAGGCAACGGCGCGTCCATTTCCGCCCTGAGAGAGTCGGGTGTGGATGCTGCGGATGTGCTGATCGCCGCCACCAGTATGGATGAGGTCAACATGGTCTGCTGCCTGACCGCCAAGCGGCTGGGCGCCAAGTATACGATCGCCCGGGTACGCAATGTAGAATATGCTATGGAGCTCTCCCTGCTGAAGGAGGCCCTGGGCATCGACCTGGTCATCAACCCGGAAAACGCCGCGGCGGCGGAGATCGCCCGTCTGCTTCGCTTTCCCCCTGCCGCCAATCTGGAGACCTTTTGCCGGGGTCGGGTGGAGCTGATTGGCTTCCGGGTGCGGGAGGAGGACTTTCTGGTGGGACATCCCCTGTCCGCCCAGAGCGGCCAGCTCCAGTCCCTCCCTATGCTGTTCTGTGCCGCCGAGCGGGCGGAGGGAGATGTGGTCATCCCCGACGGTTCCTTTGTGCCCCAGGTGGGGGACCGGCTCTATCTGATCGGCCAGCCTACCGGCCTGACCGCCTTCTTTCGCCTGCTGGGGCGGCACAATCCCAGGTGCCGCAACGTATTTCTGGTGGGCGGCGGACGAATCGCACACTACCTCACCGCCATTCTGGAGCGGCTTGGCATACACGTAAAGATCATTGAGCGCAGTCTGGACCGCTGCCGCCATCTCAGCGAGGTACTGCCCAAGGCCACGGTCATCTGCGGCGACGGCACCGACCAGGAACTTCTGGAGGAGGAGGATGTGACCGCCTCCGACGCCTTCGTAGCCCTCACCGACCGGGATGAAGACAACCTCATTATCTCCCTCTACGCCATGCAGCAGGGCATACCCAAGGTGGTGGCCAAGTCCAACCGCCAGAATTATGCCGGCATCGCCCACGCCGCTGGGCTGGACAGCGTGATCTCCCCCAAGCTGCTGACCGCCGGGCAGATTCTTCAGGTGGTACGCGGTATGCAGAACTCCAAGGGCAGCGTCATGAACGCCCTCTACAAGATCGCCGACGGCCACGCCGAGGCTATGGAATTTGTGGCCAATGCAACCACCCGAAACCGGGACACCCCCCTGCGAGAGCTGCGCCTGAAGCCTGGCATCCTGGTCGCCGTCCTGGTGCACCAGGGCCGTATCGTAATCCCTGACGGCTCCTCTTCCATCGCCGCTGGTGACACCGTGATCGTCATATCCCGCAACCACGGGATTCTGGATCTCAACGACATCTTTGAGGACTCCCTTCTGGAGCTGGGAGGCGACGCATGAACTTCCGCCTGGTCTTCAAGTTGACGGGCAAGACCCTGCTGGTAGAGGCAGGCGCGCTGCTCCTCCCCCTGCTGGTCTGCCTGTTCTACCGCGAAAATCCCCTTCCCTTCCTCCTGTCCATTGCCATGACGGGAGCAGTGGGGCTCGCCCTTTCCCTCATACGCAGCAACGACCACTTTTTCCCCCGGGAGGGCTTTTTCGCCGTGGCCCTCATCTGGCTGCTGATGAGCGCCTTCGGCGCCCTCCCCTTCTTTTTCAGCGGCTTTTTCCCCTCCTATGTGGACTGCTTCTTCGAGTCGGTCTCCGGCTTCACCACTACCGGCGCCTCCGTCCTGACCGCAGTGGAGCCCCTGCCCAGAGGAATCCTTTTCTGGCGCTCCTTCATGCACTGGATGGGCGGCATGGGGGTGCTGATCCTCACCATCGCCCTGCTGCCCAGCCTGGGCGGACGGACCCTGCATGTGATGCGCGCCGAGAGCCCCGGGCCCATTGTGAGCAAGCTGGTACCCAAGACCAGCCAGTCCTCCAAAATCCTCTACGGCATCTACTGCGCCCTCACTCTGCTGGAGGTCTTCTGCCTGCGAATCGCCGGCATGCCGTGGTATGACAGCCTGGTTCACTCCTTCGCCACCGCGGGCACCGGCGGCTTCTCCACCAGAAACCTGTCTATTGCGGCCTATGAAAGCCCTGCCATTGAGGTCATCATCACGCTCTTCATGCTGGTCTTCTCCATCAACTTTGCCCTCTACTTCCTGCTGCTCTGCGGCAAGGTCCGCCAGGCGCTCCGCAGCGACGAGCTGCGCTTCTTTCTGGCCGTGGTGGCTTTCAGCACCCTCCTGATCTCCATCAACATCTGGCCCATGTATCCGGCGGACGGCTCCGCCGTGCGCCACGCCGCATTTCAGGTGGGCTCGATTATCTCCACCACCGGCTTCGCCAGCACTGACTTCAACCTGTGGCCGGAGTTTTCGCGGATTCTGCTGGTGCTGCTCATGTTCATCGGCGCCTGCGCCGGCTCCACCGGCGGCGCCATCAAGTGCTCCCGCGTTCTGCTCCTGCTCAAGTGCATCCGCCGGGAGATCCGGCAGGTGGTGCACCCCCGCTCCGTCAACGTGGTCAAGCTGGACGGCCGGGTGGTAGATGAGGACAGCCTGCGCTCCGTCCAGCTCTTTTTTGCAGCCTATCTTTTCATCGCCCTGGGGGCCACGCTGCTGGTGTCGGTGGACAACTTCTCCTTTGGCACCACCTTCACCGCCGTAGTCTCCTGCATCGGCAATGTGGGCCCCGGACTGGAGCTGGTGGGCCCCATGGGCAACTACTCCGCCTTTTCCGGCTTCTCCAAGCTGGTGCTCTCCCTGTGTATGCTGATCGGGCGCCTGGAGGTTCTGCCTGTTCTCGTTCTCTTTAGCAGAAATGCATGGAAGCGTTCTTAAACCAATCATTCGTTTTTGTCGAAAGCGTCAAATCCTAGGATTTGACGCTTTCTTATCTTAAGATATACTTGCCAAATCACCCCTTTTTGCGTTAATATTATATTGTCTCTTAACGCTGGAAGCCTTGTGTTACAAGGCTTCCAAAGAAAAAAAGGAGTGGGGAAAGTTGTTGGAAAACCTGTTTTGGGTCGGCTTAGTAGGTGCATTAATTGCATTAATCTTCGCCTTAACCCAAGCCAAGAAGGTGCTCAAGTTCTCAGAGGGCACCGAACTGATGCAAAAGCTGGCCGCATCCATCCGTAAGGGCGCAAATGCCTACCTTAAGCGCCAGTATACTACCGTTGCAAAGATCTTTATCATTGTCTTCGTCATTTTGTTAATTTTGGCAGGAGTCGGGATGCTGGACAACTGGTTTATCCCCTTCGCCTTCCTGACCGGCGGCATCTGGTCCGGCCTGGCGGGCTTTGTGGGCATGAAGATTGCCACCTCCGCCAACGCCCGCACTGCCAACGCCGCCCATGAGAGCCTCAACCGGGGCCTGAACGTGGCTTTCTCCTCCGGCGCGGTCATGGGCTTCACCGTGGTGGGCCTGGGTCTGCTGGACGTGTCCATCTGGTTCCACATTCTCAAGTACATCG
>ERZ791803.797-NODE-797-length-17679-cov-4.300897_pt1 | contig 17679 bp, 18 predicted proteins | sample MGYA00510307_ERZ791803 | MGnify/ENA primary metagenome ERZ791803 (study PRJEB30046, sample SAMN00791963) | human gut metagenome | study: EMG produced TPA metagenomics assembly of the A metagenome-wide association study of gut microbiota in type 2...
CATACTGTTTTTCCCAATTCCAAGCACTGCCATCACTTGTGCCGGAGTGAGGACGGTATAGTTCTCCATAACTCGATCAAAGCGGTCCTGAGCATACTCCCAAGTGTCAGAATACATAGGGTTTCCTCCTTATTTGAATTATTCCCTTGTTGCACCCTGTTTGCTTTTTCTGTCTCCTTCGAAAATATATCATTTCTTTAGAATACCGGAACCTGCCGTGGGTTTTAACGCCCCCATCAGGTTTCGGTATTTCCATTTTGATTCGAAAAGGAGGAGCAAACGATGCTGAAAACACTTTTATCCGTGATCCGCGCCGTCATCGTGGAACTGATCGATCAGCTGTTCCGGCAGCTCTGCACAGCTGCGGGGTGAATCAGCAGGAGCTGGGAGACGTCCAGGAGAAGCTCCTGGGCGTTCTGTTGGCCGCTGCGGCAGCCCTACTGTGCGCTGCTATGGACTATGTTATGAAACAGAAGGAGGAACACCCATGAAAGAAAATGCCTTCCTCTGCGCTGTCTGCGGAGGAGAATACGCTATGGACCAGAGACAGGAGTTTGATGGCCAGGATCTCTGTCCGGACTGCCTATCTCAGGAAACCACGACCTGTTCTGTATGTGGAGCACGTGTTTGGAGGAATGATAATGCAGGGGATGAGCAGACCCCGCTATGTACCTCCTGCTATGAACGGCTGTATACAAATTGTGTGCGCTGCGGCGCGCTCATTCGTCAGGACCGGACATTGTATGACTGGAACGATCAGGATGAGGAGGAACCCTTGTGTCGGCACTGTTATTCCCGAACAGCCAGAACCCGTGCCATCCAGGATTATTACTATAAGCCAGACCCTATCTTTTATGGAGAGGGCGGGTGTTACTTTGGCGTGGAGTTGGAGATCGACGGAGCGGGGGAGTACGGCGGCAATGCGCAGGAGATCTTAAACCTTGCCAATGCCCGTGACGAGACGGTTTACTGCAAACACGACGGTTCCCTGGACGAGGGATTTGAGATCGTGACCCACCCCATGACTCTGTCCTATCATCAGGCGGAGATGCCCTGGAAGGCAATCCTGGAGGAGGCGGTGTCCATGGGATACCGCAGTCATCAGGCGGGAACCTGCGGGCTGCATGTCCATGTAAATCGAACCGCTTTTGGAGAGACAACAGCACAACAGGATACCTGCATCGCCCGGGTGCTGTACTTTTTCGAAAAGCATTGGGAGGAGCTGTTGAAGTTCAGCCGCCGTACTCCACGGCAGCTGGATCGCTGGGCTGCCCGCTATGGATACAAGGATTCTCCAAGAGACATTTTGGATCACGCCAAAAAGGGAAGCGGTGCAGGCCGGTACACCTGTGTGAACCTGCAAAATGACGCGACGGTTGAGTTCCGGATGTTCCGGGGTACATTGAAATACAATACACTCATCGCCACGCTGCAGCTGGTCAACCAGATCTGCAGCGTGGCGATTTGTCTCTCGGATGAAGAACTGAAAGCCATGTCCTGGACTTCCTTTGTTTCCGGCTGTCAGCAGCCCGAACTGATCCAGTACCTGAAGGAGCGGCGCCTGTACATCAACGAGCCGGTGCGGGGAGAGGAGGAACTGTGACATGTGCTGCCTGTTTGGAATGATCGACTACGGACACAGCCTGTCCAGGGGACAACGTACCCGCCTGCTTACGGTACTGGCAGCTGCCTGTGAAGCCCGGGGTACCGACGCCGCCGGGATCGCTTACCACAGCCGTGGACAGCTGTACATCAACAAACGGCCTGGTCCCGCCCACAAATTGCGTATTCGGATTCCTGGGGATAGCTGGACCGTGATCGGACACACCAGAATGACGACCCAAGGGAGTCAAGCACACAATTATAACAACCATCCGTTTTCTGGGACGACCGAGAAAGGCCCCTTTGCACTGGCTCACAACGGCGTAATCCGGAATGACCTGACACTGCGGAAGGCACTCCGGCTTCCCAAAACCAGGATCGAAACAGACAGCTATATTGCCGTCCAGCTGTTGGAACGGGAGGGAAGCTTGACCCTGGACAGTCTGGGAAACATGGCTGAGCAGTTGGAGGGCTCCTTTACCTTTACCCTGCTTGGCCCGGAAGGGGAGTTCTACCTGGTCAAAGGGGACAGCCCTATGTGTCTATACCACTATCCTAGAGCTGGGGTATACCTTTATGCCTCCACGGAGGAGATCCTTCTCCAGGCGCTGAAGCAGCTGCAGTTTCCTCTGGGAAAGCCGGTCCGTATATCCACCCTGTGCGGAGAGATCCTCAAGATCTGTGCCGATGGGAAAATTTTGCGGGGACAATTTGACGCCTCCAACCTGTACGCTCCCTGGTATCCTATGCGGTGGTACTCTTATCCAACTTGGGGGCAGCTGGTACGGTATCCAAAGCCGACCTCTTACTTGGACGAGATCAAGTCGGTTGCCTCTGCCTTTGGATATTCCCCGGAGGAAATCGATCGACTGGCGCGGGAAGGGATTTCTCCAGAGGAACTGGAGGAGTTTCTCTACTGCGGTGAGCTGTGACCAGGCTCCGTCATTTCGATAGAATATGAGTCAATTGGGTGTACCCTAATAGATCACAACATCTATGAATCAAAAGGGCCGGTTTTCCAATTTTGGCATATACCAATTAGAAAACCGGCCCTTTTGAGACTTCACTAAGAAAAAAGAAAGATTAACTATTAAAAATCAACCCCAAAAATGAATGGTGGTGGTGAAAAAGAGATGGCTCAAGAAAGGTATAGCAAAGCTGAGGTCTTGTCAGACCCCTGCTGGCTATTCAAGTAGCTGCGCTTAAGCCGCTGAGCAATATGGCTGCCTGGATTTCTCCATGGCAAATATCAAACGAATCAACTTTTTGGCAGCGTGAGAGATGGCAATATTGTAGTGTTTTCCCTCCGCCCGCTTCTTGGCGAGATAATCAGCAAAAGCCGAGTCCCAGTGGCAGACATACTTGGTTGCGTTGTAAAGTGCGTAGCGTAAGTATCGGGAGCCACGCTTTTCCATGTGCGGGTAGCAATTTTTGAGCTGTCCGGATTGGTAAGTGGAGGGGGACATCCCGGCATAAGCCAACAGCTTGTCCGGGGAGTCAAAGCGGGTGAAGTCGCCGACTTCAGCCAGGATCATGGCAGCCATGCGGAACCCCAGCCCTGGGATAGTGGTGATAGGAGAATGAAGCTCATCCATAATGGATTGGATTTGCTCTTCGATTTCATCAATTTCACGATTCAGTTCACGGATGAGCCGGATGGTGTGCTGCAATTCAAGGGACTTGGCAGGCATCTGAGAGCCAATAGAGTTTTTGGCGGTATCTCGTATTTCAAGAGCCATATCCCGTTTGTAGTGACCATTGGAGGCGGTTTCGAGCAGTGCTTTCAGCCTTGCCAAATGGGCTGCAGCAACCTGTTTAGCGCCGGGGAACTCTTCCAGCAAAGCGTAGACAGAGGCAATGTGCAGAGATGGAACCAGCTTTTCCAGTTCTGGGAACAGGATACAGACAAGCCGGGCAATGGAACTTTTCAGTTTGGCACGCTCTTTTACCTTGTCGAAACGGTATCTGGTCAGTGACTTTAATTCTTCGTTGTGGTATGCTGTATCAGTGTAGGGTTTGAGGCCCGCATCGGATAACAGCATAGAAGCAATCGTTCGCGCATCCACCCGGTCAGTCTTGGTCTTTCGCAGGCTGAGGCTCTTTCGGTAAAGATTTGTGCGCAAGGGGTTCAGGACATAGGTGGCCAGACCGTTGTCAAGGAGAAACCCGAGCAGATTGTAGCTGTAATGTCCGGTAGCCTCAAGCCCTACTCTTATTTTGTCCTGCGGTGCGCTACATTCCTGGATTCGCTGCAACAGGCCGTGGAACCCATCCAAGGTATTGGAAATTGTGAACACATCCGCCAGGACTTCACCATCAGAGCTGACAATAAAGCAATCGTGCTTATCTTTTGAGACATCGATGCCAACAGAAACCACCATAACAAATACCTCCAACGATAAATATGTGATGCTGCATCCACAGTGCTCCTTACTTTTGTAGCCTTGTTCCATATAAACCGTCTGGCGGTATTTAACTGATCAACAAAATTGTAAGGGGCTGTGGTTGGAACCTTTCTTGAACCATCTTGTGGTAGGGGGATTACACCGATCCACAGCATCCCTTACAGTGTAGCACAGCCCTTGGAGAGGGGCTTTAATAACTACTACTCTATAATACAAGGGGGATTCCAGTGAAAATCGGATACATCCGGGTGAGTACCCAGGAGCAAAACACCATCCGTCAGGAGGTGTTGATGGAGCAGCTGGGGGTAGAGGAGCTCTACCTGGACCGGGCCAGCGGCAAAAATACCCAGCGCCCACAGCTGCAGCAGATGCTGGCCTATGTGCGCCGGGGCGACACGGTAATCGTGGAGTCCATCAGCCGCTTTGCCCGCAACACTCGGGATTTGCTGGATTTGGTAGAGCAGCTCACGGAGAAAGGGGTAGAGTTTGTGTCCCAGAAGGAAGCCATTGACACCACGACTCCAACCGGGAAATTTATGCTTACGATCTTTGGTGCGGTGGCCGAGCTGGAACGGGAATACATCCTCCAGCGCCAACGGGAGGGGATCGCCGCGGCCAAGATGCAGGGAAAGTACACCGGCCGCAAACCCATCCAAGTGCCTGGAATGGAGCTAGTGGTGAAACAGTGGCGGGCAGGAGAGATGACTGCCGTTCAGGCTATGCGCAAACTGAATTTGAAGCCAAGTACCTTTTACCGGAAGGCAAAAGGATTCGCCCTCTAAGGCGAATCTTTTTTGTACATCAGGTGCGTAGACTCGTAAATAGAATTGTGTTTCCTGCCCGGGTCTTTCTTTTTTGCTGTTGACAGATGTAGACTATCTTGATATAATTTGTTTACAAACATAAACAGAAAGGAGGGGAGGAAATGAACAGCGACAGAATCAGTCTCACCCAGGCGGAGTGGAGCGTGATGGAGTGCCTGTGGGAGGCAGGGCCGCTCACTGGGCGGGAGGTAGTCCAGCATATGGAACAGAGCTGCGGCTGGAGCCGGAGCACGACCCTTACCCTGCTGAGCCGCTTGGAGAACAAAGGGGCGCTGAAAAGTGTCGCGGCGGAGAAAGGGCCCAAGGTATTTTCCCCGGTTCTGCGGCGGGAAGATGCTGCCCTGGAGGAGACAAAGGATTTTCTGAACCGGGTATACCAGGGAAGTCTGAGCCTGATGGTCAGCGCCCTGACCAAGAAACAAGCCCTGCCCCGGGAGGAGCTGGATGAGCTCTATGAGCTGCTGAAGGGATTGGAGGAGGAACGGCATGATTGAGTGGGCGATTACCTCCAGCGTATTGATCTTAGTCGTGCTGGTTTTGCGCCGCCTGCTGGTCGGAAGAATCAGTTTGCGGCTTCAGTACGGACTGTGGGCCCTGGTGCTGGTGCGGCTGCTGTTACCCGTGAACTTGGGCGGAACATCGATAAGCATTTTGAACACGGTGGAACCCGTGCAGATGCCCAATCTTGTGGTGGGTGATCCGGGCAGCGACACACCCCGATGGCCGGCGGTGGAACCCGATCCATCTCCCACTGTGGGAGAACAGCAGGAACACGGCCAGCAGGACCGAGACCAGTGGCAAGCGGAGATGGACACGGCCGGGACGGAGGCGGACACGCCCATCGCCCTGGGAACCGTATTGCTGGGAATATGGGCGGTGGGAGCTGTGAGCATGGGCCTGTGGCTTTTGTGGGTAAACGTCCACTTTGCCCGAAAGCTTCGCTGCAGCCGTGTGCCCCTGATGGTAGAGCATTGCCCCCGCCCGGTCTATATGACCGGAGCGACCCAGACGCCTTGTCTCTTTGGGCTGTTTCACCCCTGCATCTATGTAACGGAGGAAGTTGCTGCCAATGAAACGGTACTGCGCCACAGCCTGGCTCATGAGCTGACCCACTTTCGCCACGGGGATCACATCTGGGCGGCTCTGCGGGGACTGTGCCTGGCGCTCCACTGGTACAATCCCTTGGTGTGGCTGGCCGCATCCATCTCCCAGAGGGACGGAGAGCTGTGCTGCGACGAGGCCACGGTAAAGACGCTAGGGGAGGGGGAACGGGCGGCCTATGGCCGTACCCTCCTGGCGGTCACCTGTCAGGGGCGTACCAACCCCATGCTCACCGCCACCAGCATGACAGGCAGTGGGAGCGGCATCAAGGAGCGCATTCTTCTGCTGGCTAAGCGGCCCAAAACGGCGGTCTATACTCTGGTGGCCGTGGCCCTGATTTCCGCCGTGGCAGTGGGCTGTACCTTCACCGGGGCTCAAAAAGGGGATGGGGAGAGCACCGGAGCATCTACGGGAGCGGATGAATTCGTGCCGGACAAGGTGGCCATGGTTCAGCTGCTCAGCTCTGCCTGGCCCCCTGACCCGGTCACGGACCCCGATACCGTAACACATTTGTGGGACCTCTATCAGGGCTTTACCTTTGAGGGAACCGTAAATGATCTGACTCAAAATAACCTATGGAGTGTCTCAGTGACCTTCTCTGCGGAGGGTACCAACCAAGAGGAGTCCTTCACCATCTACCAAGGTGGGCTGTGCACCATGGGGGAAGACAATGAGACAATTTACCGCCTGAAGAATGGAGACGAACTTTACCAGGAATTCTACACCGTGTTTCAACTCCAAATGGACCGGAGCACGGATGTGGACGAGCCAGACGCAGAGGTTACCCTGACCGGCCTTGCCGTGGAGGCGTCGGGCAGCGAGGAGGAGATCGGTCGGCAGTGGGCGGAGACCTTTGCAGCCCAGTATCGCAGCCTTTCTCCCCAAAATCCGTTGTACAGCACCGACAGTGCAGTCCTGGAATGCACCCCCTATGCCCGGTCGCTGCTGTCCCAGCCCAGGGAGCAGATCTACCTGATGCGCTTTGCCTGCCAGGCGGTGGACAAGGCCGGTTTTGAGCAGTGGTATACCGGCGCAGCCGGCCCGTTGACCGGAGAAGAATATCCCCAATATGAGGGATGGATGGAATTTGGCTGGTTTATCGTGCTGGAGGAGCAGCAGAAGGACCAGTGGGTCTGCGTCAACGCCGGGACCGGCGGATACGGAAACTGGGGCTACCTCAACTATGAGACAGGGGAAATCTGGGAGCAGATCCTGGAGGAGCAGTTGTCAGCAGATATCGATCAGGCCGACCCGGAGATGGTGCTGTGTATCCTACCCTTCGTGGATTGGAGCCGGTTGGACGGGAATGAGCTCAACCAACTTTGGGAGCTACTGGACCGCGCCTGCCTCACCCAGGGCCGGGTCTACGGCCCGGAGGAGGATCGGATGTGGTCGGACGTGTATCCCGATGACCAGGTTTACCGGGACCTCTATGTCATGCTGGCGGCCCTGAATACAGACGGGGCGTACGCTGAGGGAATGGAGGGCCTGATGGAAAAGCAACAGGCGTACGATCCTCAGGTGTTTGAATTCTGTTTGCAGAATTTGACGGCAGAACAGCAAGAGATCATACGAATGTTGGCAGGGATGTAGAGATGATTATTGATGATGGGCAGAGAGCCGTCTATCCGCAGGCGTAGAGTAAGATGAACTGTCTCCATCATCTTGTTTGACCCACATACAGTTAAAAAACCGTCCTTTTCAAACGAAAAGGACGGTTTTTACTTGGCACTGAATAGAACCTTATAGGGCCTGTTCAACAGGGAGTTTTGACTCAGCTTTCATAGAACTGACTGATCTGCTTGTCGGTCAAATCTTTTTTTCATTCATCGCCAACAGGAAAGTCTTCAGCAATTGTTCTGCATACTCCCGCTCCGTGTCTGTACAGCTGCTTAGCAGGAGGGAGGCTGGATTATCTGCCAATGTGTCGGTTTTTCCAAACAGAATATAGTCCGTAGTCAGTCGAAGGGTAGAGGCAATCTTGCACAGGGTGGGCACTGACATACCCTTGACTCCAAGTTCGATATCGGAGCAAAATTTGGGTGTGACTTCCAGGTGTTCTGCCAACTGTTCCCTGGTATACCCCAGATATTCTCGCTGTTTTCGTATCCGATTGCCAATGGAAGCCCAATCCATACAAAACCCTCCTATATTTTAATCAGTGTATCCCGGAGAGTTGTATTTATAAATAAACTTTTGGTGTTGAAATAGCGGAACTTTTAGAGTAGAATGGAAGAAACTTTAAGGTGTAATTTCTCCACATGGACAGTAACTGTCTATCCCGGGCTGTATAATCAGAGTGGAGGGAGGAAAATGGATACAGAAAGAGGAACTCGACTGTTATCTTTGTATGATCAGCTACTGAATCAGGGGTTTCTGCAGAAGCAGCAGTCTGCACAGCGCTTTGGCGTAACAATGCGGACCCTTCAACGGGATATTGACGCACTGCGCAGTTATCTGGCGGAACAGAGTCCGCCTCGTGAGCTCTCTTATGATTCCAGATCAAACCGCTACTATCTTGTCCATCAGGGCGGAAGCCGCCTGTCAAACGGCGAAATGCTGGCGGTCTGTAAGATCCTGCTGGAAAGCCGCTCCCTGCCAAGGAAGGAAATGGACTCGATTCTGGACAAGCTGCTGGCATGCACAACCGCAGAGGAGGAGTGGAACCAGCTCAAAGCACTGATCGCCAACGAGCGCCTCTATTATCTGGAACCTCACCATGGGAAGCCGTTGACAGAAAAACTCTGGACACTGGCTGGGGCCATCCGAGCGTACCAGGTGCTTGAGATCAGCTACCACACCCAGACCGGGGAAAGTAAACACCGCCGCATCAAACCAGTGGGATTGATGTTTTCTGAGTTCTATTTCTATCTGACCGCTTTTTTGGAGGATATCGATCGCGCCAAGGAGTTTGAAAATCCGGAGGACCCCTATCCCACCATCTACCGGGTAGATCGGATAGCTGAAATCCAGGTACAGGAAGAACGGTTTTATGTTCCGTATGGACAGCGATTTTCCGAGGGGGAGTTTCGGAAGCGGGTTCAGTTCATGTACGGTGGACGATTGCGGATCATCCGTTTTACCTATTCCGGACCTTCTGTGGAAGCGATCTTGGACCGCCTGCCCACCGCAAAGATCTGCCAGGAGCGGGATGGAGTGTATGAAATAGAAGCCGAGGTATTTGGAAAGGGCATCGAGATGTGGCTAAGGAGTCAGGGGGCCCAGATCGTACTACTGAATTAACAAAGAGAGGATGTGACTTCATGGCAGAACCTCTTATTTCTGCAAGAGATGGAGAAGTTTTGCGGCAGGATACTTGTACCAGTTCGGATTATCTGGTTTCGGTTGCCTGTGGAGCCTTGGCAGGATTAATCGATATCTTTTTTGTTGGTGCGCCAGGCGAAAGTGTACTAGGTGAATGGACAGACCAGCAAGTTGACAATGCGGTGATGAAATTTGCAAAATGGACCGGCTGGTCACCCAGAGCCGGGCAAGAAACCAATGTGGCCAGCGCCATTGGATTTTTGGAACGGAAGTTTCCTGTCAACTATGACCAGCGTAACTCTACCGATGTGGGTGGCGTATTTTCCATGGGCACAAAAAATCACCACATCAAATCCTTGGCCCACTGTCCAGACGCCATCGGATTGTTTTTCTCCATTTTGAATCAATTTACCGGCACCTCATCCTTTGTGAGCGGCGGACAAGTTGTCACCATTCAAACTGATACATTTGAATTGAAGGGACACAATCTGATTTCAAAACTGTTTTGTGGCACTGCCAACTGGTTTGGTCACATCATGTCTGATATTGCAGGCAGTTCCGGCAGCCGGGGAAATACAGGACGAGGAACTGGTGTTGGTATCCCGTTTTTTGAGTTGTTTCAGTTCTGCAATGTAGGCAGTTTTCAGATTGGAAAAGCACGACAAGATTTGGCTACTCTGTCTGTCCGTGCCTTCCAAGAGGGTTATGATGCACGTTTTGGTTTGGTCATGGCCATCCCCACTTTGCTGTGTGACCTGTTGATCCGTTTGGTTTGGATGCTCAAACGGTATTTTTCTCTGCATATGCCCCTGGCGGAGTGTATCCCAAGCCAGACCCACGCTGATCTGCGCGTCATGCTTCTGTTTGGACATGGCACGCTATGTGTGATGGACGGGGCAGATGCCGCCATCCGTTCCGGAGGGAATTGGCTCACCTTTTTCCTGCGTATGAACCTGATCGCGTGGACACGGTTTATTACGTTGGTTCTGAAAGAGATCTGCATCCGGGCCGGTATCGCTCTGCCTCTCCAGCGTCAGTTGGATTCTTATCGAAGAGTCAATGAAGCCCTTCACGCTTACTATCTCAAGCTTCAGGAAGTGGATCTGGCTGCCTTCCAAACGGAGACGGAGCAATATCAGCTCTGGAGCGGCTGTTTGGAACGGGTATACACCCAGGAAGAGCTCAATATCCTGCTTCGCCGCACTATGATCGACCTTGGTATCGATCTTCCCTGGGAGGGCAACTTTGACGCCTTTATGCAAAACCGGGACAACCATCTGGTGTTTGAGTGATGTTCCCCTGTGATCAGTGCGGCGAGTGCTGCCGGAATTTGAATCTGTCTCCTCTATACTCTGATTTAGACCGTGGAGACGGGACCTGTCGGTACCTATCAGGCAATCGATGTAGCATCTATGAAGAGCGTCCCCTGCTGTGTCGGGTGGACGCATGCTATGAGGTGTTCTTCCGGGACACCATGACCTTGAAAGAGTATTACCATCTGAATCAGGATTTCTGTGATAAGTTGAAAAAGCGGAGGAGGAATTGACATGCCCTTACCCTTAATTCTTGGAGGAGCTGCCGCGCTGGCCGCTGCAGCTGGAGCCGGCAGTGCTGTGCACGGTGGTGTAAAAATGAAGAAGGCACACGACGAAATGAAGTCGGCTCAACAACGCCATGAGACAAATATTCAGCGGTTTGAGGTGCAAAACAACATGGCTACCCAGGCCATGGACTCTCTTGGTAAAAAGGAACTGGAGATTTTGAACAGTTTTCAGAAGTTTTCCAGCCTGATTGAGCGAATCCAGAACCGGCCAGAATTTAAGACCTATCGAAAGGATGATGTGGAGATCCCGGAGTACAATGCCGAGGATTTAAAGACCGTATCGGTTGGAGCCGGTGTCTTATTGGGTGGGTTAGGAGGCGCTGCCCTTGGTACGGCAGGTGGATTTGCCGCTGCCGGTGCCACAACATCTGCAGTTATGGCTCTTGGTACTGCCTCTACTGGAACAGCAATCGCCTCTCTAAGCGGTGCGGCGGCTACCAATGCTACCCTGGCTGCCCTAGGTGGAGGAGCTATCGCGGCTGGTGGAGGCGGCATGGCCCTTGGCACCACAATCTTAGGAGTGACTACTTTGGGCGCTGGCATCTTGGTCGGCGGCATCATTTTTAATTTTGCTGGCAGCAAACTTTCGGACAAAGCCGACCAGGCAAAAAAACAAATGGAACAAGCCGAGCAGGAAATCAACCGAATCTGTACTTATCTCGAAGATCTATCCCAGGCAGCTACAAAGTTTGAAGCTACATTATCTAATACAGACCGGGTCTACCGGCGCCACCTGGATCGTCTGGGAGATTTGGTGCTTCTGTCGGGTAAAACAGACTGGAATTTGTTCACTGATACGGAAAAGACTATGACAGAAAACACGGTGCGGTTGGTCGCTCTGCTATACCAGATGTGTAAAGTTCAACTGGTTCTTCAAACGGAGCAGGAGAGTGGTCTGAATCAAGTAAACCACACAGAGATAGAAAAAGCGTCTGGCAACGCAGAGAAGTTCCTGGAAGAGACGGGACTGGCTGCATTGGCCTGATCCGCAAGTCTCCTTAGTACAAAGCAAAGAAAACTTCCTGGGTCTGTTGCGGCAGGCCCAGGAAGTTCCGGTTTTACGGTATGTTGTCCTTACGTCATCGCACCATCTGCGGCAAGGTCCTCGGTGAGGTCGGCGATCACGTCGCCGGTGGACTGCATGCCTCCCGCGCTCCAGGGGAAACCGGAAGCGGCGGTGGGGTAGACGCCGGTGGTGTGGTCTACAAAGTAGGGGGCGAAGGAGGCGTTATTGCGCACCTCCTCGTCGCTCAGGTTTCGGGTGAGCTGATGGACCAGGGCGGCCACCATCTCCATGTGGCCCAGCTCCTCGGTGCCGATGTCGGTGAGCAGGCCTTTGGCCTCCGCATAGGGCATGGCGTAGCGCTGGGAGAGGTAGCGCATAGCCGCACCCACCTCGCCGTCGGGGCCGCCGTACTGGCTGATGATGAAGGAGGCCAGCTTGGGGTTGGGAGTGGCCACCTTTACCGGGAACTGCAGCTTTTTCTCATAAAGAAACATGTCACTTCACCTCGTTTTGCGCATAGTTCCAGGGCCAGGGCTCCTTGAGCCACTGATAGCTCTCCCCGTTGGCGGAGGCGCTCTGGGTCAGAGGGCCGAACTTGGCCTGATAGGTCTCCCGGGCGCTCTTCTCCATGGCGACGTACTTCTGAAACAGGTCGAAGGCCTCCTGGTCGCTGGGGTGTGTATCCAGATACATACCAAGCTCCGCGACCACAAACTCCAGAGCCTGGAGCTCGGCCAGGGGACCGGCGGGGACGGTGCTGCCCTCCACTTTCAGGCGGAAGGGAAGATTCAGGCCGGGAAACAGAGTGCCGTTGCTCAGCGCGTCGCTCTGGCTATATTTCTGAGAACCTTCCTGTTGGAAGGGAACATAGGGCACCGACAGACCCGCGCAGGACGGCAGAGTGCCGTAGCGGTTCGGGCAGCTGGGCAGAGGGCAGGAGCTGCCATTTTCCATATTCAAGATCATTCCTCCTCGGTTGGGATTGGGAGGCTGAGCGGCCTCCCGGTGCATCCTATGCACCTCAGGGCGGGAGGGTCCATACATAGTCGGCCTCCCCGCTCCATAGAATACGGGGAGGGGGGATGTGCGGTTGAAGAGGATGAGATGGGGGTCTCTGCTGATTTTAGCGGGGCTGCTGGCCATGCTGAGCGCGGGAATGTTGGTGCAGACCTATCTGGGCGCGGCTGCTCCGGCGGCTTCCTGGCCGGAAGGAGAGCGGGTTTGGGTGGTCGATCCGGGGCACGGCGGGGAAGACGGAGGTGCGGTGTCGGTGACCGGCGTGCCGGAGAGCCAGATCAATCTGGCCATTGCCAAGCGGCTGGATGCCCTGTTGGGCTTTTACGGGGAGAACAGCTACCTAATGCGGGAGGAGGATATCTCCCTGCACGACCAGGAGGCGGAGACGTTACGGGAGAAGAAGGTTTCCGACCTGCACAACCGGGCCGAGACCGTGCAGGCACTGGAGGGAGCGGTGCTGGTGAGTATCCACCAGAATATCTTCTCCCAGAGTCAATACCACGGCTCACAGGTTTTCTTTGCTCCTACCCAGGATTCTCAGGCCCTGGCGGAATCCTTCCAGCAGGCCATTCAGACCAATTTGCAGCCTGATAACAGCCGTCAGGCCAAGCCAATCGGCGACAATGTGTACCTGATGAATCATGTGGACTGCCCGGCGGTGTTGGTGGAGTGCGGCTTTCTCTCCAATCCAGAGGAGGAGGCGATGCTCCGTCAGGAGGGCTACCAGACCAAACTGGCCGCCGTATTGGCCCAGGTTTGCCTGGCTTCATAGACAAAAGCGGCCCGTCCGACTATGCCGGACGGGCCACTTCTTACTTATTCTTCAAAATTTGCTTTCAGCAGGGCGTCCACCAGGAAGGCGGAGACGCAGAACAAAGCCATCTCGCCCGCCAGGATCCAGATGAGGAAGGTCTGGTAGTCCTGGTCCCGCAGCAGGTACATGGCGATGCCCGCCGCCGCGGTCAGAATCACGCCCATGCGCACCCACAGCCGGGCGCAGTGCTTGTGGGCGAAGGCCCACGCCTCCGGGCTCTTGGTAGACAGTTGGGTGCGGTAGGCCAGACCTTTTCCCTCCATCTTGGGGGGAGATACCTTCCACCAGATACCCACGATCAGCATAGCTACCGGGGGCAGCAGCGCGATCAAAACATAGATGGGATACATAAATAAACCCTCTTTTCTGAGAAATTTCCAAACATCGGGATAAATTGTAGCACAGGGGAGACTGTTTCGCAATGGCGGGAGGAGAGCATTGGCAGGATTTTTCTCCCATGGTACAATAAAAGAAAGAATTTTGGTCATATTCCCCGGGCAATTCCGTCTGAATAGGTGAAGGGAAAAGGGGGGAAACCCACATGGAGGACAAGCAGATCGTGGCCTTATACTGGAAGCGGGAGGAGCGGGCCATTACCGCCTCGGAGGAGAAGTACGGCCCGGTGTGCCGCAGCGTCTCCTACAACATTCTGCAAAGCCGGCCCGACGCGGAGGAGTGCGTCAACGACACCTGGCACCGGGCCTGGAATACCATGCCGCCTCAGCGGCCCAACAGTCTGCGGGCCTACCTGTGCCGCATCGTGCGCAACCTGTCCATTGACCGCTGGCGGCAGCGGTACAGCGCCAAGCGGGGCGGGGGAATGGAGGCGTTGGTGCTGGAACTGGAGGAGTGCGTCCCGGCGGTGCCCAGCGCGGAGGAGCAGTGGGAGGCACAGGAGGTAGCCCGGGCGGTGGAGCGGTGGCTTCAGACTCTGGATGAGGAGGAGCGGGATTTGTTTCTCCGCCGGTACTGGTGCGGAGAGGCAGTCAAAGAACTGGCGGCCGGACTAGGCTGTTCCTCCAACGGACTGGCCCAACGGCTGCGGCGGCTGCGCCAGAGTCTGCGTCAGGCGCTGGAGAAGGAGGGCGTGGTGTTATGAGCAAACAGAGCGAGCGCCTCTTTGAGGCCATCAGCCACCTGAACGACGAGATGATCGACCCGGCCCTGGAGCCCAGAAAGAAGCGTAAAAAGGGCCGCTGGGTGGGCTGGGCAGCCTTGGCCGCCTGCTTCTGCCTGGTGGTAGGGGTTGTCACCGGACGAATTCCCCTGCTGGGCGGACGATCCAGCCAGCCTGTCAGCGGCGCGGACGGGGCCATCACCTTCCAGTCCTACGCCGGGCCGGTGCTTCCCATGACATTGCGGGAGGAAAACGAAACGATCACCGCCCAGCGGGCTATTACCCTGGACTTTGCCCCGTGGATACCGGTGTGGGATGAGGAATTGGAACTGGAGCGGTACGACGACCACATCCTGGTTACCGACGCGTATACTCTGACGAACCATGGGGAAACGGATCAGGACATCACCCTGCTCTACCCCTTTGTCACCTCACTGCACAGCCTGGAGCTTCCGGTGCTGACTGTGGACGGGAGCGAGGTGGAAACCGATCTGTATCTGGGCTCCTATGCCGGAGCGTTTGAAGGGGGCGGAGGTCTGCTGGAAGGCGAGGAGGGGGGCAGCATCAATCTGGATGCCCCAGAGAGTTGGGAGAACTACCGGGATCTGCTCTCCGACGGCAGCTATCTGGCCCGTGCCCTGGGGACGGCCCCCGATGTAAGCGGAATCTCTGTGACGGTCTATCAATTCACTGACCCCTACGCGCCCGAGGACAGAGGAGAGACATCCAATCCCACCATTCGTGCAGCCTTTGATCTGGATTACAATAAAACCCGTGTTTTGACCTATGGCTTCCATGCCTGCCGGTATGATCCGGAGAGCGGCGCTATGGTCCAGGGCTTCTCCATCCCGGAAGAGCGGGAGTCCAACTATGGGGAACCTTTCTATCTGCTGGTGATCGGGGAGGACATTAAGAATCTGACCGTGGGAGGCTATGTCACCGGCGGCGTGGATGAGGATACCCCACAGCTGGAGGGGTGCGGCGTCACCGTGGAGCGGTACGAGAGCGACCTTGATACCATGCTGCGGGAGGTGCTGACCCGGATGACCAATGGCCGGGAAACCCAGGTGGACTTTGAACTCTATTACCGTGTGGTTTTAGAACAGCTGCTGGCCTATGGCGGGCTGACTGCCCAGGAAAAATCGCGATACAGTTCCGGTTGGCTGGAGGATGTGGCCTCCGACGCGGAGGGCATCCAGCGGGTGTGCTGGCTGGAAACCCAGGTAACGGTCCCCGCTGGGGGCAGACTCACCGTGACCGCCTCTATGGAAAAAGAAGGAAGCTACAACTATAACTGCGACCGGGCCAATCAGGGAACACGGGGCTACGATCTGGTGACCACCCTGGGCTCTAACCTTACCTGTACGGAGCAGACTGCCACCCTGGAGGACCGGGGACAGATCGAAATTCTGTGGCAGAACTTCGGCTTTGACCTGGACGCAGGCATCAAGACCGTGGAGCTGGATGCGGAGACAGAGCACTATTTCCTTACTGTCCGGAGTGCAGATTCATAACAGAATGCCTTACGATTGACCGCGCCGGGAATCTGGATGTTCTCCAGATTCCCGGCGCGCTTGTCTGCCCTCTTTTCATTTGGAGCTGGGTGTGCTATGCTAATTGGCAGGAGAGAGGGGAGATGGAGACGTGGAAACGCTGACGCTGCTGCTGTTTTGTGCTGCCCTGGTGGTGTGCGTAGCTCTGAACTGGTCCATTCTGTACGCTCTGGCGGTGGGGCTGGTCATCTTTTTGGCTTACGGACGCAGGCGGGGCTATGTCTGGCGGGAGCTGGGGAGTATGTGTCTGGACGGAGTCAAAACCGCCCGGAACATTCTGGTCACATTCCTGCTCATCGGCGTGCTCACCGCCCTGTGGCGGGCCTCGGGTACCATTCCGGCCATCATCAGCTATACCACGCCCTTTATCCAGCCCTCTGTGTTCCTTTTGATGACCTTTTTGCTCAACTGTCTGGTATCAGTGCTCACCGGAACCGCCTTTGGCGCGGCGGCCACCATGGGAGTCATCTGCGCCACTCTGGGTACAGCCATGGGAGTACCTCTGGTGCTGATCGGAGGCGCGGTGCTCTCCGGCGTGTTCTTCGGAGACCGGTGTTCTCCTGTGTCCACCAGTGCTCTGCTGGTGGCAGAGCTCACCCAGACCAGCATCTTTGATAACATCCGGGCCATGCTGCGCACCTCCTGGCTGCCCTTTGTGGTGACCAGTCTGCTGTACCTTTTTGTGGGCATGGCCACACCACACACCCAGACCTCTTTGGATCTGGCTGCTTTGTTTAAGACGGAATTTCAACTGCATTGGATCGCGTTGCTGCCCGCTCTGGTGATTTTCGCGCTGGCTTTGGGCCGGGTGCCGGTGAAGTGGGCCATGGGAGCCAGTATTCTCTCCGCCATTCCCATCTGCCTGCTTTTCCAGCGGGTCCAGCCGGTGGAGCTGCTGCGCTGTGCCCTGCTTGGTTACCAGGCCAGGGAGGAGGCGGTGGGGGCCATGCTCAACGGCGGCGGAGTCATTTCTATGGTGAAGGTTGCCGTCATCGTGTGCATCTCCTCGGCTTACTCGGGCATTTTCCAAAAAACCGGGCTGCTGGATGGGCTGCAGCAGGCCATTCTGGCTCTCAGCCGGCGCATCACCCCCTACGGGGCCATGCTGTGCACCGGCGTGCTGGCCTCTGCCGTGGCCTGCAATCAGACGCTGGCCATCATCCTGACCCACCAGCTGTGCAAGGACGCCCAGCCCAGCCGGGAGGAGACCGCCATCGCCCTGGAGGATACGGCGGTGGTAGCGGCGCCGCTGATCCCCTGGTCTATCGCAGCCGGAGTGCCGCTGGCCTCGGTGGGAGCGCCTATGGTTAGCATCTGCTTTGCGTTTTTCCTCTATCTGCTGCCTCTTTGGCGGCTTGGAACGGAGCTAGTAA
>ERZ791803.801-NODE-801-length-17605-cov-4.231681_pt1 | contig 17605 bp, 10 predicted proteins | sample MGYA00510307_ERZ791803 | MGnify/ENA primary metagenome ERZ791803 (study PRJEB30046, sample SAMN00791963) | human gut metagenome | study: EMG produced TPA metagenomics assembly of the A metagenome-wide association study of gut microbiota in type 2...
TTATTCCGGCTGATGGATAAATCCGGGGGAAGAAGGAATGAACTGCAGGCGCTGCATGAATATATTGAAGATCAGCAAAAAATAGAGGACATGGTTTCCTGGCAGGAACCCTATTTGAAACAGCGGATTATGGAACTTTTTTTAGATGGTATGATAGAAGAGAACGAACTGGAGCGGGCCTTTTCGGATTTCCGTTTTCCGGGGCAGCTACGGCGGATTTATAAGTACCTACTTTAAATATCTGCATTTCTACCCCGATCTTTTGCAGTAAGTCTTTATAAAACAGAGGAGCGGAAGCGATGCCTTTCCACTCAATCATTCCTTTCGGATTGAGCAATACCTTGTCCGCTACACTGGAAAGATAATAAAGTCCTTGTGTATAGCTATCTCCGTAGGCTATGATGAACTTTCCGCTTTCTTTAAAGTCGAGCAATGCGTTACGGATTTCCTGCAAAGATGCATACGAAGTTCCGAGCATACTTGCCTGCAGATAAATTCCTTTGATATTTTCATTTTCTTTTGCTTTTTTGATGGAAGAAAGAATATCGTCCAGCCCGTATGTATTGGAGTCGTCGCTGAACAACTGTGATAAGATACCTAACGGACTCTCCTGAGTGCGTTCGACTAATACACCGTTCAGGTCGAGCATCATCACAGAATTCTTTTTCACTATTGTTTCTGTATCCGCGGTTGATACAATGCCGAACAATGTTACCATGCCGATAATAAATAATACAATGCTTGACAGGATGATACCGGTCACAGTAGCGAGCGTAAATTTCAAGAAATCTTTCATTATACTATTGTTTTTTTGAGTCAGCTTGTTTTAAAGCTAACAAAGATAAATAATTGAGTTGATATTTATTCAATAAGTCGTGCGAATTTTTGTTTTGTCACAATGAATCAGGTTTATTTGCTTTTAGAATGCTGCCCGGAACAGGGTAGATATAAATTTTGAATGATCGGACTTGGGGACCATTTTTCTATTGTATTTTAGTGTAGCATTGAGAATTATTCTCTAAATTTGTAGCATTAACTTAACATTATGATTATCATGAAAAGAAAATCCCCTGTGATGGCCGTTGCTTTGGCGGGACTGTTTATGTACACTTCCTGTTCTCCGACGGAGCAAGCGGAAACGAAAGATTACACTCAGTATGTGAATACCTTTATTGGTGCTGCTGACAATGGGCATACATTCCCCGGAGCTTGCTATCCTTTCGGAATGATACAGACCAGTCCGGTGACGGGTGCAGTAGGTTGGAGATATTGTTCGGAATATACTTATCAGGACTCTCTGATCTGGGGCTTCACTCAGACTCATCTGAACGGAACCGGATGTATGGATTTGGGGGATATTCTGGTGATGCCGGTTACCGGTACCCGTGCCCGTGCATGGGATGCTTATCGCAGCCATTTCCCGAAAGACAAGGAAGCTGCTACTCCGGGATATTATACAGTCGAATTATCCGATCCGCAGGTAAAGGCGGAACTGACTGCTTCTATCCATGCAGCTCTTCATCGTTATACATATCATAAAGCGGATTCAGCTTCTCTGCTGATTGACTTGCAGCACGGACCTGCCTGGAGAGAAGAACAATATCATTCACAAGTGAATAGTTGCGAAGTGAACTGGGAAGATGCTCAGACGCTGACCGGACACGTGAATAACACGGTCTGGGTTGATCAGGACTACTTCTTTGTGATGAAGTTTAATCGTCCGGTAATAGATTCGCTTTACCTTCCGATGGGAGAAACTGAGAAAGGAAAGCGAATCATTGCTACTTTCGACTTGAAGCCGGGAGATGAACTGATGATGAAGGTGGCCCTTTCGACTACCAGCGTAGAGGGAGCAAAGAAGAACTTGCAGGCTGAAATACCAGACTGGAACTTTGACGGTGTGAAGCTGGCTGCCCATGACGAATGGAACAGCTATCTGAGTCGCATGGACGTAGAGGGTACGGATGATGAAAAGACGAATTTCTATACTTGTTTTTATCACGCACTGATTCAGCCTAACCAGATTTCAGACGTAGACGGTATGTATCGTAATGCTGCCGATTCGATTGTGAAGGCCGGAACAGGAACATTCTATTCAACCTTCTCTTTATGGGATACTTATCGTGCCGCTCATCCATTCTATACATTAATGGTTCCCGAACGTGTGGATGGTTTTGTTAATTCATTGATAGAACAAGGTGAAGTACAAGGCTTCCTGCCTATTTGGGCATTGTGGGGAAAAGAAAACTTCTGTATGATCGGCAATCATGGTGTATCTGTTATTGCTGAAGCCTACCGAAAAGGTTTCCGTGGTTTTGATGCGGAACGTGCTTTCAATATGGTGAAGAAGACACAGACTGTATCTCATCCGTTGAAGTCCGACTGGGAAGTGTATACGAAATACGGATATTTTCCGACCGACCTGACAAAAGCAGAATCCGTCTCTTCAACTCTGGAATCGGTATATGACGATTATGCGGCAGCTGACATGGCCCGTCGTATGGGAAAAGAAGAAGATGCTGCTTACTTTGCGAAACGTGCAGATTATTATAAGAACTTATTCGATTCACAGACGAATTTTATGCGTCCGCGTAAAGCTGACGGAACCTGGAAATCTCCGTTTAATCCTAGTGATGTAGGACATGCGGAAAGTACAGGCGGTGACTATACGGAAGGAAATGCATGGCAATATACCTGGCATGTGCAACACGATGTTCCCGGTTTGATTGCTCTCTTCGGTGGAGAAGAACCTTTCCTGAACAAGCTGGATTCCCTGTTTACAGTGAAACTGGAAACAACCCAGGCTGATGTGACAGGTTTGATCGGACAGTATGCACATGGTAATGAGCCCAGTCATCATGTTACTTATTTATATGCTTTGGCAGGGCGTCCGGAACGTACACAGGAACTAATCCGTGAAATCTTTGATACTCAATATAAGAACAAGCCTGACGGACTTTGTGGTAATGATGACTGTGGTCAGATGTCCGCATGGTATATGTTCAGTGCAATGGGTTTCTATCCGGTAGATCCGGTAAGCGGTGATTATGTATTCGGAGCTCCTCAGTTACCGAAGATTGTGCTACATCTGGCTGATGGAAAGACCTTTACTGTGATCGCTGAAAACTTATCGAAGGAACATAAATATGTGGATAGTATCATGCTGAATGGCGAACCTTATACAAAGAATACGATTTCTCATGAAGATATTCTGAAAGGTGGTACACTCGTATATAAGATGAAATAGACTGTATAAAGAAGATCCCTCCAAAGTTTTTTTTCTTTGGAGGGATTTTTGGCTTTATATGCTTTAAATTCGAATAATTCTCTAAATTTGTGCTATTAATCTGACTGGTACATTCATGGAGAATACTGAAACTTTAATAGTGGAACAACTGAAGATAGGCAATGAAAATGCTTATCGTTACATATATGATCATCACTATGCCCTGCTCTGTTATGTTGCCAATGGTTATCTAAAAGATCAGTTCCTTTCCGAAACCATTGTAGGAGATACTATCTTTCATTTATGGGAGATACGTGAGACTTTGGATATTTCAGTCTCTATCCGTAGTTACCTGCTGAGAGCTGTCCGTAATCGTTGCATTAACTATCTTAATTCGGAACGTGAAAAGAGAGAAATAGCATTTTCTGCTCTTATGCCCGATGAGATAACGGATGATAAAATCATACTGTCCGATTCGCATCCGTTAGGTATTTTACTGGAACGTGAACTTGAAAACGAAATATATAAGGCTATCGATAAATTGCCGGACGAATGCCGTCGGGTTTTTGCTAAAAGTCGCTTTGAAGGAAAATCATACGAAGAAATTTCCGGTGAACTGGGAATATCTATTAATACAGTTAAGTATCATATAAAGAATGCTTTAGCTTCTTTACACGCTCATTTGAGTAAGTACCTGATTTCTCTATTACTATTTTTTTTCAGGTAAAGCGAAAAAAAATCATTTTCTGACTACCCTTAATTAAAAAACAACTGTCTCCTTTATAGAAAGCATAAATATGGAAGAAGAAAATAAACATATTGATGAACTGATTGCCAACTATCTGACTGAAGGTCTGGATAAGAACGCTTTAGATGAACTGAAAACATGGATTGCCGCATCGGCTGAAAATCAGCAATATTTTATCCGTCAGCGGGAGATCTGGTTTTCAGCTGTAAGTCGTGAAGCCGCATCTGTCTATGATAAGGATAAAGCGTTTGAGAATTTTAGAAACCGTGTCGAAAGTCAGAAGGAAATTCAGAGCACTTCCCGTCGAGGTTTTAGCCTGTCAGCGTTGTGGCGTTATGCTGCGGTTGTTGCAATCATAATAGCGGTGGGATGTATTTCTTATTGGCAGGGAGAGGTGAATGTGAAAGATACTTTTGCAGATATTTCAGTAGAAGCCCCTTTAGGATCAAAAACAAAACTTTATTTGCCGGATGGCACATTGGTCTGGCTTAATGCCGGTTCACGCATGACATACTCGCAGGGGTTTGGTGTCGATAACCGAAAAGTAGAACTGGAAGGGGAAGGATATTTTGAGGTAAAGCGGAATGAGAAGATTCCCTTTTTCGTAAAGACTAAAGATCTGCAATTACAGGTGTTGGGAACAAAATTCAATTTCCGTGACTATCCGGAAGATCATGAAGTGGTCGTTTCTTTGCTGGAAGGTAAGGTCGGATTGAACAACTTGTTGAGAGAAGAAAAAGAAGCTGTCCTTTCACCTGATGAAAGGGCCGTATTAAATAAGGCGAACGGGCTTTTGACTGTAGAGTCGGTTACCGCATCCAATGCGTCTCAGTGGACGGACGGTTACTTGTTTTTTGATGAAGAACTCTTGCCGGATATCGCCAAAGAACTGGAACGCAGCTATAATGTGAAGATTCACATAGCCAATGATTCCTTAAAAACATTCCGCTTCTATGGCAACTTCGTTCGTCGTGAACAAAATATCCAGGAAGTACTGGAAGCACTGGCTTCTACGGAAAAAATGCAATATAAGATTGAAGAACGCAATATAACTATCTACTAACCGGTTACCAGAGATTATAATGCTATGATTGTTTAACCTTAAAAAATGAAAAGTATGAATAAAGAGAAAAATACAGAATAATCTTTAGCTGACAAATAAGGAGAGACAAATAAAAAACCGGAAGATTTCGGACATCTCCCGGCTCCTTGAATCTCTTCTTTCAACAATCATCTAGTGTGAATATGTTTTCAAAAGAGAATGTGCAAAGTTAGCAAAATACATCTCTTTTAAAACGAGTTATTCAAGTTTTAATTAATAATTTGTTTATTTTATGAATTACAGGAAGAAGGCCATATTAATGGTCATGGCTCTGTTTTGCCTTAACATAGCAATACTAGCCCAGGCTGTTTCATTGAAAATGGATAACGTTTCAGTGAAAGAAGCAATGACCCAGTTGAAGAATAAAAGCGGATATTCTTTCGTTTATAAAGTCGGAGATCTGGATACAAAGAAGATTATAACTGTAAAGGCGAAAGAGCTGAATGAGGCTATCGATCAGATATTGTACGGACAAGACGTTGTCTATGAAGTGAAAGGGAAGAATGTAATTGTTCAGAAAGGACAAGCCAGGCAGAATACTTCAAAGGATGGTAAAAAACGTAAGATCACAGGTGTGGTGAATGATGTTAACGGCGAGCCTATTATCGGTGTTACCATCAAGGAGAAAGGGACAACTAACGGAACGGTATCGGATATAAATGCGAAGTTTACGTTGGAAGTATCACCGGGAGCGGTATTGGAACTGTCTTACATCGGCTATCAGCCTCTGGAAGTGAAAGTTGGAAATCAGACAGATTTATCCATCGTTTTGTATGAAAAGCAAGAATTGCTGGATGAAGTTGTGGTAGTGGGATACGGTACAATGAAGAAAAGTGACTTGAATGCTTCGATTGTTTCTGTAAAGTCTGAGAAACTCAATAAAGCAGCTTCACCGAACTTCTCTGAAATGTTGATGGGACGTGCGGCAGGACTTACTGTAAAACAGGGGAGTGCACAGCCCGGTGGTGGTATTGAAGTTCTGATTCGGGGTGCGGCTTCTACCGGTGCGGGGAATGATCCGCTGTATGTGGTCGATGGTTTCCCCATAGTGAATGCCGGTGTCAATCCGGGAAGCGGTAATCAGTGGACGGCAGGAAGCAACAGCCCTTTGAGCAGTATTAACCCTAACGATATCGAATCCATAGAGATTTTGAAGGACGCTTCGGCAACTGCCATTTATGGTGCGCGGGGTGCTAATGGAGTTGTTCTGATTACGACAAAAAGAGGTACTCAGGATACGAAAGTAGAGTATAACATGAATATGTCGTTTCAGACTATAAATAAACGACCGGAATTATTGACGGCCGGAGAGTTAATGACTACTCAGAACAGTTACTATAAAGAACAGTATTTAATGCAGAATCTGGTATATCCTTATGGGAATACAGATCCGGGTGCTGTCAGCCCTTATGTGCCTATGTACACGGATGAAGAAATAGCAAAAGCCGGAAAAGGGACCAACTGGTATGATATGATTACCCGTACAGGTCTTATCCAGCAACATAACCTCACAGTGACTTATGGTAATGAAAAGATGAGATCATTGATTTCGCTGAACTACTTCGATCAGAAAGGAGTGGTGAAAACATCCGGTTATAAACGCTATAGCTTCCGTTATAATCTGGACCATAAAATAACGAAATGGTGGGATTATGGTATTTCTGCCACAGCCTCTTATGTAGTCGATCAGAATGCGACACTGGGGGGAGGATATGACAGTACGGCAGGTATTATTGAATCGGCGTTAAGTTATAGTCCGACAGTGAAGGCGGAACGAGACCCGACGACCGGCAAATGGATGGAAGATCCTAAGCAGGCATTGCTCAATCATCCTTTGTCTTATCTCGACATTGAGGATGAGACAAAGACCAAGCGTTTTCTGGCAACAGCATTCACTAATTTCTATTTTATAAAAGATGTGTTCTGGTTGAAACTGTCTGCCGGTGCGGATATCCGCGACGGGTCCCGCCATAGCTACTATCCGATGACTACGAAATATGGAAGTAGTGTGAATGGAGATGCGAATATCAATTCCGCCAACCGTGAAGACTATGTGGCAGATATGGTTTTCAATTTTCAGAAGACTTTCAAGGAGAGACATAAACTTCTTGCATTACTGGGATATTCGTATCAGGTGCAGAATGATGACGGAGCGTATGCACGTGCTATGGGATTTATGTCTGATGCGTTGATGTATTATAAACTACAGGCAGGTGAAACGCGTCCGGTGGTCAGTTCTTATAAAAATAAACACGTGTTGGCTTCTTATTTTGGTCGTGCCCAATACTCTTTCAAAGACAAGTATCTGTTTACTTTTACTGCCCGTATCGATGGTAGCGACCGTTTTGGAAAGAACAACCGTTATGCTTTCTTTCCTTCGGGAGCATTTGCGTGGAGAATGAATCAGGAAGATTTTCTGAAAGATGTCAACTGGCTCTCCGATGCCAAGTTACGTGTCAGCATGGGACAGGTGGGTAATGAAAATCTGCCTAACGATGCTGCTTCCGAGTACTTTGCCTTTGACGGCAGAAATTATTATCTGGGAGATACAGAAAAGAGAGGAGTAAATCTGGGAAAGTTCGGTAATCCTGATTTAAAGTGGGAAACGACTACAGAAGTTAACTTCGGACTGGATTTCGGTTTCTTCCGGAATCGTATCAATGGTAGCGTAGATGTTTTCTTTAAAGAGGTAAAAGACCTGCTGAGCTGGCGTTCGCTGCCGCATACAGCTGTCACTACCGGTATATGGTCCAACATTGGAAAAACAAAAAGTACCGGTTTTGAACTGACGCTGAATACAGTGAACCTGGAAGGACCGTTACATTGGGAATCGACATTGACGTATACTTCCTATCGTGACAGATGGAAAGAACGTGATCCGAAAGTAATTCTGGCTCCTTATGTCAAAGAAAACGATCCGGTAAGTGCTATCTATACGCTGATTCCGGACGGTATAAAGCAGGCGGGTGAAGATACGCCGGCTATGCCGGACTTGTTACCGGGACAGCGCAAATATAAAGATGTGAACGGACTCGACGAGGAAGGGAATCTGACAGGAAAGCCTGATGGGAAAATAGATCAGGCAGATGTCGTATATCTGGGGACACGTGCACCGAAGTTTACTATGGGATTTTCGAATGATTTCCGGTACAAAGGATTTGATCTGAATATCTATCTTTATGCTTCGGTTGGCGGATACTCCTATCCTTACACTCAGGTAGAACACGGGGTGTATGGTGGAAACGGCATCCAGAGGCTGAAAGACAATAATAACTTTTTGGCGGATATAAAAAATCGTTGGACTTCCGACAACATGAGTTCCGCTATGCCTAGTGGCGAAGTGAACAGCTATGATAGCTACGGTGCTCCGAACTGGGAGAAGAATACATATTTACGTCTGAAGAGCGTAACGTTGGGATATGATTTGAGCAGACTGTTTAAAGCTGATAAGTTGAAAGTAAGATTTTACTTTTCCGGTCAGAATCTGCTGACGTTTACCGGATATAAAGGACTCGATCCGGAAGTTGAAAACGACCGGGCGTCATATCCTCAACAGAAGACTTTTTCATTTGGACTTGATGTGAAATTTTAAACTGGAATGTCATGAAGAAATTAGCTAAAAAACTATTATTACTATTTATAAGCATTCAGTTTGTAGCCTGTGAGGGGAGCTTGGAACCTCACTTGTATGGAGTTGTAGATACTGGAAATGCGTTTAATACTCCTGCAGACCTTTCGGCTGCAACGGTTGCCCTTTATTATGAATTACGCCAAAAAGGCTGGGGACCTTATTTGTTTTGTGATGGAAGTTCTTTTGTAATGGATGAGGTTTCAACCGAAGAATGGACTACCAAATGGTCATGGGTTGCTTTTCTGAATGGTTCGTGGACGGATGCTGACCAGATGGTGAAAGGATTCTATAACTGGACTGCTCCTAATATCACCCGTTGCACTTATACGATAGCGAAAATGGAAGAGTCTCCGGTAACCCAGTCGGTGAAAGACTTGTATATTGCGGAGGTCCGGGCGCTCAGAGCCTTTTTCATGTTCGATTTATATCGGCTTTATGGTCCTATGCCAATGATTCTGGAAGCCGACCAGGCAATCAATCCGGACCCGGATTATAAACCTTACAGACCTACGTCTGAAGAAGTCGGAACTTTCCTGACGACAGAACTGCGTGCTGCTGCCGACGCACTTCCGGTAGAACAAGCAGAATACGGACGTATCACAAAGGGAGCTGCCCTGCATTATTTACTGAAATATTATATGCATGAAAAGCAGTGGCAGAATGCTCTCGAAACGGCAAATGAGATTATCGGTCTGAATTACTATGAACTGGAGAAGGATTATGCAAGTATATTTTCAGCTCAGAACGAAGGTAATAAAGAACTGATGTTTGTTGTGAGGGCTGAACCACTGGCAGATTATGGTAATCATACATATGCAAATATTTTGCCGGGTGACTACGCTTCACCTTATGGAAACATCGTAGAAGGATGGTCCGGACACCGGATGCCGTGGGAATTCTATGATACGTTTGATGAAAATGACCGGCGAAGAGCTTTGGCACAGGCCGAATATACATCAAAGTCCGGTGCTACAGTTGATTTGAGGGCCAGTGGTGATGTAGGTGCTTTGCCTTTGAAATATGGGATTGATCCTGAAGCTACAGGCACATGGGCAGGCAATGACAAGGTACTCGACCGATATGCAGAAGTGTTGTTATTTAAGGCGGAAGCATTGAATGAACTGAATGGTCCTAATCAGGGGAGTGTCGATCTGATTAATGATATCCGGAAACGTGCTTTTGGCTTTGGCACCTCTCTGCCTGCAATACCCGTTTTTAAAGAGAGCTTTGACGGAGAGTTTGTTGACAATGTTATAGGGATATTCTCGATGAATAACTACGATCAGGCCGGTGGATCTGCCTGGAAGTATGATGTGGATAAAAACAACACGTTGAATAACGGAAACAGCTTACATGTGGAAGTTGAATCTTCGGGTACGGAATTCTGGACTTTGCAGATGCGAACAGAACCTTTGGTTGCAAAAGGGCGTAAGTATTCAATAAAGATGAAGTTGAAAGCCTCGAAAGACATTCAGTTTGAAATACGCGTTGAAGGACCATTGAGCTACATGGAATCCATCTCTTTGAAAGCAGGCGAAGTAAAGGAATTCTCCACACAGACAGGTAAAGCTACGGAAGATCAAAATTGTGCTCTGTTCCTTGCCTTGGGAAATTCCGGAAGCGGATATGAACTTTGGATTGATGAAATCGAGTTTACAGCAATGGAACAGGCTGCTGATGGTGGAGACGCTATCATAAAGCAATTATCCGATTTCCCGGATAAGGAGTCGTTGAGAGACTGGATTCTGAAAGAAAGAGGCTGGGAGTTCTGGTATGAAGGAAAGCGCAGGGAAGATTTGATCCGGATGGGGAAATATGTAGAAACCGGTAAGAAGTATAGTACTAATTTCTCAGAGAAGAATCTTTTGTTCCCGATTCCTACTTCGGTTATTATTGAAAATTCTCATATCGAGCAGAATCCTCATTATTGATCTTGAACAATTTATTTATCAGTTTTCAATAGGTATTTTATTAAATAATCATTGATATATGAAAAAGTTAAAGCATTCTATTCTTTCGCTCTTGTTATTGATGGGAGCGTGTATTGTCAGTTGTAGTAATGATGATGGACAGACTTCCTCCACCGATCCGGATGAAGTAGGGGGAGAAAGTTTCACGATTCCTGTATCGAGTTTGCGTTTGCGGGACCCGTTTATTCTGGTCGACAAGAAAACTTCGATGTATTATCTTCATTTCAATAATAACTTGAAAATCAGAGTTTATAAAAGTAAAGACCTGTCCACGTGGAAAGACGAAGGATATTCTTTTATAGCTAAAACTGATTTCTGGGGGCAACAGGATTTTTGGGCACCGGATGTGTATGAATATGAAGGACGTTATTATTTATTTGCTACTTTCAGTAATGCGGGAGTGAAGCGGGGAACTTCTATTCTAGTTTCCGATAGTCCGAAAGGCCCTTTCACTCCACTTGTAAACAAGGCGATTACTCCTTCCGGCTGGATGTGCTTGGATGGATCTTTGTATATTGACAAAGAAGGAAATCCCTGGCTGTTGTTCTGTCGTGAGTGGCTGGAGGCCATCGACGGTGAAATTTATGCCCAACGGCTGGCGAAAGATCTGAAAACGACAGAAGGTGATCCGTATCTGTTGTTCAAGGCTTCGGAAGCTCCCTGGGTAGGCTCTATTACAAGTTCCGGGGTGACAGGCAATGTTACGGATGCTCCTTTTATCTATCGTCTGGATGATGGAAAACTGATTATGCTATGGTCCAGTTTCCGAAAGACAGATGGAAAATATGCTATCGGGCAGGCTGTCTCGGCATCAGGTGATGTGCTTGGTCCTTGGGTGCAGGAGCCCGAAACGTTAAATAGTGACGATGGCGGACACGCGATGGTATTCAAGGATCTTAAAGGCAGGCTGATGATTTCTTATCATGCACCGAATTCGCAGACGGAACATCCGGTGATAACACCTATTTATATTAAGGATGGAAAATTTGTAGCTCTGAATTAATGTGGCTTTTTCTTTCTGAACCGTCTATTGTATATAGATTCAGTTGACAGAAATAAATAATCTATTTTGCGGGTATATGTCTCATTATTTAGAAGGAAGTGTTAACTTTGGCGAAATAGATTCTGTTGACCGATGTTGCCGTTATTGTATAGAAGGTAAAGTCAGAAAAGTAAATAAATAATTTGAAGAGCTTATGAAAATAAGAAATCTGGTGTTTGGTGCCATTTGTGGCATTATATTCTTTTCCTGTTCGGAGTCTGGTGGGGGAAAAGAGGTAGAGATGGATCGCTTTGTCACAGACCTGATGGGTAAAATGACGATCCGTGAGAAGCTGGGACAGTTGAACCTTCCTTCCGGTGGCGACTTGGTGACAGGCTCGGTGATGAATAGTGAGCTTAGTGATATGATTCGCAAAGAAGAGATCGGTGGCTTTTTCAATGTAAAAGGAATCAAAAAAATCTATGACCTGCAACGGCTGGCAGTGGAAGAAACCCGATTGAAAATTCCCTTGATAGTCGGGGCGGACGTCATACATGGTTATGAAACGATTTTCCCGATACCGTTGGCCCTCTCATGCAGTTGGGATACGTTGGCTATTCAGCGGATGGCGCGGATTTCTGCCATTGAAGCCAGTGCGGATGGCATTTGCTGGACATTCAGCCCGATGGTAGATATCTGCCGGGATGCCCGTTGGGGACGTATTGCCGAAGGAAGCGGTGAGGACCCTTATCTGGGTTCACTGTTGGCAAAGGCCTATGTGCACGGTTATCAAGGTGACAGTATGCAGGGAAAAGATGAAATCCTTTCTTGTGTAAAACATTTCGCCCTCTATGGAGCATCAGAAGCCGGTAAGGATTATAATACAGTCGACATGAGCCATCTGCGTATGTATAACGAATATTTTGCTCCTTATCGGGCGGCGGTTGAGGCTGATGTCGGTAGTGTGATGAGTTCTTTTAATATAGTAGACGGCATACCGGCTACGGCAAATAAATGGCTGTTGACAGACGTGCTTCGTGACGAATGGGGATTTCAGGGACTTTTGGTCACAGACTACAATTCCATTGCTGAAATGTCCATTCATGGTGTGGCTCCTTTGAAGGAAGCCTCTGTCCGTGCTTTGCAGGCTGGGACGGATATGGACATGGTTTCCTGCGGCTTTCTCAATACGCTGGAAGAATCGCTGAAAGAGGGGAAAGTCACCGAAGCACAGATTGATGCAGCTTGCCGTCGTGTGCTGGAGGCTAAGTATAAACTGGGCTTGTTTGCCGATCCATATAAATATTGCGATACGTTACGTGCGGAAAAAGAACTTTATACGCCTGAGCATCGTGCAGTTGCACGCGAGGTTGCGGCAGAGACGTTTGTTCTACTGAAAAATGAGAATCACCTGCTTCCGTTGGAGGAAAAAGGGAAAATTGCCTTAATCGGTCCGATGGCAGATGCACGCAATAATATGTGCGGAATGTGGAGCATGACCTGTACTCCGTCCAGACATGGTACATTACTCGAAGGAATCCGGTCGGCAGTAGGAGACAAGGCTGAAATACTTTATGCCAAAGGCAGCAATGTATATTATGATGCGGAAATGGAAAAAGGAGCTGTCGGCATCCGTCCGTTGGAACGTGGTAATGATCAGCAACTGCTGGCCGAGGCATTGCGTACGGCTGCCCGTGCCGATGTGATTGTGGCTGCTGTGGGTGAATGTGCGGAAATGAGTGGTGAATCTCCTTCCCGTACTAATCTGGAAATCCCTGACGCTCAGCAGGACTTATTGAAAGCATTGGTGAAAACAGGTAAGCCTGTGGTACTGCTCCTGTTCACCGGTCGTCCTTTGATCTTGAACTGGGAAAGCGAACACATTCCTTCTATTCTGAATGTATGGTTCGGAGGTAGTGAGACAGGGGATGCCGTTGCCGATGTTCTGTTTGGCAAAGCCGTCCCGTGCGGTAAGCTGACTACTACCTTCCCTCGTTCGGTAGGGCAACTTCCTTTGTTCTACAATCATTTGAACACCGGACGTCCGGACCCGGACAACCGTGTTTTCAACCGGTATGCCAGCAACTATCTGGATGAGAGTAACGAACCTCTTTATCCTTTCGGATACGGTTTGAGTTATACCGACTTTGTATATGGCGACCTGCAGCTCAGTTCGGAAACCTTGCCGAAAAATGGAAACCTGACAGCTTCCGTTACCGTCACCAACAAAGGGAACCATGACGGCTATGAAACGGTACAAATCTATTTGCGTGATATCTATGCGGAAGTAGCGCGTCCGGTGAAAGAGCTGAAAGGCTTCGATCGTATCTTCCTGAAAAAAGGAGAAAGCCGTGAAGTGAAGTTTGTACTTACGGAAGATGACCTGAAATTTTATAATTCCGGGCTGCAATATATCTACGAACCGGGAGAGTTTGACGTGATGATAGGTACGAACAGTCGTGATGTACAGACAAAGCGCTTTATTGCGGAATAATTATTTTGAAATCTAATATATTAGTTACAACCATGAAAAAACTTACATTTTTATTATTATGTGTCTTGTGTACGCTTTCGTTGCAAGCTCAGAAGCAATTTACACTAGCCTCACCTGATGGAAATCTGAAAACGACAATAACCATTGGCGACCGGCTGACTTATGACATTACATGCAACGGCAGGCAGATTCTGACTCCTTCTCCCATATCAATGACGTTGGATAACGGGACTGTCTGGGGAGAAAATGCGAAATTATCCGGAACTTCCAGGAAGAGTGTGGACGAGATGATACCATCTCCTTTCTACCGTGCCAGCGAATTGAGAAATCATTATAATGGACTGACCTTGCGTTTCAAAAAAGACTGGAATGTAGAGTTTCGTGCATACAATGACGGTATCGCCTACCGTTTTGTGAATCAGGGGAAGAAGCCTTTTCGTGTGGTGACGGAAGTATCTGATTATTGTTTTCCATCGGATATGACTGCCTCCGTGCCTTATGTAAAAAGCGGTAAAGACGGTGATTATAACTCCCAGTTTTTTAATTCTTTCGAGAATACGTATACAACGGACAAACTGTCGAAGCTGAATAAACAGCGCTTGATGTTCTTGCCGTTGGTAGTAGATGCGGGCGATGGAGTGAAAGTCTGTATCACAGAGTCCGATCTGGAAAATTATCCGGGACTTTATCTTTCTGCTTCGGAAGGCGCGAATCGTCTGAGCAGTATGCATGCTCCTTATCCGAAGCGTACGGTACAGGGTGGTCACAACCAGCTTCAGATGTTGGTGAAGGAGCATGAAGACTACATTGCCAAAGTGGATAAGCCGAGAAACTTCCCCTGGCGTATAGCCGTGGTTACTACCACCGATAAGGACCTTGCCGCTACCAATCTCAGCTACCTGTTAGGTGCGCCTTCACGTATGTCCGATCTTTCATGGATTAAACCGGGAAAGGTTGCTTGGGACTGGTGGAATGACTGGAATCTGGATGGCGTTGATTTTGTGACCGGAGTAAATAATCCGACTTATAAGGCATATATAGACTTTGCTTCTGCAAACGGTATCGAGTATGTGATACTTGACGAGGGATGGGCAGTGAACTTACAGGCGGATTTGATGCAGGTTGTCAAGGAGATTGACCTGAAAGAACTGGTAGATTACGCAGCTTCCAAAAATGTAGGTATCATCCTTTGGGCCGGTTATCATGCATTCGAGCGTGATATGGAAAATGTGTGCCGTCATTATGCCGAAATGGGAGTAAAGGGTTTCAAAGTGGACTTTATGGACCGTGACGATCAGGAAATGACTGCATTCAACTATCGTGCCGCTGAAATGTGTGCTAAATACAAGCTGATTCTTGACCTGCATGGCACTCATAAGCCTGCCGGATTGAACCGTACTTATCCGAATGTGTTGAATTTCGAAGGAGTCAATGGGTTGGAGCAGATGAAATGGAGTTCACCGTCAGTAGATCAGGTGAAGTATGATGTGATGATTCCTTTCATCCGTCAGGTTTCCGGTCCGATGGATTATACGCAGGGGGCGATGAGGAATGCTTCCAAGGGTAACTATTATCCTTGTTATTCAGAACCGATGAGTCAGGGAACCCGTTGCCGCCAACTAGCCTTGTACGTGGTGTTTGAATCTCCTTTTAATATGTTGTGCGATACTCCGAGCAACTATATGCGCGAACCGGAATCAACGGCATTTATCGCAGAAATACCAACTGTATGGGATGAAAGTATCGTTCTTGACGGTAAAATGGGAGAGTATATTGTGACAGCACGCCGGAAAGGGGATGTCTGGTATGTAGGTGGAATTACAGATTGGAGTGCACGTGATATTGAAGTCGATTGTTCTTTCCTGGGTGATAAATCTTATCATGCTACTTTGTTTAAAGATGGTGTGAATGCTCATCGGGCAGGTCGTGATTATAAGTGTGAGTCCTTCCCGATAAAGAAGGACGGTAAACTGAAAGTTCATCTGGCACCGGGAGGAGGTTTTGCCCTTAAGATAAAATAATTATTTTAGAGTTGAAACTATGTTTTTTATCGTCACCCGTCACTTTTTAGAATAAAGTATTAATATATAGACCAATAGCGGTGACGGCAAATGCTGATGGCTAAGTGACGGCAAGAGTTTTACGCTTTTTGCCGTCACTTTTTGTGTTGTAAACTGATTCTTGGTCTAGCATATTATTCTCCTAGAGATAATCAGGCTCCCCACGTAATTTGAATGCGTTTTTGCTCTCATGCTCTAACAATTTGTCTGCATCCCTTTATTCATCGTTGTTTCAAGTATGGTAGCAAGTGTGGTAGCAGGTATGAGAGCAAACGTTTGCTCTCATACCTGTCTTGTGTCTATGTTGTCAATTCTATCCTAATTCTTCTCGTGCAAACTGCAATTATTATCTTCATCGCATTCGGTGGTTATTTCTGTATGTTTCCTCGGAGGCGTTAGTTTCCTCGGAGGAAATGCCAGTCCCTTTAAAAGGAACGGTCGTTTCCATTAAAAGGAACGCCTGTTCCCTCACCGGGAAACGACAGGTTCCATTATAAGAAATGATAGGAAGCATTAACTCATTTATTGATCAATAATACATGAGTTATCAGTCTTTAATACCTGATTTCTCAACTATTAATAGCTTAAAAATCAAACGTTAATAGTTGACACATCAGATATTAACATCCTGTATACCAAAAGATAACATTACAAAAACGATATTAATCAAGACGAGATAGAGTGAGAGCAACCGTTTGCTCTCATACTTGCCACCACGCTTGCTACCACCCCTAAAACATCGATGAATAAAGGGATACAGACAAATTGTTAGAGCATGAGAGCAAAACTGTTATCTAATTCCTTATGGTGCGAACAGAAAAAAGGGACTCTTTTCAGAAGAAAAAAAGAGAAATCACTGTTATGTGAGACACTGTCCACAAACTATTCGAAATTCTTTCGATAAGTACATCCATTTCTCCATTCCGAACATCCATAAGCTGTCTTCCCTTTAATGATGGTTCCCTTACCACAAACCGGACACGGTTGTCCGACAAAAGTATCTGCATTACCTGTAGCCGGAGCAGAGGCAGGAGCAGAAGGAATCGAAGCAGGAGACGGAGAAGATGCAGGAACTTTCGATTCTGCTTTCGCCTTCTTTTCTTTGGGAGCACTTGCTTTACGCTCACGCTTCTTAGGTTCTTTCTTTGCCTTTTCTTCCGTTTGGGCAACTGCCTCCTGAATAGTGATACGTCGGTTCGTATTATCTGAAAGTACGCTCATCACGATTTCAGATACCATTTGCTTCAGTTCTTCGAGGAATTGACGGGCATCGTAAGTCTTCTTTTCAATCTCACGTAGTTTCTTTTCCCATATACCGGTCAGTTCCGCAGATTTCAGCAGTTCTTCGTGGATAATCTGTACCAGTTCCACTCCCGTAGGGGTGGCTATCAG
>ERZ791803.804-NODE-804-length-17601-cov-3.910122_pt1 | contig 17601 bp, 10 predicted proteins | sample MGYA00510307_ERZ791803 | MGnify/ENA primary metagenome ERZ791803 (study PRJEB30046, sample SAMN00791963) | human gut metagenome | study: EMG produced TPA metagenomics assembly of the A metagenome-wide association study of gut microbiota in type 2...
GTGCATGATAGTGGCTAATGCAGAGATTTTGCATTCCGGATTGATTTGGAAGGCTGTTATTGGTTGTATTCTTATGGTTGTTTTGGGGATTGGTATTGCTGTAATTATACAGAAGTTTTCGGACAGGGATAAATAAACGAAAAGTCTCAATCGGATAGGAATGCTATCGGTTGAGACTTTATTTTATTCGTTATCAAACAATCCCTTTTCTTTCCATAACTTTAGTTATAAATTCCTCTATTCTCTTGCATTTGATTTAGTGATTACGTTTATGACTTACACGAAGTTTATCATCATCTTCTCTATATGATGAGATATATCCAATAGTTTTTAGCTTCCCTAAAAGCATTTCATTCATGTGATTATTTTCTATAGTAGCCTTTTTTGATTTATCTGTAATACTTCGATAAGAATCGCCTAAAGACTCTATTAATTCTGTCACAATGTCAAAATCATCTCTAAACTTTTCAACCAAGTCTATCAAAAAAGACAATCGCTCTGGCAAATTAGTAGAGGCGACCAAAATGTTCTTCTCTATGTCATAATCAAATTTTTCAATATTGTTTTTCAACACAGGAAGAGTGATATTTGCCAATTCGTTATCCCACACAATATGAGGAAGAAAATGTTGAACTACACTTAGAGCTTTTTCACCGATTACTCTTGGATTTTTCATAAGATGCTTGTATAGCCTCATATCTGTAGGCAACTCCTCTATTTCTATAATACACTCATCCAAATACTTATCTACATAATAAGTAAGTACATCACTATGATTGTCTCTAATTGTTGTCGTATAATATGTGCTATATGGAAGCATATCAGCACAAAGTAACGACTTAAAATGAGCGTTATCTACACTGTTAATATCCGCATCCTTAAATGTAACTCCATCAAAGATTTTGACAAGTTTATCGTATACCAAAATTTCAAAATCTGATGTCAATAAAGCACTGTGTGCCAGTAGTTCTTTCTGAGTATCATCCAATTCAGATATATCTGTTAATTCATCAATATGTTTGGTAATGAATATTCGCAAACTGGAAATCATTACATTATTCTGACTCTCATAAAATGCATATATCTCAGGCCATGCTGGTATAACTATATCAACTTCAATAGCGAACTCCCACTGTATATTGTTAACATCGGAAAGAGAAACTTTATTCTGTTGCCCAGAAAGGTATTTGCGTTTTGTGTCCTCTGTTATATCCTCAGAATTAATAATTTCAAGAATAATTCCCACACTCTCTTTTTTTGCCGTATCTGTAATAAATACATTATTTAGTGCATTGTCAAAACATTCATCTATATAATCTGATATAGATTTAGCTGATTTACAGCTCCTCAGTATTGTAACATTTAAAGGATAATTATCCAATGTTTCCACCCTCTCATTTCGATAATGAACAAATGCGCATACAACATTTTCTGGTGTCAACATATATGCTTTGTTTTCTACAACATACTCAAGCAAACACCTAGACTCTGCATCTATATCTGTAAAAATCAGTTTTCCATTCGACACTATTTGTTTGATTGTATCAAAACCTATGAGATCTACTCTATGAGATATAAATGCGAAGTGTTTATTCAACCAGTTACGACTTTCTTTGGTGGAATGGTTCAATTCGAGGAATCGTAACCAAGACTCGAATAATTCATCGGAATTCTGTTTCACGAAGATCTTCCATAATCCATCAACGATACTGCCCAAATGGTTGAAAAGCGAGCTTGAATCTTCAACTGATTTATAGAAGTCAATCAAAAAGTCCCACTTTTTATTATGCATAATAACTTGTGCTATCGAATGAAGTTTTGAGTTATTTGCTTCTTCAAGATGCTGACAAATACAATCGACCACCTGAATATTCAATATACTTACATCGTTGTAACATTTATCAGGAATGTTTTTTACGCACTGCCCTACTTTATCTATATGATAGTCATACGGCAAACTATGCCGAAGTTTTAATTCAAGGATAAAATCATGGTCGTGCTTATTAATTGACTTACCAAAAAAGAAAGATATATAATCAAAGTAATCTTCATTTATAAGTCCTTCTTTCAAGAAAACTTCAAGCATTTTAGAGACATTGAGTTCACTAAAAATTTTATGCGTCTGCATATCAACATCCAGCAACAGTTCTTGTATTGGAGTAGCATAATGATTATTACGAGATAATTCTAGTATCTTGATTTGTTCACGATATCTTTTTTCCCCTTCTCGCAAGGCTTCTAATCGCTCATGGTAGGTAAAGGTAGAATTAACTATTTTCTCTATTTGACTGAATTGAATATTGCAACTATCTTCAGATGTATCATAATAATATCTAACACCATAATATGTGTTAGTTTGATGCCTCTTAAAACATTGATATCGAAATGAGGATTGCGATATAAAGGAATTAAATAACGTTTCATTTTCTGCGATATCTTCAAGAGGTATAAAATTGTTTTCGACAAAAAACAAAAAGGCATTATTTTCATTTTGTTTTGATAATTTTCTACGATACCCTTCAATATAAATCAGCCTTAATTCTTTTTCTTGTATGGCATGTGTCGCTTCTAAAGATTGAAGTTTTTTAGTTATTCCATTAATACGCTCGTCAATCTGTCTATTGCGCTCAACCAATAATTCACTTTTCTTATGCAAACAATCATACAAAACACCCTTTCCTTTATGCAGATCAGCAAAATCTTTTGGATGGTAGTTTTTATATACAATCATTGCAAGAAGTTTGTTTTGATCAAGTTTCTCATCAAGTTTTTCTCTATATTGGGCATATTCATTGACAATATTCTTCAGTAATCTCATATCGTCAATGAAAAAAGCCAAACTGTCTATTACCTCGACATTAAGATCTGAATAGCCTTTTATCTCTAGTTCCTCTTTCAGTTTGTCTGCCGAGTTTGAAGAATTGATTATTGGGATTACAGTTGTGATATAATCAAAGAATTTAGTACGTTCTTCATCAAAAAACATATCATCTTTAACCGCATAAATGAACGTAACTTTACGCCCCACAGAGTTTGACTGATTCAAGAGTTGATTTACCTCTCTTAACTTAAGAAAAATATCCGTATTATCAAATCTATCTAAATCTTCTATAATCACAACATTATAATCAGTAACCTCAAAGAAATAGACAATCTCATCCATGTGCTTATTGAAAACGGATGTATCTTCTTTGTTTTCTTTTAATTCAATCTCTCCATTCTTTAGATTTAACTTATTCAGTTTACTATTACTCAATGATTTGACAGTCTTTTGAACGAATATTATTGTTGCAACAAATATATATGATAGAGCAAAAATATCAGACCATTTATTTAATACTGGATTACTTAAGCGATTGCAAATCCAATCCACCTCCAAAAATGATGGTTCAAATACAATAATTAAGGCAACAATATAAAATATTATTGCAAAAGATAAAGCATATTGAGCCCAAGTTGATTTATGATAAATCCTTTTTAATCTGGAGTTATAAAGCGTCTCTTGTTTTTCTTTATAAATAAGTTGTTGAAGAATGCTGTATTCAATACGATTATTCATCGTATCAATATCTATTTTATTCTTTTTATCATCTAATGGTGACTTTAGAGTAGCAAGAGATATTGAAAGATATTTGTATTTACGATAGTCTTTCATCAAAGAGCGAAGAATGGAACTCTTACCGGATCCATAAGGACCAGTAAGAGCAATGTTCAATATGTCTTTCTCTTCTAGTTTTCGTGCAAGATTCAAAACACTCCTATACTGCTTCTTATCACTTTCACTATCACGATTAAGCAGAGCAGGAGTTAATGATACTTGTTTATCATCCTCCATCGAATTATTTGCACATATTTTCTTCCAAAATCTCCAGTTCATTTATTTTCAGCTATTTATTAATCATATTTTTCTAGTTTGTTACAGATTGCTATCTATATTAAAGCAACACCAAATTCACGGATTGTTTCTTCGCTATCTCTTCCTGAGACAGATTTGCCTGTCGCTTGCTCTATTCTGTCAAGCAATTGTTTTGCTCGATCTATGAAATAAGCATTGAAATCATCTAATGCAAGATGAGCATAACTTACCTTATGTGACTCTATAGCTTCCTGTATCTCAACTTGTTTTAATCCCTTATTTGCCATAGTTCCAATATAGGTACTTGGTGCATGTCCTCCTATTGAACGATTGGAAGATGCATAAATTGGAGTCTTATTAATGACAGAATTCCATTTTATACGTGGAAGGTTATTTTTCTCGCAATAAGTTTGAGGGAATATATGATGAATATCAGCATCTTCATCAATGTAAGATGCTATATCCATACGATGACCTGTCATAAAATCAAGTGGTGAATCTTGTAAGATAAGTGCCATAACACCTTTGTACGCTGCACTATTCCTAGTCTGCATGGTCAATAAACGAGTTGGTTGTATATTGGAACGATATACAGTCTCTGGCATTTCACCACCTTCCATCCAACGGAATACGCCCATTATATCAGTTGCAAATCTAGCTTCATTGGCACCCCCATATAGTTCACCCATTACGCCACACCAATACCAACGAGACAATAATTCCTGTTTGCTTCCAAGATGCAACATTTTTTTATTTTCGTTGTCGTATGCAAAGATTGCAGCAAGTGGAATAAGTTGTGACGAATATGGAAGATCTCTGGAACGGAAAATCCCCTGATGTACTAAGAAATCAGCTGCATCACAGAAACCTTTAATCAAAGCGTCATGATACTTCAAATAATCTTTCAATTCAAGCCTAAGAATGTCTTTTTTCTTACATGTTACAGCCACACGCTCATCATCACCTGAAACCACTCTTTTATAATATGATACCAACAGAGTCATTGCTGCCAAAAAATTAGCGCCAGTGATTTCTTTCAATAGCTCGCCATTTACTTTTTGAGCAAAAATATGACGAATGGTCTCCCAATCTTTTCTCAATTCATGTCCTTCAGCAGCAAATGTAGCTGTGACGAGTTCGAAAACCGTAAGAGGTACACCACCAGTGTTTACATTCTCAAAAATCTGGCAGACAGCTTCTTTCGGGGTTTCTTTATCAAGCTGAATTATAGGTATGTTATACTCTAAAATTGGGCGAAGAATCTGCTGTGAGAAATCACGGAATAAATTTCTATACTCTCTATCACCTTTGTAATAGTCTTCCATATCATAATGCCAATCTTCCGTATCATTATGAGAAAACGTAATATTCAAGGGAAACATCAGGTTCTCAAATTCTTTCTCTCTTGTGGATAAGTCCAGCGTTACATCACGACCAATATTTGTTGTAAGCTGTTTCTTCTCTGATACAGATATGATTGCTTCCAATCTGTCCGCAGTAGAGTCTAGACATTTACGAATATCTAGATAATAATAGCGTTTGATAATTGTATCTCGATTGGTCTCTAATCGAGTATTAGTTGCTTTCTTACTTTTCAAGACCTGATATAAGGTTGTGAGTCGCTGTTGTCCATCGAGCACAAGCCACTCAGGTGTAACTTCTGATATAGAATCCACACCTTCAAATGTGCGATACTTAAAACGGATATGCTCACCACCATTAGCCAAAAACATCGCTGCACCCATTGGGAAGCCAGATGTGATACTTTCTATTAGTTTACATATCTTCGTGTCATCCCAAACCCAACTACGTTGAAAGTCGGGTAATTGAGCCTTACCTTCTTCAACCATTTTTAGAAGGTCATCAAGTTTCTTATCGTGTGATTCAACAGCCATAACAAATTTATTTTATCAACCAATTAATAATACATCTCAATATACTGATAAGCCTTATCAAAAACTTCTTGATCTTTAATCTGGTAGTTAACCCACAGAATAGAACGTAGTTTCTTTTTTATCTCTCGCTGAGCTGTAATGCTTTTAAAAGCATCTTTAAACTTACGTACAATAGCTACCACATTTTCATCTATATCAGCAACTACACGTTCTACAATGATAGGAGTATCCTCAGTTCTAATTGATTCAAACAACTCCGTAAGAGCAGCTTTAGCTTGTTCCCTCTTGTCAAGAGGTTGATTTGAGTTTTTTTCTTCCTCAAGCACTTCTTTAGCAAGGGTGAGCAATCCTCGGAGGAAATCAATACTAGTTATAAGATTTTCCTCCATATGACGGCGCAGTTCATCCAACTTCTCAGCAAATGCCTTGTAATTGGGGTCTCCATGATGCTCTCCTAACCTCAAACGAAGCATTTTTTCCACTTCCAATATCTTTTTAGGATTGTCTTTGGCTTGCTCCAACACCATATCAATTACATCTCCATCTACCACAAGATCCTCAAGTGGAGTCCCAATATCAATTGTATCAATGTTACGATGAATGATTTCAATGGTTTTAGCACCCAATAAAGTCCATATGAGTGATCCTCCGGTACTAACAGGACGTACACTTTGATATACCTGAGCCAGCCAAGTATAATCCGCCTGATAAGCAGCCAGCATTGCATCCGGGCTTACTGTTTCCCAAGCTTTAGCCAATCGTGAAAAATGTTTTGCAAAATTCGTTTTTGTAGACTCATCAAGTAAACATTGCTGGGCAGCTTGCAAACCTTCCCAACCACCGATTGTCCGGTCTACACCAGGGAAAAAGTCAATACACTCTTGCAAAAATTGAGGTATCAACACTTTTATCTCATCAATATTCTTTACAACCGTTTTTACCGTCTCCTCATCAAAAGCAAGGCTTTTGGCTACATTATCAAATACACCAACGAAATCTACAATCAGACCACATTTCTTATCAACATTGTACTTTCTATTCGTACGGCAAATAGCTTGTAACAACGTATGATCCTTCATTGGTTTATCAAGATACATACATTGCAAAATTGGAGCATCAAAACCTGTCAACAGCTTTGAAGTGACAATCACCATTTTAATCGGTGACAATGGATCACGGAATTGGTCAAGAAGTTTTCTTTCTTGTTCTCTATCACGACGGTATGCTTTATACTCATCAGCTTTATCGCCAGCCGTATGCATAACGATAGTGGTTGCATCTTCCGAACCCAAAAGAGCATCAATCGCTTTCTTATATTTCACACAGCAGTCTCGGTTATATACCACGACTTGAGCTTTCATTCCAGTGGGCTCTACATACTCTTTGAAGTGATTTACAATATAACGTGCGACATCGTTAATTCGCTTCTCTGCTGTAAAAAATGCTTCAACAGAAGTTCGTTTTACTAATTCGTTCTTTTCGTCCTCGGATATTTGATCGGTCAGTTCATCAAATTCTTCTTGTAATTGAGTTTCGTTAAGATGCATCTCTACCGGCACTGTTTGGAAATTCAATTCAAGCGTAGCTCCATCTTCAACAGAATTTTGGAAAGTATATTTTGAAATATATCCACCTTTCTCTAAATCCTCATCAGCTCCAAAAGATTGAAAAGTATTCTTATCTCGTTTATTGATAGGCGTTCCGGTAAGGCCAAAGAAAAATGCATTAGGTAATGCATTGCGCATTTTTTGTCCTAAATCCTTTTCCTGAGTTCGGTGTGCTTCATCTACCAATAAAATGATATTATCTCTTTCATTCAGTACACTATCAACATCTCCGAACTTGAAAATTGTCGTTATCAGAATCTTGCGCTGATCCTGCTTGAAAAATGCAACTAACTCATCTTTTGTCTTTGCAGATTCTATATTAGGAATATCAGCACGAGTAAAATCGCCCGTTATCTGATCTTCCAAATCAATACGGTCATCAACGATAACAACTGTGGGAGCATGTAATTCGTTCTGCAAACGTAATTTTTGGGCAGCAAATACCATCAACCATGATTTTCCCGAACCTTGGAAATGCCAAATAAGACCTTTCTTCGGACCTTGTTTCTCTCGATATGTATTTAAGACACGCTGAACAATAGCTTCACCACCTATATATTGTTGATAACGGCAAACTATTTTTATTTTTTTGCCTGATGATGTTCCTGTAAAAACACTATAGTAACGATATATATCAAGCAGTCGGTTTGGTTGAACCAACCCCATTACGTTACTTTTAACCGACTCTATTGTACCATGCTGACGACTTTCATCATTAAACCAAGGTCCCCATTTGTCAACAGGGGCACAGATGCCGGCATATTGAAGTTCTTTACCTTCTGTAGCAAAGGTTAATATATTCGGAACAAACATTTCTGGAATGCTCTTTTCGTAATGCAGCATATCAATGGCTCCGTCAGCCCATGTTATCTGAGGGCGAACAGGAGATTTTGCTTCACCAACACAAACCGGAATTCCATTTATCAGATAAACCAAATCCAAACGTTTACCTCCTTCAACAGAACTACGTGGAAACTCCCATTGATTGGTCACTACACAATAATCTTCGACCGCATCTTCGCTAAAGAATCTGATAGGTATATATTCACCATCCTTTCCAAAAGGCTCTGTGTTTTCATTAAATAATAATGTACGAAAACGGTCATTGGCAGTCACCAATTCATCATAATTACCTCCACAAGTAATAGCAGCACGGAGTTTATAAATAACTTGCTCCGCTTGTTGACGTGTTATTGGATTTAACCTGACAAGAGCTTCCAATAGCCATGATTCAACAAGGACAGAATCAGAACTACGAGGTATATCCTGTGACTTTACATACTGCCAACTACTTTGGGTTGCAGCTTCTATGAGCATTTGCTCCACTGTATTGTCTTCGTTAAACATATCTATGGTTTTTATTGTTATCAATTTAATAATTAAGCGATTTTCCCTAATTCGTCACTCTGTATGTCATTCAAATATACTAAAGCTTTTTGAATGACAGATTTTGATTTATCGACCTGTTCTGCTATGAAAACGAATTCAAGTTGTTTGTCCATTGGCGGTAAGATACAATCAAAGTTTCTTAACTCAGTGAGCGGCATTCGTGGCATTTTAGTACCTCCAGCTATATCATTTGCATAATTAACGAACTGATTACCCCGCAACAGATGACTCAAAAATACTTTATGCAATTTACTAGGCTCTGGACGTAATGGAACCAGTTCTGTCGTTGCCATTCCAGGCTCATCTGGTATCACAACCTTGTTTAAATAAGGCCTTAATTTTGAGAATAGTACATTCCCTTCATCAAAGGATTGAACAGATAAAGCATTCTCAACATCTTCATAGACCTTCTCTATTATCCTACCAGTATTTGATTCTATCATATCAAGATTCAATAGCCAGATTTTGCCAGATAGTTGCTCTTTAGAAGGCATTTCCGGGGCGACATCTTTAATCTTAGCAGTCTTCCAACCTTTTGTATTCGTAACAGGATTACCAAACATCTCGATAAATTGCGATTTGAAGTCGCCAAATTTTGATTTATCGGCTTGTGTGAGGACCTCAACAAACAAGATTTGTTCATCCATACTAGGAACAGGAACTTTCATTTTCTTGATATCTGAGAATACGATATCAACTTGATTTGTAGAACCAGTTACATATTGCCTGTATATTTCTGCTTGCGTATCATTTAAAGAAAGGTATGTATTAAGCACTTCTGGAAGAATCACTGCTCTATCTGTTGACAAGGCAATCACATGTCCATCATTTATGTAGGTATTATTGTCTGAAGGACAAATAAATACACAACATCGTCCAAGAGTACCATTTCCAGTTGCATTCAAGAGAACATCTCCTGATTCAAGTATTCTCTTCCTAACTGGGATTTCCTCGTTGTGGTATTTTATATTACCCAAACGTTGACCATCCCAATGGATACATGCTTGATTAATCACTAAGACAGAAGAAGATTCAACATATTTTGGCGTTATCCCCTTATTCATGATTGGACAAACCGATTCAAGGGTTTGCTTATTATGAGTATTATAATACATCTCGATAAATTGCGACATACTAACCAATAAATTTACGGTGAGACATTTTTACATTTGTCTGATTCACCATAGCATATTGCAATGTTGTATCAAGACTTTGATGCCCTAAGAGATGCTGGACCTGCTCTATAGGCATACCTTTATCTATCGCCATTGTCGCCAACGTACGGCGAAATTTATGAGGATGCACCTTAGGAATATTCAATTCACGCCCCAAACGACGTAAACGTATTTCCACACCACTTATCTGTAAGCGATCGTAAGGTGCTAATAATGAAACAAACAGGGCAGGATTGTCATCTATCCGTTCTGCCAAATAACGTTGTAAATGTATCTTTGTACGAGCATCGAAATAAACTCGACGTTGCTTATCTCCTTTACCGGTAACGATGCATTCCCGGTTTTCAAAGTCTATATCGTTCCGATTGAGTTTGACCAACTCCCCGACACGCATACCAGTAGAGGCCAACAAATCAATCAAGGCTAAATCGCGAATACCTTCGCAATGGTCACGCATTTGTTCTAACGCTTCATCGGAGTATGTTTCTTTGACTGTTTTTCCGACTTTTACTTTATGAATCCGACGTACCGGACTCTTCACAATATAATCCTCATCCTCAAGCCATGAAAAGAAACTTGACAAAATGCGACGTATATTGTCTACCGTAACCTTTGTAGCACCGCTTGTCTGCTGATAATCATTTAAGTAATTACGCAAGTCATCAGTAGTGATATGGCGAATATTTTTTTCTATTTTCCTGATAGCATTATTTAATGTACTTCGATAATAGTGCATCGACTTATCCGAACAACCTTCGACTCGTTTAGCCGACAAAAAACTATCTATTAATTCACTATTACCACTGCACTCTTCATTGTTCTTAGACGACACGTTGATATCACGAAAGGCATAATCTAGCACCTTTCGTAATTGACTCATTTGCTCATTGTTTAAAACTCCCAGCATAGCCTGCTCTATGTCATTAATCAGATTCTCTATCATATTATTAATAAATTTGTTATCCAATTAAGCCGCAGCTATCAACGTATCTCTCTTATTCTATCCGTTTATTAAACTCTTTATGACTTTATCGATATTTTCAATACACTGCTTCAACTCAAATTTTGATTTGTCGGCTTGTCTATATATTGCTTCAAAACGCCTTTGTTCCTCCATCGCAGGCAATCCAACCATAAAATGGTCCAGATATGAAGCACTAACTCTTTTCTGCCCGCCTGTTCCAGACATATTTTTTGCAGCACGCTCACGAAATATAGGCATTCGTGTTAATGCTAACAGCCAATAGGGACTAGATATTCCGTTAATTGGCCGCAATACATGAAATTCTGTAGATCCCATTCCTATACCATTTGTAAGTCCATGTACAATAGCTCCTTTGCCATTCTCCATACAAGGTGTAATTTTGGCAAACAAGACATCATTATTCTCAAAATATGTAAAGCCTTTTTTTACTTTTCCATATTCTTCGTCAGTCATATCTACCAAATATCCATCCTCACTTACCGCCGGCATAGGAATAAAAGAGACTTTATCGGTGTCGCAAAGAGCAATGTTAGGACGTCTTGGATTTAGAATACAACATTCTCCTAATCTTTTCAACTCATTCTTCTGATTTAAAGAAAGAGGATTCCCAAACATCTCGATAAATTGCGATTTCACCATTTCATCAGTGGCAACAAGTAGTTTCTTATAAGCCTCCTTCAATCGATAGGCTGCCCATAATTTATCAACAAGAACTTTTTGTTCCTCTAATGGAGGTAATTCAAACTCAAAATCAGCCAAATCAGAAAATAACACATAAGGATTTGTAGAACCTTTTGATTTAGCTATCGACCAAGTCGTAAAATCCTTTGATAGCATAATGAACGGCAACAAACGTTGCTCAAATGCATGAGGATCTTTCGTTTCAAAAACAAAAGTAGTATTAGCACATACTCCTTCAAAATCAGCAACTGCTATTTTCTTTAGATATGTTCTTCTTGAACCATACAAAATCTGACCTGGTTTAAATACACGAATAAAAGCAGGTCCAACATCATCTGTTGTAAAACATCCTTTCCTATGTATGGTTAAATCCTCCGAATCCATATGATCGCCTGCAACATAGTATTCATACGGATTATTTAGACGATCTATATTTATCTTCACATCTTTAACGACATCTCCAAACTTTACCCTACTCATATTTTAGCATACTTAAAAGATTAGCAACTTCGATATGCATTGATCTTGAAGCCTCAATCCATTTTGGGAGTGATTCATCCAAAATGTATATTTCATTTGTTCCTTTTTGCTTGACATAACTTTGTATACTAAGCAAACTCTTATTATTATCTATATCATTTATATCAGCAACTTTTGCAAAATATTCTATATCTTCAAAATTTTCATAAGCAGAAATAATTTTCTGGATGTGAGTATTTTCTAAATAACTTTCAGCATTCTTTCTTGATACCTCTCCTTTTGCGTCAATAAAAATAACTTTACCTTTATGACTATCTTCTTTTCTATTTTTGCAGATAATAATACAAGCCTCCATAGAAGCATTAAAAAATAGATTAGGACCAAGTCCAATTACGCAATCTACAATATCTATTTCAACTAATTTTTTGCGCAACTCATATTCTTCATCACGAAATAGTACACCATGGGGAAACAATATAGCACACCTACCAGTATTTCTATCCATCGAAGCAATAATATGTTGAAAAAATGCATAATCAGCTCTTCCTTGCGGAGGCGTTCCCAAGAAATTACGTCCCCACTTATCATTCATGAATTTTTCACGATTCCATTCTTTGATTGAATAAGGAGGATTTGCCAGAACAATGTCGAACTTACGAAGATGGCTGCCATCCAAGAATGCAGGATGCTCCAACGTATCTGCACATGCAATCGAAAAATCTTCAACTCCATTCAAATAAAGATTCATTCGTGCAATAGAAGAAGTCAAGCCATTCACCTCTTGTCCGAACACCTGTACACTCTGCCACTCTGCACCTTTGTTGCGAAGATAGTCTAAACATTTAACCAACATACCCCCGGAACCACAAGTTGGGTCATAAATGCTTTCATTCGGTTGTGGCTGCAGTATCTCAGCCATAAGTTGAACGACTGTTCTATTCGTATAGAACTCCTGAGCAGTATTTCCGGCATCATCGGCAAACTTTCCAACAAGGTATTCGTATGCCTGCCCCATCTCATCGGCAGGACAAGCCTTTAGGCTCAACGTATATTTAGAAAAATCCTCAATCAACGAAGTAATGATATTATCAGGCATCTTCGCCTTATTGGTCCAGCCATCCTTAGGTCCGAAAATACCTTCTAATCCTCCGATTTTTCTACCATCCATTTCCTTAGCAGGATTGGCTTGCTCAATGGCAATAAATGCTTCGACTAATTTATTACCAACATTTTCCGTCACCTCACGAACATCTCTCCAGTGCGCACCATCAGGAATACGGATGGGGAGATCTTCTACTTGCATACCTGCATACTCAACTCCTCCTTCACACACAAATCCTTCAAACTGTTCATCATAAACATCGGAAATGCGTTTGAAAAAAAGCAAAGGGAAAATATACTCTTTATATCCTGCAGCATCAATCTGACCACGCAAATGAGTGGCAGCCGCCCAAAGGAAACTTTTAAGTTCATCGAGCGTAATAGGGTCATCAGGAAGACGATATTGTTTTACTTTTTCTGCCATATTGATTATGCGTTAATGAGTAATGAAAATTCGTTCTCCAATCGCTTCACATCTGCGTATGCTTGTTTGAACTCAGCCAACACTTCCGCATAAGGACGAATTTCCTCCTTGTGGTAAACCACATAGCGATTGGGCGAAAGATTATACTCTTTATCTCTTATCTCCTGCAATGTAACGATTCGAGAATAGTCCTCTTCATCGGAGTAATTTTGATAAAGTGAATATAACCTATCTATATCATTCTCTTCTAAAATATTCTGCGCTCTCTTTTGAGTTAGAATTTTGGAACCATCTATCATCAAAATCCGTCCGGAATGATGAGCCTGTTTCATTCTTCGTATTATCAAAAAGCACGGTGAAAGTCCAGTTCCATAAAACAATTTATCTCCTAATGTAACAACGGCTTCTATCAAATCACTTTCGACTAATTGTTTCCTTATTTCTGCTTCTTGATTTCCACGAAACAGAATACCTTGCGGCATTACAACAGCCATACGCCCCTTGCCGGAAGACATAGAACATATCATATGCTGAATCCACGCATAGTCACCACAACTATCACTCGGTGTGCCATAGATATTGCGCTTATATTTATCTGAACTCCATTCCGTTGCTCCCCAATTTTCAAGAGAAAATGGGGGGTTTGCTATAACACAATCGAATTTGGCGATATTACCACCTTGAAGAATTTTTGGGTCTCTCAATGTGTCGCCTTGCATTACATTAAAATCAGATGCACCATGCAGGAATAGATTCATTTTAGCAATGGCCGCATTCACGACATTCTTTTCCTGTCCGAATATACTTCCGCAGCAAAGAGAATCATCGTGCATATATCGTATAGCTTCGATAAGCATTCCTCCACTACCACAAGCAGGATCATATACAGTTTCCCCCGGTTGCGGATCGAGAATATGCACTAATAATCTCACAACAGAACGAGGAGTATAAAACTCTCCAGCTTGAGCCTTACTATCATCGGCAAACTTCTTCAATAATATTTCATAAGCATCACCCATTAAGTCCGCAGGGTAATCCTTATTACCAAGTTTTCGTTTTGATAGATGTTCTATCAGGTCACGAATCTTGCTATCATTGAGTATTGCTTTGTTAGTCCATTTCTGAGATGAAAACATAGATAGCACCCCATACAATGTATCTGGGTTTGCTATCTCTATCTGCCTCATAGCACCGACTATGGCAGCTCCAAGATTTTCTGTACGCTCTCGGACTTCTTGCCAATGACAACCATCAGGAATAACAAAACGATGTTGTTCTGGCAGAGATGCATACTCCTTATCACCACCACTTGATATTAAAGCTTCTTCTGTTTCTTCATCATAAACATCAGATATCCGCTTGTAATAAAGTAAAGGCGTGATATAATCCTTAAAATTATCTTGGCTTACAGGACCGCGTATTATATTACAGGCCTCAAATAAGAAATTGTATAAGTCCTGTGCACCTGTAAGCTCTTTATTTATTGTTTTTTTTGCCATCTAATAACTCTGTCAAATCGTAAATTTGATATCTCTTTACTTCATTAACTCTACAACATTTTCCGACAACATTGCATTCCCAGCATCATCTTTCGGAGCGTTCTTAAGGAACAGTACAGGAACGATAGTGTAGTTCTTAGCAAACGGCAACAGATTAGCTTTGCGGAGAAGCTCAGCAGTTAGCTGTTTGCCATTCTCCCCTGTTGTCCATTTACATTCTCCGACCAACAGATACTTTTTATCGAGCGATTCAGCCATCACGTCAAATTCAACTTGTTCCGGCTTCTTATCCTCATTGAGAACAGAGCCCCACCAGCGTTTTGCTTTGCCATAAACTACTCCATTAACAAGATTTCCTGTGACAGCATCCCGACACAGTTTTTCCCATTGCATACTCACATACTCAGAGAAATGAGCAGTCAAAGCCTGTTCTATGGGTAAGCGACGACCAAGTTCAATGAACGAACGATTAGGGACAACAAACTGATAGTAGAATGCCATAAACGGATCGGCAATCTTGTAGAGGCTCTTTTTCGCATTCTTTTCATCAATCCCGAACGGAACATCTTTTTCCAAAAAACCGAGATCAACAAGTTTCTTCAATGGACGCGACAGATTAGTTGCAGGTTCATTGCATCGTGCAGCAATTTCGGAAAGACGGTTTGCACCAGTACCGATATAAGACATTATTGTCGAAGTCTTGACTATATCCTTAACATCATCCTGAAACAGTTTTACCGGCTCCTCATAAAGAGTCCCATTTACAGAAAGGATATTATGCCACATGGCATCATCAAGCGAAATTCTGTTTTCCCTCAGTTCCCAATAGCGCGGCACACCGCCCCATATAGCATACTCTTCAATAGCGTTCATCGCATTAAGGTTCAATGCCTCCTGAATATAGGGTAAACGTATAGGGGTAAGTCTCATTATCTCATCAGCACGACCATAAAGAGGCGCAGTAGAATCAAGAAACAACCCATACATCATATTTTGTGATGAACCACAAAGCACCAGATTATACTTCAACTGTTTCTCATCAACAAGTTTCTGCAATACAGACGGCAGTTCAGGAGATTGCTCCACAAGATACGGAAATTCGTCCAAACACAAAGTAAAACGTTTGTCTGTTCGATAATTAACCGCACGAAACATCGACTCCCAATCGGGATACGACAACTTCTCAAAATCAGGAAACACCTGTGCTATCACTTTTGCAAGTAATGCCCTCTGATGTTGACCTTCCGAACGGTCTGCAAGGAAGTATACATCATTTTCTGACAACACCCTTTTAATAAGCGTTGATTTACCCAATCGTCTGCGACCATACATCACAACTAACGAGGATTTCTCTCTTGCAAGAGCATCCTTCAGTCGTGCTGCTTCATCTATTCTATCAACAAATTTCATATCCCACATTATTATGCAGTGCAAACATAATGTTTTTATGGCATAATACAAAATTTTAAGCTGTATTTTTTATCCTGATAGAGTCATTATCGACTTATATGCAGAAAAAAGTGAGTTTTATCTCTTTTTCGAAGCTCTTTTCCTTGTCTTCAAACTCAAATCCTGTAATGTTTTCCCTAGTTTGTCTTCTTTGGCCAACCACAGAATATCATCGTCAAGCTGTAAAGCATACAACACGCGCAAATATATTCCGATTGCCACTGTCGGCACACCTTTCTCTATTCGGGACACGGTCAACGGAGAACAGGTGGCACGTTCCGCCACTTGAGCTACACTCAGATTCCTGCGCAAGCGAGCCAGTTTAATCTGTTCTCCCACAACGGACATCTTTTGTTCTAATTTTCGGGGCAACTTAGTCCCCATTGTATTCTTTGCCATGTTAACTCATCATATAATATACAAAGATACTACTTTTTACTTATTTAATGATACATTACACATAAAAAATCGCATCAAAGCCATATAATCAGTCATAGACATAATCATTTGGAATAGAATTTCAAAATTAAATGCCATCATATTATTCATAAGCACAGTATACATCTACTAACAAATAAAATACTATTCGTTATACAGGCGTAAACAACCCCTCCTTGCTATGTCTGTTTAATATTAGTTTGACCATTCAAACGAAAAGTAACTTTACTTTATCCCTGTATTCATATATACACGCATTAAAGTAAAACTAAAAGAGGGAAGAAAGAAATAGCTATACCAAAATCGAAGACCACCCCAATTATAAGCTAAAAAATCCGTGAACTCATTTATGATTTTGCATCCATAATCAGCGAAATAATCACAGACATGCCCTATCTTTGCGAAACGGAGATTTAAGAGCAAAATAGAGTCATTTTTCTCTTTTTCCCTTCGTTTGAAAACAAACTAAGGTTAAAAGTGTTAAATCTTCGATTTTCGGCAAAAAAACAAGTAAATTTTTGAGGCTTCTATCTTTTAAACCATAAACTATTGACAATCAATTAGCATAATATGCTGCATCGGAAAGTAAGTGGTAATTACCAACAATTAGCATATATCATCA
>ERZ791803.817-NODE-817-length-17244-cov-3.699692_pt1 | contig 17244 bp, 15 predicted proteins | sample MGYA00510307_ERZ791803 | MGnify/ENA primary metagenome ERZ791803 (study PRJEB30046, sample SAMN00791963) | human gut metagenome | study: EMG produced TPA metagenomics assembly of the A metagenome-wide association study of gut microbiota in type 2...
GGGGATGGTGGCCAATCTGCTTGTCAGCGAACTGATATTGGCGGTGCCTGCCTTTCTTGCAGTGCTTGTGTCCAGGGAGAAGCCGAACCGGGTGCTGGGATTCCACAGGCTGAAGCTGTCCTCCGTATTTATGATCATTCTGTATACGTTTCTGATGGGCCCGCTGACCACGCTGCTGAATGCGATCAGTATGCTTTTTGTGGATAATGCCGTGGTTTCCATCAGCGGTGAAGTGCTGAACCTGCCTTTCCTGCTGACCTTTTTCATGATGGCCATATTCGGGCCTGTCTGCGAGGAACTCTGCTTCCGTGGCGTGGTGTACAGAGGGTATCTGAAAAGCGGGAATGTAGCGGGGGCGGTGCTGCTGTCCTCTCTGTTGTTCGGACTGATGCATATGAATTTCAATCAGGCCCCTTATGCCTTTGCCATCGGGGTTTCCATGGCGGTTCTGGTGGAGGCTACGGGCAGTCTCTGGTCCTCCGTGATCATGCATGTGGTATTCAATGCCCAGTCGGTTATCGCCATGTATTTTTACCAGAGATTTTACCCGAAGGTTTGGCTGGAACAGACACAGGCCGGGAGGAGCGCATCGGCCTCCCGCGCGGTGAGCTGCCCGGAGCGGACGGCCCCGGCGGCGGCACTTGCTGCGGGAGCAAAGCCGCCCAGAGAGCCGATGAGCAGCACCCGCCCAGCCGCCGGAGCACGGACCCCGATGAGTCTTGCCGCCGGGCAGAAGGGCAGCCCCAGCACATCCGCCGCCGGGCATTGGATGAGCAGCGTGGACACGATGAGGAACGGGAACAGCGAAAGCAGCAGCGAGCCGCCGCAGAGCGCCAGCCCCTCCCGCAGGGCCTGCGCACAGGCATCCGGCGCGGCAAACGGCAGCAGACCCGCGGCCAGCGCCATCAAAAAATACCCCGTGCTCCGGATTTTCTCTTTCTGAATCATACGCGCACCCTCCATTTCCATATATATGTGGTAATTGGCAGCGGTTTGCATGGCGGGAGGGAGCAGCGTGGGAAGGAAACGAAAGCAAACGCATTCCCTGCGCGGCTGGTTCCGGCGGATGTTCCGTCAGCCGCCCGGGGACTTCTACGGACGGGCTTCGGTCTACCTGAGCGGCAGAAGGATGGAGATCGAGCAGTTCCGGCGCATCCGCTCCTACGAAGAAGGCAGGCTCTGCCTCGAGCTGGGGCGCGGCACTCTGACGGTCTACGGCGATGATTTGAAGATAGAGACCCTCTCCGCCCGGAGGCTCACCCTGCGGGGGCAGATCTTGCGGACCGATTTTTCAAAGGAATAGGAGCTTTCTACCATGGAATGGACTCAGCTCTGGGCGGGCATCACCTTTGCGGCGCAGAACGGCGATGCCGAAGGTCTGCTGACTGCTGCGGCCGCAGGCGGGCTGCACCTCTCCGACATCGTTCCCCGGCCCGGCGGGTTCTCGGCCCGGTGCGCCGCATGGCATTATCGGAAACTGGCCGCTCTGGCCCGCAGACGGCGGGTGCGGCTGCGCATCCAAAAACGGCAGGGTCTTTTCTTTTGCATCCGTCCCCTTCTCCGGCGGCGGGGGCTCTGGGCCGGATGCCTTGTCTTTCTCCCTCTGCTGCTCTGGCTGCAGGGCTTTGTCTGGTTCGTCGAACCGGTGGGCCTGACGCCCGGCCAGCAGGCGCGGGCCGCCGTCGTCCTGTGGGAGGCAGGGCTTTTCCCGGGAAATGCCGTCACACAGGAAAAGCTCGCCGCCGGAGAATACGCCCTGCTCCAGAGCGGTGAGTTTTCCTGGGCCAGCCTCAACTTTATGAAGGGAAAGCTGGTGGCGGAAGCGGCTGCGGCGAAACCGGTGCCGGACATCGCTGCCGGGACGCTCCACGGCCTCCGGGCCAAGGTGTCCGGCACGGTCGTTCGCACCAACCTCGTCAGCGGGACGATGCTCGTCGTCCCCGGCCAGGCCGTAGAAGCCGGTCAGGGCCTCATCGGGACAGCCCGCGCCGAACGGGACGGAACGCTCATCTTTCAGCCTGCGGCGGGCAGCGTCCGGGCGCAGTTCGAGTGGGAAAACGAGCAGGATATTGCCCTGATGCTGCCCATCGAGCAGCTCACAGGGCAGCAGGCCGTGCATCGGACGCTGTTCTGGGACGGCCATGCGATCGCTCTGCCCTCCCTGCATCCTGCTCCGGGCGAGGCAGAGGCCGCAGCCGTCGTCCGGCACTACCAGCCAGAAGCCTTCGGGTTTCCCGTTCCTGTTTTTATCGAAGAAACGACATATTATTACAAAGTTCCCACTGATTTGGAGCGGACCGAAGAGCAGGCTCTGGCCCTTGCAAGGCTGCAAAGTAAACAAGCTTTACAGCAAAATTGGCCTGATTTTGAGCTTCTGGCCCGCAAAGAGGACGTCTCTGTCGAAGAAAACACCCTCCACTACCGGGTCGTCTACACCATCACCGCCGACATCTGCAAATGAAAACGCCGCACAGCCCCGAGCACCTCTGCTCCGGCCATGCGGCGATTTATGATGATAGATTTTTGTTACTTCTCTTCCGGAGTCGTCTCGGCCAGAAGCTGGTTCAGGTCGAACTCATACTTCGTGTGGCAGAAGTGGCAGACCACCTCACACTTCGGGTCTTCGTCCCGGAGCTTTACCAGCTCTTTGCGGCCAAGGCTGAGGAGCATATCCTTCGTGCGCTCCTTGCTGCAGTCGCACTGATACTTCACCTCGCGGGTATCGAGGACCTGCGGGTCGAAGCCCGCCATTGCCAGCTCCATCATATCCTGCGGGGTCTTCCCTGCCCGGAGCATCTCGGTGACGGAAGGCATGGCGGCGATGTTCTGCTCCAGACGGGTGATCTCGGCATCGGTCGCGCCCGGCAGGAGCTGCAGCAGATAGCCACCGGCGCAGGCGATGGACAGATCCTTGTCCACCAGAACGCCCAGCGCACACACGGTGGGGATCTGTTCGCTGTAGGCGTAGTAGCTGGTGATGTCCTCGGCGATCTCACCGGACACCAGCGGCACCTGACCCACCGTCGGCTCCTTCTGGAGCTTGTTGTCCCGGATGACGGTCAGAACGCCGTCTTTGCCGACTGCGCCGCCCACGTCCAGATGTCCGTTCTCCTTTGCGGGAAGCTCGACCAGCGGGTGGTCGATGCAGCCTTTGACGTTGCCGTGTGCGTCGGTGCAGGCGATGACGACGCCAGCCGGGCCGCCGCCGGATACGCGCAGGGTGATGGAGTCGCCATCATCCTTGAGCATCGCGCCCATCAGGGAGACACCGGTGAGCAGACGGCCAAGGGCTGCGCTGCAGGTGGCACTGGTGGTATGCAGCTTTTCTGCCGTGCGGACGATCTCAGTGGAGTCCACGCCGCAGAACACGACACCGCCGTTTTCAGAAATGCCGCGGATAAGATTCGACATATTATTGTTCCTCCAGTTGGGTATACTGTTTGACTGCGCAGAAGAAATAGCGCTCGCTCTCGTCGGTCAGAGGGCCAAAGCTCTCGCCGTCGCAGACACTTTCCAGCGCAAAACCGTGCTTTTCCAGAGCGGCGCGGATGGTGTCGAGGTCGTAGGTGTACTCGTAGAACTGCTCGTGGAAGTGCTCTCCCGTCTCGCGGTAGTCGATGTCCACGCTGATCTCCACCCGGCGGTCGGCGGCGCTGTAATGGTTGCGCCAGACGCAGGAGGCGTCCTCTTCTTCAAACGTAAAGACGTTTTCGCCCAGCACGTTCTGGTGCTTATAGGGCGTGTTCATATCGAACAGGAGCACGCCGCCCTTTTCCATAAAGAAGCCGGCGTTGGCGATGGCTTTGTCCAGGTCCGGGATGTGGTTGAAGGTGTCGAAGGTGGACACCGCACCCCGGATGGTGCCGTAGAGGTCGAGCTTGAGCAGGTCCTGCCGCAAAAGAAGCAGGCCGCCGGAAAGGCCAAGCTGCTCGGCCTTGTCCCGGACGACGCAGAGCATCTCCTCCGACTGGTCGATGCCGATCATATCGTAGCCCGCCTGCGTGAGCATCAGGGTCAGCTCTCCTGTCCCGCAGCCCAGGTCTGCGAGGATGCCGTCATGGATGCCGTGGGCTTCCAGCTCTTTTTTGATGTGGGCATACAGGGCCTCGTAGTCGGCCTCGCCGTTGAACTCATCGTAAAAATAAGCAAATTCGTTGTAAGCCATTGCGTTACTCCGCGTCCTCTGCGTTTGCCTCGTACTCGGCGGCGACGGCTGCGTTCAGCACAGCCTGCAGCTCCGGGATGCCGTAGCCGCTCTCGCCGCTGGTCAGCACCACCTTCTGGCAGCCGTAGGGCAGGCAGAGCTTTTCGAACTCCTCCTGCGTCTGGGCCAGCTGGCTCTTCTTGAGCTTGTCGGCCTTGGTCAGGGCCACGACGAAGGGAATGTTGTGGTAGTGGAGATAGTGCAGCATCTGGATGTCGTCGGCGCTGGGGGCGTGACGGCAGTCGATGAGCTGGACCAGCAGGGTGTGGTGGCGCTGAGCCTCGAAGTAGCTGTTGATGAGGTCGTCCCAGCGCTCACGGTCGGCGTTGCTCACCTTGGCATAGCCGTAGCCGGGCAGGTCCACAAAGTAGCAGTCATCCACCGCGTAGAAGTTGATGGTCGCCGTCTTGCCCGGCGTGCTGGACACGCGGGCGAGATTCTTGCGGTTGCAGAGCTTATTGATGAGGCTGGATTTGCCCACGTTGGAGCGGCCGGAGAAGCTCAGCTCCGGGCGGTCGCTCTCGGGCAGCTGGCTGGAAATACCATAGCTTGCAATGAAATCCGCTTTGTTATAGTTCATGGAGCTTTCCTTTCTTTGATAAATGCCATCTATCCCAACTCCTTCAGTCATCGCTTACGCGATGCCAGCTCCCTCAGTGAGGGAGCCTCTAGCGAAGAGGAAAAGCTTTCCGGTATGCCAAAGCCTCCCTCCTTGAGGGAGGGGGACCGCGTCAGCGGTGGAAGGAGTTCTTTTCCCTCAGCAGACCGCGCCCGGCTGCGGCTTTTCAGCCGTCTGCGGCAGGGCTGCAGCCTCAGCGGGCTTTACCTTCCTGGTGCGGGGGTGGCCCGCAGACACCGTCTTGGGCTTGAGGAGGGCTGCGGCGAGGACCTGCGACAGGTTGGACATGGGCAGGAACTCGATGTTCTTCTTGACCTCGTCGTCCACCTCGTACAGATCGGACAGGTTGTCCTTCGGGATGAGGACGGTCTTCATCCCCTCGCGGTAAGCGGCCATGCTCTTCTCGCGGAGGCCGCCGATGGGCAGCACATTGCCGTGGAGGGTGATCTCGCCGGTCATGGCCACATCGCCCCGCACCGGGATGCCGGACAGGCAGGAGATGAGGGCCGTGGTCAGGGTGACGCCGGCAGAGGGGCCGTCTTTGGGGACTGCGCCCTCCGGGGCATGGATGTGCAGGTCGCACTTCTTGAGGCGCTCGGAGTCGATGCCGTACTCTGCGGCATGGACGCGGGCATAGGTGATGGCCAGCTGGGCGCTCTCCTTCATCACGTCGCCCAGAGAACCGGTGACGGTGATCTTGCCGCTGCCGTTGTCGATGACCTGCACTTCGATGGGCAGGGTCTCGCCGCCGATGCTGGTCCATGCCAGACCATTGGCGATGCCGATGGCGTTGGTGCGGTTGAGGAATTCGGGCTTGACCATGCGGGGTCCCAGCAGCTTTTCGAGGCTGGTGCCGGTGACAGAGACATTCTCCGCCTCGCCGGAAGCGATCTTCCGGGCGCACTTGCGCAGGACGCTGGTGATGGTGCGCTCCAGATTGCGGACGCCGGCCTCGCGGGTGTAGCCGTCGATGATGCCGTAGAGGGCGCTCTGCGAGAAGGTGACCTTGCCGGTCAGGCCGCAGGAGCCCAGCTGTTTGGGGACCAGATGCTTCCGGGCGATGTTGTACTTTTCCACCCGGGTGTAGCTGGGCAGCTCGATGACGTCCATGCGGTCGCGCAGCGGGCCGGGGATGGCACCGAGGTCGTTGGCCGTAGTGATGAAGAGCACATGGCTCAAATCAAACGGCATATCGATGAAATGGTCATTGAAGGTGCTGTTCTGCTCGGGGTCGAGGGCTTCCAGCAGAGCGGCCGCCGGGTCGCCCCGGAAGTCGCCTGCCAGCTTGTCGATCTCGTCCAGAAGCATCAGGGGGTTCGAGCTCTTGGCAGAGATCATGGCGTTGATGATCTTGCCGGGCATCGCGCCGATGTAGGTGCGGCGGTGGCCGCGGATCTCGGCCTCATCCCGCACGCCGCCGAGGCTGATGCGGACATACCTGCGGTTCAGGCTCTCGGCGATGGAGCGGGCGATGCTGGTCTTGCCGACACCCGGAGGGCCGACGAGGCAGATAATCTGGCCCTTCACGTCGGGGGCCAGCTTGCGGACGGCCAGCACCTCGAGGATGCGGTCCTTGACCTTCTTCAGGCCGTAGTGGTCCCGGTCCAGCACCCGCTGGGCCTTGGCGATGTCCAGATCGTCCTCGGTGAAGGTGTTCCAGGGCAGGTCGAGGCAGGTGTCCAGATAGGTGCGGATGACCGTGCCTTCCTGATTGCTGCTCTGCATCTTGGAGAGGCGGTCCACCTCTTTGAGAAGCTTCTTTTCCCGGTCCTCGTCCAGATGGAGGGCCGTGATCTTCCGGCGGTACTCCTCGGCCTCGGCGGTGGTATCGTCGTCCTCGCCCAGCTCCTCGCTGATCATGTGGAGCTGCTCGTGGAGGTAGTAGTCGCGCTGGTTCTTGTCCATCGCCTCGTCTACCTTCTGGGCGATCTCCTTATCGATCTCGAGCATCCGGCGCTCCCGGTGCATCTTCTCGATGAGCAGATGCAGACGGCCCATCAGGGTGCCTTCGTCCAGAATGGCCTGCTTATCCTCGAAGCGGAACAGGAGGTTGGCCGGGATGTACTCGGACAGGAAAGCGGCGTCGGTGCTGGTGGTGATGGCAAACACCACGTCCTTGCCGATGTGGGGGTTCAGAGCCAGCAGGTCGTCAAAGCTCTTTTTGACGTTGCGGACGAGGACGTCCGCCTCCGGCAGCTCCTCGGGCTTCGCCATCTTGACCGGGGCCGGGCGGACGGTGGCCAGCAGGAAGCTGCCGTCGTCCTCCATCTCGGAGAGTCTGGCGCGGTATTTGCCTTCGACCAGGATGCGGACGAGGTCGTCCGACACCCGCATCACCTGCTTGACCTCGGCCACGACGCCGTAAGTATAGAGGTCGGCGGCCTTGGGGTCCTCGACCTTCATCTCTTTCTGTGCCACGAGGAAGACGTCAGAGTTGTTGCTGACGGCCCACTCCACGGCGGCGATGCTCTTCTCGCGGCCCACCTCGAAGTGGAGCAGATTGTTGGGGAAGACCACCAGCCCGCGCAGGGCGATGGCCGGAAGGTGGAGGACGCTCCGCTCCACCTTGACCGTAACTTTTTCAGACATAGTACAAAACCTCCCAGCCGTCCCTCGGATGCGAGTCATCCATAAGGGCGGCTTTTTTGTAGGGTCATATCAAATCTATCATTTTATTATAGCGAAAAATGTTTGCAGATGCAACTGTTCAGCGCTTTTCCCGGGTGTTGTAGCCCAGTCTGCCCAGTGCGGGCAGGATGGCCCGGAGGGTCAGCGACGTGAGGGCGCCCATGACGAGGCCCAGCACCAGCATCACCGGCGCATAGTACAGCGACATGGCCGAGGACAGGATGAGCCCCGCGCCAAGCAGCTGGCCGATGTTGTGGGACAGTGCGCCGCAGACCGACAGGATGAACCATGTGGGCCGGAACGGGAGCTTATAGTAGAGCACCCACATCACCAGCAGGGACAGCAGCCCGCCGCAGAGCGAGAGGAAGCCTGCCGTCCAGCCGGAGACGAGAAAGACGAACAGCGCCTTGAGCAGGTCGAGATAGAGCGCCTGCCGCGCCCCCATGAAGAACAGTGCATACATCACCACGATATTCGCAAGGCCCAGCTTCATGCCCGGCGCAAGGCCCGGGATGACCAGTGTGCCTTCGATGAAGGAAAGCGCCATCGCCAGCGCGAACAGCAGGCCGGAAAGTGCGATCTCGTGTGTTTTCTTTGGGTCATGGTTTCGGTTTGCCATCGGCTCTCCCCCTTTGCTGCATCGGTCATTCTTCGCCGCCGGCGGTCTGCTCGTACTGCTCCTGCTCTTCGACGGCGGCTTCCCATGCGGCGAAAAGCTCGTCCTGATGGAAGCGCAGGTCGCTGAGCTCGTCGCTCTTTTCCCGCAAAAGCTGGGGGTCGTTGTAGACCTCCGGCGAGTTTATCTCGTTTTCCAGCTCCACTTCGCGGGCGCCGCAGGCTTCCATCTCGTCCTCGCAGGCTTTGATCTTGGCGCGCAGCTCGGCCCGGCGGCGGCGCTGCTCTTTGCCGTAGCCCGCCTTGGCGGGTTCGCTGCTCTTCTCGGCCACGGGGGCGGGAGCGGCGCGGCCCATCAGGGCGTCATAGCTGGGGTAGATGACCGCCTTGCCGTCCTCGAGGTAGAGGATGGGGCAGGCCAGACTGTTCATCAGGTGGCGGTCATGGGTGACGAGGAGCAGCGTGCCGGTGTAGGCCATCAGCGCCTCGGTCAGGTTCTCGCGGGTGTAGATGTCCAGATGGTTGGTAGGCTCGTCCAGGAACAGCAGGTTCGGGCGTTCCAGCACGATCTCTGCAAAGCGCAGTCGGGCCAGCTCGCCGCCGGACAGGGCCTCGCAGGGCTTGAAGACCGTCTCGCCCCGGAAGCCCAGCTTTGCCAGATGGCTGCGGACTTCCAGCTCGGTCATCCGGGGGTACTTGTTCCAGATGACGTCGATGACGCGGCCCGCGCCGATGCGGTCCTGCTGCTGGGCGAAGATGCTGGGCCGTGCGCCGGTGCCAAGGCGGACCATGCCGCCGGAGGGGCGGCGCTTGCCGTCCAGCACCTGCATCAGGGTGGATTTGCCTGCGCCGTTGGGGCCGGCGATGATGAGCCGCTGGCCGCGGCAGACCGTATAGGTGAAGGGCTCCAGCAGGGTGCGGCCGCCGATCTTGATGGTCAGGTTCTTGAGCAGCACCAGCTCATTCCACGGTTCCACGTCGTATTCGAAGCGGAACTTGAGCTGGTTGGTCTCGTCCTGAGGGGCCTCGGTGATCTCCAGCTTTTCCAGCTGCTTGCGGCGGCTCTGGGCCATCTTGGTGGTAGAGGCGCGGACGAGGTTGCGGTCGATGTAGTCCTGTAATTTTTCGGCCAGCGCCACGTCGGCGTCGTGCTGCTTCTGGCGCAGGGCGTCGGCGGCTTCCTTCTGGGGCAGATAGGCCGAGAAGTTGCCCTTGTAGGTGGTCATGGTCTGGAAGGAGACTTCCCAGATCTTGGTACAGACGTTGTCGAGGAAATAGCGGTCGTGGCTGACCACCAGAACGGCACCGGAGTAGCCCTTGAGGTAGTTTTCCAGCCACTCCATGGTGGCGAAGTCCAGATGGTTGGTGGGCTCGTCCAGAATGAGGACGTCCGGCTTCTCGAGGAGGAGCTTGGCCAGACGGAGACGGGTCAGCTCACCGCCGGAGAGGACGCCCACGTTCTTGCTCCAGGTATCCTGTGCAAAGCCCATGCCGGACAGCACCTTCTTGATGTTGACGTCCATGTTGTAGCCGTCGGCGGCGTCGATGATGTTCTGCAATTCGTCGTGCTTTTCGAGAAGGGCGGCGTCGTCGGGAGAGGCCGCCATCTTCTTTTCCAGGATCTGCATCTGGGCCATGGCGTCCAGCACAGGGGCGAAGGAAGAGCGCATCTCCCCGTAAATATCCAGCGTGACATCGAGCTTTGCGTTCTGCTCCAGATAGCCCAGCGTCACGCCGTGGGTCACGCTGAACTCGCCGTCATAGTCGGTGTAGACGCCGGTCAGAATTTTGAGCAGGGTCGTCTTGCCTGCGCCGTTCTGGCCCACGATGCCGATGCGGTCTTCTTTTTCCACGCTGGCGCTCACGTCGTGCAGGACGACTTTCTCGCCAAAGCTCTTTCCGAGTTTTTCCAAATGAATCAGCATATCGTTCTTCCGTGTTCTTTTCCAGTAGGGTGGATGGGGACATTCCCGCCGTTACAGCTGATGACGGCGGTGCTTGAGGCCGAGGTTCGCCAGCTCTTCCGGCTCCATCACCAGCGGGTAGAGCTCTTCCAGCGAGGCGATCTCGTAGGTGGGGCTCACCTTGCCCGGGTTCTCGGCGTGGCCGGGGTTGAACCAGCAGGTGTCGAGGCCCGCGTTCACGCCGCCCTGAATGTCGCTGGTGAGGCTGTCGCCCACCACCAGGACGTGCTCCCGGTTCTCCACGCCCAGTGCGCGGAGAGCGGAGTCGAAGATGCGGCGGCTGGGCTTCTCGCTGTCCAGCTTCTCGGAGACGAAGACGTCCTCAAGGTAGGCCCCGATGCCGGATTCTGCCACCCGGCGGCTCTGCACCTTCTCGAAGCCGTTGGTCACGACGGCCAGCGTCGCCACCTCGGAAAGCTCCCCGAGGACGTCCGGCACATTGGGGGTCATCAGGTCGGGGTGAGAGGACAGGTGGTCGAGGTAGCAGCGGTTCATCTCCACGCCGTCACCGGCTGCGTTGATGGCCTTGAGGAAGCGGGTGAAGCGCTCCCCCATCAGCTTGTCGCGGCGTATCTGGCCCTTTTCCAGCTGACGCCAGAGCTCCGAGTTGATGTCCCGGTAGGTCTGCACCGTCCCGGCGTCCGGCTCGATGCCGTATTCCACCAGCGTCTCAGCCAGCGCCTTGTTCTCGGCGGCGTCAAAGTCCAGAAGCGTATTGTCTGCATCGAAGAGGATGCAATAATATTTTGCCATGTTTCTTTCCCTTCTCTATCATGTTTCGAGCCGCCTGCCGCCTTGAGCGGGCGCGGCTGCGGTGCGGTTTGAGAACAGCGAGAAGCCAGCCCCGCCCGGCAGAGCTGGCTTCTCGTATTTTTTATCCTTCCAACGTCATTTCATAGGCTTCGTCGTCGGACTGGTCCGGCAGGTTCCCGCTGCACTTGCAGTGTGGCGTGCAGGCGCACTCTTTTGCGATGCACTTTGCCATCTGCTCCTCCGTCACGCCGTTCTCGACGTTTTCCCAATCCATGTCGTAGTAGTCCACGCTGCCGTCGGTCACATCTTCTGCGCCGGGCAGGCCGAGGACTTGCATTTCTTCACGGAACATCCGCTCGCCTCCTCTCGGCTCAGCCTATGCGGCTTTGCAGAGGAAGGTGCGGGGCGTCATTCTGCCTTGCTTTCGGCTTCCTTGCTGGCGGAGACTTCCGACTTGGTTTCGGCCTTGGGCTCTGCCTTAGACTCAGCTTCGCTCTCGGCCTTGCTTTCGGACTCCGACTCTGCCTTGGAGCTGCCAGACGACGTGCTGGACGATGCCGACGACGAACTGCTGGTGCTGTGGGAAGAGCTGCCCGAACTTGCAGAGGAAGACGAAGAGGATGTACTGCCGGAAGAACCGGCATGGGACGAGGACGAACTGCTGGTGGAGCCGGACTCGCTGGTCACACCGCTGCCGATGGTGATGGTCAGGGTGTTGCTGCTCACCTTGCAGTCGTTGTAGGTGACGACGGCGTGGATCTTATAAGAAGCGTTGACCATGGAGCTGTCCACCACCACAGTGATGCTGGACTTGCCGGCGGCCTGCGTGACCTCCTGACCGTTGGCGTACCAGCGCAGGTTCTCGGTCTTGGCGTACTTGCCGCTCAAAGTCGCCTTGAAGGTGTAGGAGCTGCCCACAGCGCCCTTGCCCTCGCTGGTGATGTGGACGGAGGCCGTGCCGAAGACTGCCGTGACGTCCAGATTCTGCTTGAAGTCGGTGTCGGTGCGGGTCTTGCTGGTGAGGCCGTCGCTCCACTTGACGAAGACGTGGCCCTCCGCCGGGACAGCGGTCACGGTGATGGATTTGTCGGGGTCGGTGACGGTGTAGGTCACAGAGCTGTTGCCGGTGTCATTGCCGACGCTCAGAGTGCCGCCGCCGTTCTTGTCCACACGGTAGCGGGCCTCGAACTTTTTGCCCTCGCTGGTGCTCTCGCTGGAAGAGCTCTCCGAGCTGCTGGCGCTCTCGGCCTGACTCTCGCTGGAGCTGACAGCCTCCGAGCTGGGAGCAGCCACGGCGGAGCTGGGGTTGGAGACATACTCCATGGTGCGGGTGGGGATGTTGTTGGTGTCGGGGCGGCGGTCCTCGGTCTGCAGGGCGTGGGTGCGGAGATAGTTCAGCACTGCCTTGAGGCCGGCGCTCTTGAGGTGGATGTCGCCGCTGGTGTAGTAGTCCGCGATGCCGTAGCCGTCGCTGCCCTTGAGGGCCTCGGCGGAGTTGAGGAAGCGGACGCCCAGCTGCTCGCACAGATCCAGAAGGGCCATGTTGAAGTCGTCGATCTTGGCCTGGTCCATGTGGGGGTAGTTGGAGTGGTCAGCCGGGACCGGCGGCACCGTGTTGACGATGATGTCGGTGTAGGGGTAGCTCTGCTGGATGGCCTGGATGAGGGCCGTGTAGTGGGCGATGAAGTCCGAGACTTCCATCCCGGTGTCGTTGGTGCCGAAGGTCATGACCACACGGCGAGGCTTCATCATGGCCACCGCCTGAGGGATGGTGTAGTGGTTGGAATCTTTCTTAAAGGTAACGATGCCCTCGTTGAGCGCGACCTGGGTGCCGATGCCCTCTTTGGCGCAGAACTGCTGCAGGGAGATGAGGCCGTTGTTATAGAGGCGGACGGTGTTGGAGTCGCCCAGAAAAAGGGTGTCGTTCAGATAGTCCGTGCCGGCGTCGGCGGTCTCCGTCAGCAGAGCGGTGGAGGCGTTGTCGATCTGGTAGTGGCCCGACAGGTCTTCGCCGGGGGCAGCGGGTCCCTCTGCAGGCTCCGAGACGGAGGGGGCAGGCTCCTCCTTTTTGAGGAGGGTGGTGGTGATGCCGAAGGTCAGCAGCACCGCCAGCACGCAGAGGATGCAGACCAGAACGGCCCGATGCTGCATGGGAGTCATGGTTTCGTTTTGTTGTTGTCTTTTTTGACTCATAGATTCAGTCCCTCTCGTTTCAGGAATGGGAAGGCTCGTCCACCGGGCGGAGAGCCCAGTCCGTCAGCTCTTTGCAGTCAGCGGCCATGAAGACCGGCGCAAAGGGGGCGACCTCTTCCCTGCCGCCGTAGCCGTAGAGCACAGCGGCGGCGTCCAGCCCGCAGTTCACAGCGCCCTGCATATCGTCCCGGCGGTCGCCCACCATCAGCACCCGCTTGCCCTGCATGACGGGCTGGGCGAGGACGTGGCGGATGACGTCGGTCTTGTTGTCGCGGCTCTCATCCATGGACGCGCCGCCCACGAAGGAGAAGTAAGGCGCAAGGCCCTGCTCTTCGAGGATGGGCCTCACAACGTCGGTGGGCTTGCAGGTGGCCGTGCAGAGGGTCAGGCCCGCAGCCTTGAGACGGCCCAGCATCTCCACCACGCCGGGGTAGACGTCGCCCTCGTGGCAGCCCTTGGCGGCGTAGCTCACGCGGTAGCGCTTCGTGGCCTCCTCGATTTTTGCAGGGTCGGAGAAATGCTCGCCGAAGCTCTTGCGGAGGGGCGGGCCGATGTAGCGGCCAAGGTCGCTCCGGGCGACGTCAACGCCCATGGAGCTGAAAACTTCTTCCAGTGTATTGAGAATGCCGGGGGCGGAATCGATGAGCGTACCGTCCACGTCAAACAGGATCGCATCGTAGTGCAGCAAGGTCAGGTTCCCCTTTCTCTTTGGATAAACATTATATAGTATAGCACAGATTTCGATATTCAGCAATTCCAACAAAACACTTTTCCGACTTTTATACATATTTTTAGGCAGCCCCGCCCCGGAAAGGAAAAACTGCCCACCCATTGCGGGCGGGCAGTCGCATTTTGACATCAGCTCTCGGTGGTGGTGCAGTTCCCCGTCGAGGGGTAGTAGAGGTTGTTGGCGATGAATTCCAGCTTCTCTTTGAGAACCAGCTCAAGGTTCGCCACGGCGTGGACCATGTTGGTGGCGGAGTCGTTGACCTCCAGCAGCTTGCACAGGTCCAGCTCCTCCATGCTGAGGGCGGCTTTCATCTTCTGGCTCTCGGCGCAGAGGATGTGGCTCAGGGCCGACTCCTGCAGAGCGATGCTCTCCATCAGGTCGATGACAGCCTGGTCGAGGGAAACTCTCGGCAGCGCGGGGCAGCCGCAGGAAACGCAGGGGGTGCAGTTGGTGGTATCAGTCATAAGAAGGACCTTCCTTTCTATAATAGGAATCGGGCGCAGTCCATCCTATGTGCCTCGCCGCCCGGATGTCACTCCGGCTTTGCGCTCTTCTGTACCTTCTCGATGGTGTCGCGGTAGCCGCCGGAGCCGTATTGGATGCAGCGGTTGATGCGGCTGATGGTGGCGGTGCTGATCTCCACGGCCTTTACGATCTGGTCGTAGGTGCTGCCGCCGAGCAGGAGCTTGGCCGCTTCCAGACGCTGGGCCATATCGGAGATCTCCTTGACCGTGCAGAGGTCTTCGAAGAAGTTGTAGCACTCTTCCCGCGTCTCAAGACTCAGGATCGCGTCGAACAGTGCGTCGGTGGTGGGGTTTCTTCTGGGGTTCTTGTCCGCCATAGCTGCCTCCTTTAGGGCAAAGTGCCGCAGGGTGCGGCACGGGTCTTTCTATTACTCTGTTACTTTAGCACTTGAAAGTGTAAAAGTCAAGTATTCGGTCTTTCTTTCCGGGGGTTTAGCAGATTTCACCTGTGGAGGTGTTCAGTTTTATTCATCTCACGTCTGAACAAAAATCGCCTAAATTTTCTTAGTTTCTCCCCCGCAAAAATGGCACAGTCTCCTAACTTGCCCAAAATATATTGACAAGTTATGAAATCAGGACTAAAGTATACACAATCATTCGGCAAATGCAATGAACAGGACATGACTTTTCGCATTCCCTGCGCTCAGAGAGCCGCCATTCCGGTGCAAGACGGCAGCACAGTGCGATCAGCCCTCACCTGCGAGCAGCCTGTGCGAACCCGCTTGCGGCAGTAGTGCATGGCCGTTCAGCCCACGTTACAGGGCGGCGTATCGGCGGCCAAACGCCTGTACGCGCAAGCGGCTGCTCCCGAACGCAGCAAACGAAGTGGTACCGCGGAGAACGACCGGTGCAGATGCACCGTTTGGCCTTCGTCTTCGAGGAAGATGGGATGCATCTTTGTGTCTCTGTCTTTCATGAGGACGGAGGCTTTTTTCACCCCTCCGGGCCGTTTCGCCTGCTCTGCTTTTGGGTACAGACGCTCTGTCTGGCACATTGCCGGTTGCCGGTGTGAAAGAAAGGAAAGAGGTATAAAGAAATGAATACGCTGGTCATCGTTTTGATCGCAGCCGTGTGTCTGTTCGGCGCTTATACGCTGTATGGCCGCTGGCTGGCCAACAAGTGGGGCATCGACCCCACCGCCAAGACCCCCGCAGTCGTCCACGAGGATGGCCGTGACTATGTCCCCACCAACGGCTGGACCGTCTTTGCACATCAGTTCAGCTCCATCGCCGGTGCAGGCCCTGTCACCGGTGCCATCCAGGCTGCTGCTTTCGGCTGGCTGCCGGTCCTGCTGTGGGTGCTGCTGGGCGGCATCTTCTTCGGCGCTGTCACCGACTTCGGCGCTCTGTACGCTTCCGTCAAGAACGACGGCAAGAGCATGGGCATGCTCATCGAGAAGTACATCGGCAAGACCGGCCGCAAGCTGTTCCTGCTGTTCTGCTGGCTGTTCTGCGGCATCGTCATTGCAGCGTTTGCTGACATGGTGGCCGGAACCTTCAACGCCTTCGGCGCCGACGGTGCTCTGGCGGAGACTGCTCAGACCAACGGCGCTGCCGGTATGGTCTCCATCATGTTCATGGTCTTTGCTGTCGTCTTCGGCCTCATCCAGAAGAAGTTCAACTTCTCCGGCTGGAAAGAGAGCGTCATCAGCATCGTTTTCATCGTGCTTTCCTTCGTCATCGGTGCGAACCTGCCCATCATTCTGGGCAAGGCTGCATGGAGCTATATCACCTTCGTCTACATCTTCTTTGCCGCAGTTCTGCCCATGTGGCTGCTGAAGCAGCCCCGTGACCACATGACCACCCTTATGTTCGTGGCCATGATCGCCGGTGCCGTTGTGGGCCTGCTGGTCGCTCATCCCACCATGAACCTGCCCGTCTTCACCGGTTTCACCAACGAGAAGCTGGGTACCATGTTCCCCATCCTGTTCGTCACCGTGGCCTGCGGTGCTGTCTCCGGCTTCCACGGCCTCGTCTCTTCCGGCACTTCCTCCAAGACCGTCGAGAACGAGAAGGATATGCTGAAGGTCGGCTATGGTGCCATGATCCTCGAGAGCCTGCTGGCTGTTCTGGCTCTCTGCGTCGCCGGTGCCGCTGCCGCTGCTGACGGCACCCCCGCCGCCGGTACTCCCTTCCAGATCTTCAGCCGCGGCGTTGCCGGTTTCTTTGAGATGTTCGGCGTCCCCGCTTATGCCGCTACCGTCTTTATGACCATGTGCGTTTCCGCACTGGCTCTGACCAGCCTGGATGCCGTGGCCCGTATCGGCCGCATGAGCTTCCAGGAGCTGTTCAGCGTGGACGACATGGAGCACGCTGAGGGCTGGCGCAAGCTGCTCTGCAACGTCTACTTCTCCACCTTCATCACTCTGGTGTTCGGCTTCATCCTGACCAAGATCGGCTACGCCAACATCTGGCCCCTGTTCGGTTCTGCAAACCAGCTGCTGAGCGCTCTGGTCCTGTCTACCCTGTGCGTCTTCCTGAAGGTCACCGGCCGCAGCAACAAGATGCTCTTCCCCCCGCTGATCATCATGCTCTGCGTCACCTTCACCGCTCTGGTGCAGCGTCTCATGGCTATGGTCAAGGCCATCAGCAATGCCGCTGCTGTCACCATCCCTGCCGGGGAGACCACCTGGGGCGCTGTGTTCATCGCCAACGGCCTGCAGCTCATCCTGGCTGTCCTGCTGATCGTTCTGGGCCTGAACATCGTGTTCCACTCCTTCTCCGCCTATAAGAAGGCAGAGCACAACAGCGAGGCCAAGGCCTGATCCATTGACCGCTGCTGACTGAATAAGCAAAGCGCCGCTGACGGCTTCCGAACCGTCGGCGGCGTTTTTGTTCTGTTCCGGTTACAGCATCTTCACCATGATGATCTCATCCCGGTAGGTGCCGTCCTTCAGCTTAAAGGCCCGGGGCTGGATGCCATAGCGCTCAAAGCCGAACTTTTCATAGAGATGGATGGCGCGGGCGTTATCGCTGTACACCCCCAGCTCCAGCTGTTCGAAGCCGTTGGCCCGG
>ERZ791803.837-NODE-837-length-16972-cov-4.278300_pt1 | contig 16972 bp, 16 predicted proteins | sample MGYA00510307_ERZ791803 | MGnify/ENA primary metagenome ERZ791803 (study PRJEB30046, sample SAMN00791963) | human gut metagenome | study: EMG produced TPA metagenomics assembly of the A metagenome-wide association study of gut microbiota in type 2...
ATCTGGATGGGAAATTCGAAAGGACTGATTTATATGAATACACACGCGGAGGAAGTCCGGCAGGAGCTTGCCCTGCTTGAGCCACTGATGATACTCGGCGGTCGCGGCGAACTCCACGTCGCCGGCAGAGTTCAGCGCAGTCTCCACAGAGTCCTGGATCACGCCGATGATGAAGCCGACACCGACCATCTGCATGGCCACATCGTTGGAGATGCCAAACAGGGAGCAGGCCATGGGGATGAGCAGCAGAGAGCCGCCGGCCACGCCGGAAGCGCCGCAGGCACCCAGAGCGGACATGGCGCTCAGGACGATGGCGGCAGGCAGGGTCACGGGGATGCCCAGCGTGTTGGCCGCAGCCAGCGTCATGATGGTGATGGTGATAGCCGCACCATCCATATTGATGGTAGCACCCAGAGGGATGGAGACGGAATACATATCCTTATCGAGGCCCAGCTTCTCGCACAGGGCCATGTTGACGGGGATGTTGGCCGCAGAGCTGCGGGTGAAGAAAGCGGTCAGGCCGGACTCCTTCAGGCAGCGGAACACCAGAGGATACGGGTTGCAGCGCAGATAGAGGAACATGATAAAGGGCGAAACGATGAACGCCATGAAGAGCATGGTACCCACCAGCAGGGCCAGCAGCTTGCCGTACTGGGTAAAGATGGCCAGACCGTTGCCGGCCACGTTGGTGTACACCAGACCCATGATGCCGAAGGGAGCCAGATTGATGATCCAGCGCACCACCTGCGACACAGCGTCGGCGGTATCGGCAAGGAACTTCTTGGTGGTGTCAGAGCCGATGTTCTTCATGGCAAGGCCGAACATGCAGGCCCAGAACAGGATGCCGATGTAGTTGCCGCTCATCAGAGAACTGACGGGGTTGGCGACGAAGTTGGTGAGCAGGGTGCTCAGCACCTCGCCCAGACCCTGCGGCACCACGTCCGACTGAGCAGCGTCTGCCAGAACGACCGACACAGGGAACATGAAGCTGGTGATCGAAGCGATCGCAGCCGCAAGGAAGGTGGTGAGCATGTACAGCCAGATGACCGTACCGAAGCGGCGGTCCAGCTTGGAGCTGCCCTGTGCCAGTGCGCTCGCCACGATGACGAACACCAGCACCGGAGCGATGCCCTTCAGTGCGCCGACGAACAGGCTGCCCAGCTCACCGACCCAGCCTGCACCCGGCACCGCAAGCGCCAGCACCGCGCCGATGACCAGACCGACGACGATGCGAAGGATGAGGCTGACCTCATTGTACTTCTTCGCAATGGCTTTTGCACCATTCATCATATAGAACACTCCTCTGTATTTGTGCGTCCTCGACGCACACTTTTCCTGTCTCTTACTCAAAGACAGTTGTTATTATAGCACACACGGCAGAAAAGTCAAAGGTTTTCAGTGAATTTTTCGGGCTTCTTCGGCAGATTTTTCGTTTTCGGCCTTTCTCCGCGCCGCCTTATGTGTGCGCCGTAGAAATACACAACTAAAATATTTCACCGCTCAGGGCAGAAAAATCCCCCGGCAGGGTTTGTCTGCCGGGGGATAGTCATTCTTATTTATTTTTTCTGATCTTTCAGTCGTCCAGATAGGCCACTTTGCCGGGGACGAAACCCTGGATGCCCATGCCGGGTGCATCCGAGACGGTGATATTCTTCTCGTCGAAGACCGCGCCGCCGAGGATGTGATCCTCGCTGCAGAGCACCGGGCCGTCCAGGTCCACTTTGGTGATGATCTTCTTGGCGCAGGCCAGCTCCACGGCTGCGTTGACCGAGATCTTGGCTTCCAGCATACAGCCGATCATGCACTCCACGCCGTAGACCTCTGCCGCCGAGGCGATGCGGAGGGCGTTGGTGATGCCGCCGCACTTCATCAGCTTGATGTTCACGAAATCGGCTGCGCCGGTCTGCATGATGCGCAGGGCATCCGCCGGGCTGAATACGCTCTCATCGGCCAGTACCGGCACGCTGGCGTGGCGGGTGACGTACTGCATCCCCTCGAGGTCAGCCGCAGGGACAGGCTGCTCGACGAACTCGATGTCCAGGCCCTTCTCCTGCATCTGGTCGAGGATGCGGACAGCCTGCTTTGCATTCCACGCCTGATTGGCGTCGATGCGGAGCTTGACGTCCTTGCCCACGGCCTCGCGGACGGCGGCCAGACGGGCCACGTCCAGCTCCGGGTCGATGCCCACCTTGACCTTCAGGCAGTCGTAACCGCGCTGGATGGCGGTGCGGGCGTCCCGGGCCATCTCCTCAGGCGGGTTGACGCTGATGGTGATGTCCGTCACGATATTGCTGCGTGCGCCGCCCAGCATCCGGTAGACCGGGGCGCTGTACTTCTGGCCCAGCAGGTCCCACAGGGCCATATCCACGGCAGCCTTGGCGCTGGTGTTGTGGACGAGGGCCTTCTGCACGGCGGCGGTCAGATCCTCGAACTCGTCGAGGCCGCGGCCCAGGATGGCCGGGGCGATGTGGTCGCGGATGGCGCCGATGATGGCACCGGTGGTGTCACCGGTGATGACGCCGGTGGGAGGTGCCTCACCGTAGCCCACCGCGCCGGTGTCGGTGTGCAGCTCAACGATGACGTCCTCCACGCTGCTCACGGTGCGCAGCGCTGTCTTGAAGGGGACGCGGAGCGGGGTCGAGATGCGGCCCAGCTTTACCTGTGTGATCTTCATGCCAGTCCCTCCTTATTCTTCCTGCATGTGTACGGTGGCCGACAGCTTCTGGTAGGCGACGCGGGGCGTGCCGTCTTCCACATGGATGATGCCGCAGCGGACAAAACCATTCTTCTCGAGAAGATGCTGCATGATCTTGTTGTCGGCGTGGGTGTCGGCCCGCAGGCTCTCGCAGTGCTCGAGGCACCATGCGATGACCTCAGAAGCCACGCCCCTGCGGTCACCCGTCGAGGCCAGCCGGTGGATGGTGCCGTAAGGCACCTCATCGTTGAGCCACTGGCCGTCTTCGATTTTCGCGTAGGTGGGGTCCGGCCCGAGGATGAAGGCAAACACCGCCTCGAGACAGCCGTTCACCGTATAGACGAACAGCCGGTTGGAGTCGATGTCTTCTTCCAGCATCTCCTGCGGCGGATAGCTGTCGCCCCACTGGGTCGGGTTGCCCGAATCCGCCATTGCTTTCCGGGCATGGGCATAGATCTCTAAAATTTGCTCCAGATCAGAGCGCCGTGCTCCACGAAACATTCCGTTTCCACCTTCTCTTTCCGTGCGCCGCAGCGCACTCCCACATTTTTGCAGGTCTGGCTTTTATTGTAACACACTCTGCATCGTTTTTCCATCTTAAGACATCAAAAGACGTCCCGCAGACACGGGACGTCTTTTTTCGCGGTATGCTCAACGGTCAGGCCGGTGTGCGGATTCGGGCCGCGCGGCTCTGACGGTACTCACGGGGGCTCTGGCCGTACCGCTCGTGGAACAGGCGGTAGAAATAGCTGGTGTTCTCGTAGCCGACATGGGTGATGATCTGCTGGATGTTCCAGTCGCTGCGGCGCAGCAGGCGGGCGGCAGTCTCCATCCGGTGCTTCTGGAGCAATTCCTTATAAGTACGGCCTGTCTGCGCCCGGACGCACTCGCTGACATAGGCCAGAGAGACGCCGTAGCTGCGGGCCACATTGGAGAGGCTGGCCTCGCGGTAATTCTGGGTGATCTCATCCAAAGCCGCCTGCACCAGTTCTTCGCGGCTGACGGCCGCGCCGTGGGCTTCCAGCGGGAAATTCTTGGTGTTCATCGGTATCCTCCGTTGCGGCGCAGCCGGGGACATGGGGGGATGTCGGAGCCGGGCCGCGCTCAGGTCTCATAAGCGTCCCTCTGTTGGGAGGCTTCTGCTTATAATACGGCGCAGCCGGGCCGGAAATTGCATAAGATAAGAAAAAACTCCAAAATTTTTCAGACGGAGTCTCGACAAAGCAAAAGCTGCCGCCCGCCTCGGGCAGCAGCTTTTCAGGAAAAGAAAAAGAGGAAAACAGAACTCAGAACATCTTCTCGTGGTGATACCGGCCCGTGCGCAGGAACTCCACCCACTCGGCGATGTTCACGGCGTGGTCGCCGATGCGCTCGAGGTACTTGATGACCATCAGCACATCCAGCGCGGCGTCCACTTTGCCGGGGTCGGCGGCGATCTCCGCCGCCAGCATCCGCTTGATGGTGTTGAAGTCGTAGTCCACCGCGTCGTCGGCGTCGATGACGGCTTTTGCCGCCGCCTCATCTTCCGCCGCAAAGGCGCTCATGGCGTCCTGCAGCATCTTGTGAGCTTTGCGGCCCATCTCAATGCTCCTGCTCACGGCAGGGTCGCCCGCCTTGCGGACGCCGGCCAGATGGGGGACGATCTCCGCGATGTCGGCGGCGTGGTCACCGATGCGCTCCACGTCTGTCACCACCTTCATGGCAGCAGAGATAAAGCGCAGATCACCTGCCACCGGCTGCTGACGCAGCAGCAGGGTCATGCAGCGGTGCTCGATGTCCCGCTCCATCCGGTTGACCTCGGTGTCGCCCTTGATGATGCCCTTTGCTTCCTCGGCGTCCGCCGTGCAGAGAGCTTCCAGCGCATCTTCCACCGCGTCGGCAGAGAGCCGGCTCATCCTGGCCAGCAATTCCTTCAGGGCCGCGAGGTCGGCTTCGTACTGTGTGCGTGTGCTCATATCGCAAACCCTCCTTTTTAACCGAAGCGGCCCGAGATGTAGTCCTCGGTGCGCTTATCCTTCGGGGTGCTGAAAATTTCGCTCGTGGGGCCGCACTCCACCAGCTCACCCAGCAGGAAGAAGGCCGTGCGGTCGCTGATACGGGCCGCCTGCTGCATGTTATGGGTGACGATGACCACGGTGTAGTTCTTTTTCAGCTCGCTCATCAGCTCTTCCACCTTCATGGTGGAGCCGGGGTCGAGGGCGCTGGTGGGCTCGTCCATCAGCAGCACTTCGGGCTTGACAGCCAGAGCCCGGGCGATGCACAGGCGCTGCTGCTGGCCGCCGGAGAGGCCCAGCGCGCTCTTTTTCAGGCGGTCTTTCACCTCGTCCCAGAGAGCAGCGCCCCGCAGGGAGCTTTCCACCAGCTCATCCAGCTCCGCCTTATTGCGGACGCCGTGGAGCCTGGGGCCGTAAGTAATATTGTCGTAGATGCTCATGGGGAAGGGGTTCGCCTTCTGGAAGACCATGCCCACGCGGCGGCGCAGGTCGGTCAGCTGCATCTCCTTTGAGAAAATATCCTCGCCCCGGAGCCGGACGCCGCCCTCGATGCGGACGTTCGGCACAAGGTCGTTCATCCGGTTCAGGGTCTTGAGGAAGGTGGATTTGCCGCAGCCCGAGGGGCCGATGAGGGCAGTGATCTCCCGTTCGCCCACGTCCAGCGAGATGCCCTTGAGGGCCTTGAAGTCGCCGTACCAGAGGTTCAGATCTTTTGCCGAGATGACCGGCATATTGTTATCCATAAAATACCCCTTACTGTTTCTCTTTGAGCTTTGTTTTTGCCAGACGGGCTGCGAGGTCGATGAGAAGCACCAGAACCAGCAGCACTGCGCCGATGCCCCAGGCGGAGGCGAAGTCGCCGTCCTCGAAGGCCCGCAGATAGAGCAGGACGGAGAGGGTCGCGCCGTTGGATGTGTAAGCCTTGGCGATGCTGCCTGCAATAACTTCCGCCGCACCGGCGGTGAAGAGCAGGGCCGCGCTCTCACCCACGATACGGCCCACGGCCAGGATGCAGCCGGTGACGATGCCGTCGATGCTGCAGGGCAGCACGATGGTGCGGATGATGTGCCACTTGCCCGCGCCGAGGCCCAGAGCGCCCTCCCGGTAGCCCTGCGGCACCGTTTTGAGGGACTCCTGCGTGGTGCGGATGATGGTGGGCAGGTTCATGACCACCAGCGTCAGGCTGCCGGAGAGCAGGCAGGTCTTAAAGCCCATGGTCTGGGCGAAGACCAGCATGCCCACGAGGCCGTAGATGATGCTGGGGATGCCCGCCAGCGTCTCATTCGTGAACTCGATGACCTCAATGAGCTTCCGGTTGGAGGCGTACTCCGTGAGGTAAACTGCCGCGCCCGCGCCCAGCGGAAGGACGATGAGCAGGGTGAGCAGGATGACATAGAACGTGTTGAGGATGGCGGGCAGGATGCCGTCGGTGCCTTTCAGGACGCTGGCGGTGGTGGAAAGGAATCCCCAGCTGATGTGGGGGATGCCCCGCACCAGTACCAGCCCGATGACGCCCACCGTGAGGGCGATGACCAGCACTGCCGCCGCCCAGACCAGCGCGGTCATGATGACGTTCCATGCGCGGCGGGAGGGGGAGAAATCACTTTTCATCCCTGTTTCCTCCCTTCAGCACAGCGTTGAGCAGCACATTGATGACCATGATGAAGACGAACAGCACCAGCGCGATGCTGAACAGCGCCTGCTTCTGCAGGCCGCTGGCGTAGCTCATCTCCTTGGCGATGGCCGTGGTCAGGAAGGTGACGCTGCGGAAGAGGCTGTCCGGCATATTGGGGCTGTTGCCTGCCACCATCATGACGGCCATTGCCTCGCCGATGGCGCGGCCGATGCCCAGAACGATACCGGCTGCAATGCCGCTCCTGGCCGCCGGGATGCTGATCTTGAACCAGGTTTCCGTATCGGTCGCGCCCAGTGCCAGACTGCCCTGCTCATACTCGGGCGGCACGGCGTTGAGGGCCGTCACCGACACCGACACGATGCTGGGCAGGATCATGATGGACAGCACCACGATGGCCGACAGCAGGCAGGCGCCCGACGCCTTGCCGAAAACTTTCGCCACCGCAGGCACCAGCACCTGCATACCCAGCAGGCCAAACACCACGCTGGGGATGCCGCTCAGCAGCTCCACCGCCGTGACGACCACATTGCGCACGCCGGGAGCTGCCGCTTTCGAGAGGAACACTGCTGTCAGCAGGCCCACCGGCACGCCGATGAGGGACGCGCCCAGGGTGCCGTAAATACTCGAAAGCAGGAAGGGCAGGATGCCGTACTTCGGCTCGGACGCCGTGGAGGCCCACTCGGTGCCGAAGAGGAAGTTCAGCGGGCCGATCTTTCCGATGGCGGGCAGGCCCGACAGGAACATATAGATGGTAATGACAGCCACGCAGCCCACGGCGAGGATGCCGCAGAGGAAGAAGATGGCGTTCATGACAGCTTCCAGCCACTGGGCCGGGGTACGGGGCAGCTCGAATCTTTTCATAAAAACACCTGAGGGATCCCCTCGCAAAATCACTCGTTCACCGGCACAGCGCCTGCAGTGCGGATGAGGTCGGCAGCGTCGGTGCTGGCAGCAAAGTCGAAGAACGCCTGAGCCTGAGCGGAGAGGGTGACGGAGTCGTTGGTGACGAACACGAAGGGACGCTGCACCTCATAGCTGCCGTCCTTGACGGTCTCCTCGCTGCACTCCACGCCGCCGACGGTCACAGCCCTGACGGTGTCGCCGATGGCAGACAGAGAAGCGTAGCCGATGGCCAGAGGATTGGCCTCCACAGCGCTGATGACAGCGCCGGTAGCCGTCAGCTCCTGTGCGTACTTGCAGGAATCCTTGACGTCCACGATGCTCTCGAAGCCATCGCGGGTGCCGGAACCAGCCTCGCGGCCCACCAGAACGATCTCGCCGTCGTCGCTGCCGACCTCGGACCAGTTGGTGATCTCGCCGGTGAACATCTGCTTGAGCTGGTCAACGGTCAGGTCCTCGACCTTGCTGTCCTTGTTGACGATGATGGCGATGCCGTCCAGAGCTACGATGGTGCCGGTGACGCCGGTCTCGTCAGCCTTCAGGGCGCGGGAAGAAAGGCCGATGTCCAGAGTCTTATCGGCAGCGCCGGTGATGCCTGCGCCGGAACCGGTGGGGTCATAGCTGATGGTGACATCCGGCTCGAGCTCAGCGAAGCCCTCGGTCAGAGCGGCGATGACGTTCTTCATAGAGGTGGAACCGCCGGTGGCGACATTGCCGGACAGCGCAGCCGTAGAAGAAGCGGAAGCTGCGGTGCCGGATGCGGCGGCAGAAGAGGCAGCAGTGGAAGAAGCTGCGCCGCCGCAGGCGGTCAGGGCAGCAGCAGCGGCAGCAGCGCCGCAGATGGACAGGAACGAACGACGAGTGATCTTTTTCATCATAATATCTCCTTCAACTGGGCCGGCCCTTTTGTTCTGGCCGGGCTGTTTTCCTTTTCCTCGTTGTATCTCTCTTGGGACGCCTTTATTGTAGCGCACCGCCCATCCGGCTGCGACCATGGCGGCGCAAAATGCAGGTAAAGCTTTGTGCGGTGTTTTTGCGCTGCTGTCATCCTCTGGTAAAGCCGGTGTGGAAAACAGGACACTCGATTTTACATTCCCGGTCAAACTGTCAAAGATCCGCACCTTCGTTTGTGCATCCCGCCCGCTGAAGGGGGCAAAAAAGGCTGCTTCACAGAACGTAAAGCAGCCTTTCAGAGCCTATGATCGAATCAGAATTTCTCTTCCGTGCCGTCCGGGCGGTAGAGCCGGACATATCTGCGCCACTTGTCCGCGCCCATCACCCGGCTGTAGCAGTCGGCCAGCTCTTTGTTGGCCGTCTCTGCATCCAGCGTCTCCCCCTCGGCAGGCAGGACCAGCACCCGGAACCATGCGTCGAAAAGATGCTCCGTCCAGCCGGTGTCAACGGCCCCGCAGCGGGCATAAAAGCCCAGACGCCGGACGGCCATGGCCTCGTCGTCGGCCTTCTCGGGACACTCGGCCTCGATGAGGATGGCCTTTGCGCCCTCCTCGTGGGCGGGCAGAGCGGCCAGCAGCTTTGCGCCAATGCCGGTGCTGCGGCAGGCGGGCAGGACGGAGAAATAGTCCAGCTGGCTCACTTCACAGCCCATAGGCTGCACCATCAGCAGATAGGACACCAGCGTCTCCCCCTCAAACACGCCCCATGTGTGGGCCATGCCGGCGGCTTCACTGTTCAGTATCATGCTCAGGGGTTTCAGCTCGCTGGGCGGGAAGTCGCGGCGCATCTCGTCCAGATACACCCGCGTCAGCTCGTCGGCGGTGAGTTTCTTCCACGTAAAGGTCTGGGGCTTCATATCAAAATTCCTTTCCGATAAAAATACCGCCGGGGCCGGGCGCAGCGGCCCGTTCCCGGCGGTGTTCGAGAAGCTGTTTGCGTAAGAAAACAGCTTCTTCGTTACAGCTGCTTGCTCAGGGCATCGTACACAGCCTGCACATCGCCCTTGATGACCACCTGGCAGGCGTTCTTGGCCGGGCGGATGACGCCCTCTGCGCCTGCGGCCTTGGCAGCGGCCTCGTCCACGGAGGCGTAGCTGTGTACCTCAAAGCGGAGGCGGGTGGCGCAGTAATCCACCTTGACGATATTGTCCTTGCCGCCGAGGGCTTTCAGGATGCCGGAGGCCAGTGCCTCGCTCTCGGCAGAGCTCATGCTGGGCGTCTCGGCCCCGCCGTTCTTATGGTTGTGATAATACTTGCGTCCAAAATAGAAGCAGGCCATGGCCACCATGGCGAGAACGATCTTGAACGGCAGCGTGATCGGAAGGAATGTGACGATGAGCGCGATGACGATAGCAGCGATCCAGCTGTAAATATCCATTCCCAAAAACATACGATAATTCCTCCTTTGGGGAACGATGCGGCGGGCGCTTCCGACAGGAAGCCGCCCGGACCCAGTCCGGGTACAACACCATATTAACATACTGCCGGGAAAAAAGAAAGCCTTTTCGGGCATCTTTCGGCCCGAGAGCTTGCATCCCGGGCCGGAATCGGGTACTATAAAGACAGTATATCCCCAATACACGGAAGGAGCATCCTTATGGAATGGACTGATATTCGCCTGACCGTATCCAAAGCCGACGCCGAGGCCGCCGAGGCCGTGGCCACCATGATCGCGGAGGGCGGCATTTATATCGAAGACTACAGCGACATCGAGGAACAGGTGGAGCAGATCGCCCACGTGGACCTCATCGAGCAGGAGCTGCTGGACAAGCCCCGGGACACCGTCATCATCCACATGTACCTTGAGCCGGGCGCTTCGCCGGTGGAGACGCTGGCCCTCATCGCGGCCCGGATGGAGGCCGCAGGCATCCCCTACACCTCTGAGACCGAGGGGGTGGAGCAGGAGGACTGGCAGAACGGCTGGCGCAAATACTACCACCCGATGGACGTGGGCCAGCGCCTCGCCATCGTGCCGTCCTGGCAGGACTACGACACCGACCGCGTCAAGCTCATCCTCGACCCGGGCCTTGCTTTCGGCACCGGCGGCCATGAGACCACCAACCTCTGCCTCGAAGTGCTGGACGAGCGGGTCAAAGGCGGCGAGCGGGTGCTGGACATCGGCACCGGCAGCGGCATCCTCGCCATCGCGGCCCTCAAGCTGGGTGCAGCCGTGGCTGAGGGCGTGGACATCGACCCCGTGGCCGTCCGCACCGCCGGCGAGAACGCCGCCCTCAACGGCGTGGCCGACAAGCTGACCGTCCTCGTGGGCGATCTGTCCGACAAGGCCAGCGGCAAGTACGACATCATCACGGCCAACATCGTGGCCAACGCCATCATGTCCCTGGCCCCTGCCGTTCCCGGCCTGATGGCCGACGACGCCGTCTTCATCGCCAGCGGCATCATCGACAGCCGGAAGGACGAGGTCATCGCCGCGCTGGAAGCCGCCGGCCTCGCCGTGCTGGAAGTGAAGGAGAAGCGCGGCTGGGAGTGCATCGTCTGCAAAAAAGCGTAAATTTTTTAACAGGCTTGCCCTCTCAGGCGGCATTGCGCAGGCAATGACGGAGAGGGCAGGGACGCTCAAGGAGGAGCCATGCCGCACCGTTATTTTACCACTGAAATTTCCGACGGCACCGCCGTGCTGCGGGGGGCTGATGCCCACCATCTCTCCCGCGTGATGCGGGGCAAACTGGGGGACACCGTCATCCTCTGCGACGGCAGCGCCGTCGAGTATACTGCCACCATTACCGGTTTCGGCGACGAGACGGTGGAGTTCAGCGTGGAGCCGGGCTACCCCAGTGCCGCAGAACCCACCGTGGACGTCACCCTGCTGGTGGGCTACCCCAAGCAGGACAAGCTGGAGCAGGTCATCCGCCACGGCGTCGAGCTGGGCTGTGACCACTTCATCCCGTTTTTCAGCCGCTACTGCGTGGCCGCGCCCAAGAAGGAAGAGCAGAAAAACGAGCGCTACAACCGCATCGCCTTTGAAGCCGCCAAGCAGTGCGGCCGGGGCGTACTGCCGGATGTGGCCCTTCCGCTGCCCAACTTCGGGGCCGTCTGCCGCAGCCTCGACCAGTATGACCTCGTGCTCTTCTGCTACGAGTGCGGCGGCGCACCCCTGCGCCAGCTTCTGGCTGAGGCCACGCCCGCCGATGGCGAAAAGCTGAAGATCGCCATCATCACCGGCGCAGAGGGCGGTTTCGCCGCCGAGGAAGCTGAGATGGCCGCAAAAGCCGGCGCAAAGACCGTCGGCCTCGGCCCCCGCATCCTCCGCTGTGAGACGGCCCCGCTGGCCGTTGTCTCTGCCGTCATGACCCTGACGGGGAACCTCGAGTAAGTTCTGACATCAGAAACGGCGTCCCGCCGAGGTGGGACGCCGTTTTTCTTTATCTTGCATCTGCATCCCGCAGGGCCTTTTTGATGGTCAGCAGGTTCTGTGGGCTCATGGAGAAGCTGCGCAGGCCGAGGTGGAGATACTGGGTCGCGTTGACGGCATTGCCGACGGCGAGGCCGCAGATGGTGACGGGGATGTCCGCTTTCCTGGCGGCATCCACCACCATGGCGATGAGCTTTTTCATGGCCGGACTGGCGGGGCGATAGTAGTGCTCGGCAATGGCCAGTTCCCGGCTCACCGCGTGGGTGTACTGGGTCAGATCGTTGGTGCCGATGACGAAGAAGCGGCAGCCGTGGGCAGTGAAGTCCTCTGCCGTCAGGCAGGCGGCGGGTACGCTGAGCATGACGCCGAAGGGGACGTCAGGCTCGAACTCCACGCCCCGCTCGGCGAGCTTGCGGCGGCAGTAGTCTACCACCTGCATGGCGGAATCCCAGTCCTCGATGTTCGTCACCATGGGGAACATGACCCGCAGCGGGCCTTTTGCGGCGGCACGCATGAGGGCGCAGATCTGAACTGCCATCTGGGGCATATTGCGCAGGCTGCTGCGGATGCCCCGCAGGCCCAGCTTGGAGGACTGGACGCCCTGATAGGCGTCGGCCATGGTGCGGTCAGCACCGAAGTCGAAGGTGCGCACCGTCACCATCTTTCCCTTGGCGGCGGCGAGGCAGGAGGTGTAGAACAGATACTGCTCCTGCTCGTCCATGGCGTGGCCGGGCATCATCATGTAGCTGCTGCGCAGCAGGCCCACGCCGGACGCGCCGGACTCCATCGCGGTCCCCACGTCCTCGGGGCCGAAGCAGTTGGCCAGAAGCTCGAATTCTTCGCCGTCCCGGGTGCGGTTGGGCAGCTCGAGCTGGGCGTTCAGCTCCTCGTTCTGGCGCTGCATCTCGCAGATGCAGGTGATGGCGCTCTGCCGGGCGGCGACATCCGGGTCAAGGATGCACTCACCCTCGGTGGCGTTCAGGATGACCTCGCGGCCGTCGCAGTCTTTCAGGAACTCTTCGCCCACCTGGGTGATGCCCGGGATGTTCAGCGAGCGGGCGATGATGGCCGCATGGCTCTGGCCGCTGCCCTCGGCGGTGATGAGGCCGAGGATGCGGCCCGCCGGGACGCTGAACAGATCGGTGGGCATGAGCAGGTCAGACGCAAGGATGACCGGGTGGTCGAGGGCCAGCCAGCTGCGGATCCGGTGGCAGAGGATGTTGGTGATGCGCTGGGTCACGTCGAGGATGTCCACGCTCCGCAGCTGCATGTAGGCGTTGTCCTTCATGGCGGCCAGCTGGGCGGCGTAGCGGTGGCCCACACGGTCCATCGCCTCGGCGGCACCGACGCCGGCTTTTATCTGGAAAGCCACCTCATTCATGAAGCCCTCGTCTTCCAGCATCATGCTCTGGAACAGGAAGATGGCCTGCTCCGAGGGCGCGGCGCGGCCAGCCATCTCGTCCAGCTCCTGCTGAGCCACCTTGATGGCGTCTTCCAGCGCCTGCTTTTCCTGTTCGGGGTGGAAAGGCCCCTCGCCGAACACCAGCGGCGGGCGGTCCAGCCGGCTGACCTGACCCAGCACGAGACCGGGCGATGCGGTAAAGCCCTTATATACCTTCATGTTTCCATCTCCTCCGGCGGCACTCTGCCGGTCAGCGCCCGGCAGACCAGTGCCTGCAAAAAGGTGTTGGGCAGCAGAGCGGCCCGTGCGGCCTGCGCCGGGCCTGCTTCACCCTCGAACAGCGGCTCGAAGCTCCTGAGGCGCTCGAAGTCGCATTTTGCAAGGAAAGCTTCTCCCAAAGTACGGGTGGTGTAGTAGGGGGCGGGGTCTACGCCCACGTCCTCAGCCACGGCTTCCAGCGGGGCAAGCTCTGCATCCGAGAGTTTTGCCAGCAGGAGAGCAGCGTCTGCCGTCAGGGTGGAGGGGTGCTTTTCCCGCACGTCCTTCTGGACGGCCTCGAAGGCCGCATGGAATGCGGCGGCATCCGCGCTGCTCTCAGCCCCGCTGTCCACAGCGTAGGCGCAGCCCCGCAGCCGCCCGAAGGCCCGCAATGTATCGTGGTAGCCCAGCTCGATGTTCCGCCGGGCGGTGGCGGGCTCGAAGCGGAGGATGTCGCCCAGCTCCCAGTAGCTTCGGATGAGGGTGGTGGGCAGGCCGGTGCGGTTGGGGCGGGTGATGCCCACACCCTCCAGGTCTACACAGACCAGCTCTTCTGCGCCCATCTTCTGGGCCAGCGCGGTGGGCATATTGTCCCGGTAGCCGCCGTCGAGGTAAGACACCCCGTCGATGGTGTGGGCCCGCAGGGCGGGGAAGCAGGCTGCAGAGGCCAGCAGGTAGTCTTTCACCTTCCCCTCGGGGATCTCTTCCAGCGGAAGCTCCCGGGCCTTGAGGGTCTTCTGCTCCACGGTCACAAGGCCCAGCCGGATGGGGCTTTTGCGGAGTTTCTCTTCGTCCAGCACCCGCTCGACGATCTCTTCCAGCGGCGTGACGTCCATGCCGCCCTGAGTCACAGCGTCTTTGAGGAATGCGTGCAGCTCGGGAAGCGGCGCATCCTCGGCGGGCAGCTCCATCACATCCTGGCTGCGGATGGTCAGCCACATGTCCCGGGCCGTCTCGTAGAGGTCGAGGGCGAACATGGCGCCGTTCAGGCTGCCGACGCTGGTACCCGTAATGATCTGGGGCCGCCAGCCCAGCTCGGTCAGCGCCCGCCAGACGCCCACCTGATAGCTGCCGCGGGCGCCCCCGCCCGCCAGCACCAGCGCCTTTACGGGGGTGTTGTTCTGCGCCATGTTTTCTGCCTCCTTTGATGTGTTCCGGTTTTGCCTAGATTATAGCATATTTCCCGGGAGATTTCTCTCTGTTTTTGTAACAAAAAATGTGCTATAATAAATTCACTTTGCCAGAACGATTCAGGAGGACGACAGATGCACCGCAAGCAATGGATTTTCGACATGGACGGCACCCTCACCGACAGCATGACCGTGGTGTGGCAGGGCGCACCGCTGGAGCTGCTGCGCCGCTATGGCCGCACCGCAAGACCCGGCATCCACGATGTTCTTCTGAGCATGGGGATGGTGGAGGGCGCGGAGTATCTCATCCGCACCTACGATCTGCCCCTGACCCTCCGGGACTACGAGCCTGCCATGCGGCAGGTCATCCGGGACCTGTACAAAAAAGTTGAGCTGAAGCCCGGCGTCCGGGAGATGCTGGCCCGGCTGAAAGCCGAGGGCGTGCGGATGTGCATCTGCTCCAACACCTGGGCAGAGCAGTGCGAAGAAGTACTCACCCGGCTGGGCGTCGCAGACTATTTCGAGTTCTTCTACACCGCGCAGGGCGCGAAGAGCAAAGCTCACCCCGAGGCGTTCCACGAAGTCCTCGAGCGGCTGGGCGGCAGCGAACCCGCCGACGCCGTTGTCTGCGAGGACGCTGTCTACGCCACCCGTACGGCCAGGCAGTGCGGCTTCTACCTCATCGACATTGAGGATGAGACCAGCGCTGCCGATCAGCCCGAATTGCAGCGCCTCGCCGACCAGTACATAACGGATTGGACGCAGCTGGACTGGACAAAATTATAAAGCAATGGGGAGGCCCTTCCGGGCCTCCCCATTGCTTTATCGGAACTGCTTTTCCAGATAATCTTTCAGCGCCGTGCGGGCTGCAGGCTCCCGCCCGCGGGGGACAGGGACCCGTGCGCCGCTCTGCATCCAGAACTCACCCGCCGCCAGCTGGGACACCGCCGCCAGATTGACCACATAGGAGCGGTGGAGCTGGACGAAGCGCTCATCCGTTAAAAGCGGCTGTGCCACCTGTGCAAACGGCACCCGGACAGACAGGGACGGCACATCCTCGCCGCTGGCGAGATGGAAATGCACCACATGGTGGGTACACTCGAGGTATTCGATGTCCGCGAAGGGCAGTACCCGCAGACCCGACGCCGTGGCTACCGGGATGGCCGGGCCGTACTCCGGCTCGGCGGCCCGGGCCAGCAGAGCGTCCAGCTGTTCCGGCGGGACAGGCAGCAATAAATACTGCATGGCGTCCACCCGGTAGGCGCTGTAGGCGTGGGCCGGCGTGTGGGCCAGAAAAGCCAGCGGGCTGCGCCGCCCCCGGCTGCGGAGAGCCGCAGCCGCCTGCAGCGACGCGGCGGCTGCCGTGGACGGCAGCTCGATGAGGTACAGCTCGTACCGCTCCCCGGCGTCGTCCCGGGCCAGCAGGGCTTCCGGGCTGTCCAGCTGCTCGATGATGCAGGCGTCGTCCCGCCGGGCATAATAGTCGAGACACTGCCGCTCCACCCGGCTGCGGAGGACGCTGTCCGGGCTGCACACCGCGATATGAAATATCATTCCGAAGCCCCCTTTCGGGCCTGCCGCCGGCGCTTGCTTTTTCGGCCCGGCGGGAGTATCATTGCTATAAAAAACAGAAGAAAGCAAAAGGAGAAACTGCTATGGAAATGCCTTTCGTCAGCATCATCGTCCCTGTGTACAATGCCCAGAGCCACCTGAGCCGCTGCCTCGAAAGCATCTGCGGGCAGGAGTACAAGAACCTCGAGCTCATCGTCATCAACGACGGCTCCAAAGATAAGAGCCTGCCCGTCTGCGAGGAGTTCCGCAAAAAGGACAGCCGCATCCTGCTGGTGGACAAGGCAAACTCCGGCGTGTCCGACACCCGGAACCTCGGCCTGAAGCTTGCCGGCGGCAAGTACGTCCAGTTCGTGGACAGCGATGACTACATCGCCCCGGACTACACGGCCCGGCTGGTGGAGGCGGCAGAGAAGACCGGTTCCGACCTCGTCATCTCGCCCTACACCATGGTCATCCCCGCCGGGGCGTCAAAGCCGGAACAGGTGCTGGAAAAGATCCAGGACGACCTCGGCGTCATGCATGTTGCACGCCCGCCGGAGAACCGGGAATACGGTTTCCTGCCCGAGGGCGTCTACGACAAGGACACCTTCGCCCGCCGCCTGATGGATAAGCCCGCCTCTTACTTTTACAGCGTGCTCTGGAACAAGCTCTACCGCCGCGACATCCTCACCCGGCACGACATCCGCTTTACCAGCGAGATGCGCTGGGCCGAAGACCTCGTGTTCAACATGCAGTATATCCAGTACGCCGAAGTCTTTGCGTCCATCCCGCAGCCCGGCTACTACTACGTCCAGAACCCTCAGAGCATCTGCCACACCCAGATAAAGCCTGCCACTCTGGTGCAGAACAAGATCCAGGTGTTCCACTACTACAAGGACCTCTACACCCGGCTTGGGATGTATGAGCAGGTGCGGCCCCAGCTCTACAAATTCCTCATCGACATCGCCGAGAGCACTTACCCCTCCGGCCCCTTCAAGAAGGTCATCGATGAGGCGAAAGCCTACTGGAAAGAGCACAAGGCAGAGATCTCATCCTAAAGAAAAGCGGGAGGCCCCTGCG
>ERZ791803.839-NODE-839-length-16937-cov-2.837105_pt1 | contig 16937 bp, 12 predicted proteins | sample MGYA00510307_ERZ791803 | MGnify/ENA primary metagenome ERZ791803 (study PRJEB30046, sample SAMN00791963) | human gut metagenome | study: EMG produced TPA metagenomics assembly of the A metagenome-wide association study of gut microbiota in type 2...
CTCAGGATGGAACAGTTGCTAGTATTAATGTAGCAGTAGGCGATGCCGTTGAATCAGGAGCAGTCTTAGCTACATTAAACTAGTTTACCAGGAGGTTTGACAAATGGAATATATTTCAAATACACTGGGAAACCTCATTGAACAGACAGCGTTTATGAATCTTACGGTCGGAAACCTGATCATGATCGCAGTTGCGTGTGTGTTTCTCTATTTAGCAATCAGACACGGCTTTGAGCCGCTTCTGCTTGTACCGATTGCTTTCGGTATGCTGCTTGTAAATATCTATCCTGATATTATGCTTCATGCCGAGGACTCAGCGAATGGTACGGGTGGATTACTTTATTACTTCTATGTCCTTGACGAGTGGTCGATCCTTCCGTCTTTGATCTTCCTCGGTGTAGGAGCAATGACGGATTTCGGACCTTTGATCGCGAACCCGAAAAGTTTCCTTCTCGGAGCTGCCGCTCAGTTTGGTATCTTTGCTGCATATTTAGGCGCTATGGCAATGGGATTTTCAGATAAAGCTGCCGCAGCGATCTCCATTATCGGAGGAGCTGACGGACCGACATCTATTTTCCTTGCCGGAAAACTGCAACAGACAGCGATTCTCGGACCGATCGCGGTAGCGGCATATTCTTATATGTCACTGGTTCCGATCATTCAGCCGCCGATCATGAAACTCTTAACAACGGAAGAAGAGAGAAAGATCAAGATGGAACAGCTTCGTCCGGTATCCAAGCTGGAGAAGATTTTATTCCCAATCATCGTAACCGTGGTAGTGTGTCTGATCTTGCCGTCCACAGCTCCTCTTGTGGGCATGCTGATGTTAGGCAACCTGTTCCGTGAGAGCGGCGTTGTGAAGCAGCTGGCTGACACGGCAAGCAACGCGCTGATGTATATTGTAGTCATCCTGCTGGGAACTTCAGTCGGAGCAACCACCAGCGCTGAAGCATTTTTAAATGCAACCACCGTTAAGATTGTTGTCCTGGGCCTTGTTGCATTCTGTTTCGGCACCATTGGCGGCGTTCTTTTCGGAAAGCTCCTCTGCAAGATTACCGGAGGAAAGATCAACCCGTTAATCGGTTCCGCAGGCGTATCTGCAGTTCCTATGGCCGCGCGTGTATCCCAGAAGGTTGGTTCTGAAGCAGATCCTACCAACTTCCTGCTGATGCATGCCATGGGACCCAACGTTGCAGGCGTTATCGGTACTGCGGTTGCAGCCGGTACGTTCATGGCAATCTTTGGGGTATAACGGTATAACATTTTGACAATTATAGGAGGATTATAACTATGGCAGAGATAGAGAAGAGGCCAGTAAAGATTGTGGAGACCGTCCTTCGTGACGCCCATCAGTCCTTGCTTGCAACCAGGATGTCTACTGAGCAGATGCTGCCCATTATTGATAAGATGGACAAAGTAGGCTACCACGCAGTTGAGTGCTGGGGCGGCGCTACATTTGACTCCTGCCTTCGTTTCCTGAAGGAAGACCCATGGGACAGACTGAGGAAACTGAGGGATGGTTTTAAGAATACCAAGCTGCAGATGCTGTTCCGCGGACAGAATATCCTGGGATATAACCACTATGCAGATGATGTGGTGGAGTACTTTGTACAGAAGTCCATTGCCAATGGTATTGATATCATTCGTATTTTTGACTGTCTGAACGACATCCGCAACCTGGAGACAGCTGTTAAGGCTACCAACAAGGAAAAGGGTCATGCCCAGATTGCCCTGTGCTATACACTGGGTGACGCATATACACTGGATTACTGGAAGGACATTGCCAAGAGGATTGAGGACATGGGCGCTGATTCCCTGTGTATCAAGGATATGGCCGGACTTCTGACACCGTACGCTGCAGCTGAGCTGGTACAGGCCCTGAAGGAAGGAACCAAGCTTCCAATCGACCTGCATACCCATTACACCTCCGGCGTTGCTTCCATGACCTACTTAAAGGCAGTAGAGGCAGGCTGTGAGATCATTGACTGTGCAATGTCTCCTCTGGCACTGGGAACCAGCCAGCCCGCAACCGAGGTCATGGTTGAGACCTTCCGCGGCACACCTTACGACACTGGTTATGACCAGACGCTGCTGGCTGAGATTGCAGACCACTTCCAGCCCGTGCGTGAGCAGGCGCTTAAGAGCGGCCTCCTGAATCCAAAGGTGCTGGGCGTTAATATCAAGACCCTTCAGTACCAGGTTCCGGGCGGCATGCTTTCCAACCTGGTAAGCCAGTTAAAGGAAGCCGGACAGGAAGACAAGTACCGCCAGGTTTTAGAGGAAATCCCCAGGGTGCGTAAGGACTTTGGCGAGCCGCCCCTGGTTACCCCGTCTTCACAGATTGTCGGTACCCAGGCTGTCATGAACGTCATCATGGGCGAGCGCTATAAGATGGTTCCCAAGGAGTCCAAGAAGATCATGCTGGGCGAGTTCGGCCAGACCGTTAAGCCCTTTAATCCTGAAGTCCAGAAGAAGATCATCGGCGATGAGACGCCAATCACCTGCCGTCCAGCCGACCTGATTCCGCCTCAGCTTCCTCAGTTTGAGAAGGAATGCGCACAGTGGAAGCAGCAGGATGAGGATGTGCTGAGTTATGCACTGTTCCCGGCTGTTGCAAAGGACTTCTTTGAGTACAGGGCCGCCCAGCAGACCAAGGTGGACAGCTCTGTGGCTGATAAGGAGAGTAAGGCTTATCCTGTGTAAATGGGATAAGGGCTGTAACAGAGGGAAGTACGAAATAACTGATGATGATATGTATGCAAAGGCTGTCTCCGGTTGGGGGCAGCCTTTCCTGATAACCGGGGTCATGTACCCCCTGAGCTAAAATAAAACTTGCGTAAATGTCAAAACCTTCGTAAGATAGAACTAGGATTTAAATATATGATAGGCCGGAGCGGTGTCAGAAGGCGGTTAAGAGGGTTGTGTGATGAGGAAAATAAGAGAAGTAGCAATAATTGGGTTAGGCGCAATGGGAGCGGGGTACGCCTGGCAGATTGCAGAATGTAATAAAGATGTGGTCCTGTATGGTATTGTGAAGGATTCCCGGAGATATAGAGAAAAACCTGTCTTAGTAAATGGCCGGAAACTTTCCCTGCAGTACTGTTCTTTTGAAGAACAGATGAACCACCCAATGGATTTGATTATTGTGGCTGTGAAATCATATAATCTGCCGGATGTGATTAAGCATATGGCGTCAATGGTGGGGCCGGACACGAAGATTTTGTCATTATTAAATGGGTTGACCAGCGAGGAGAAGCTGATTCAGGCATTTGGGGATGGACATGTGCTGTATGCAACTGTTACTGGCGCGGATGCCAACAAAAACGGTAATCAGGTGACCTTTAATAAGGCGGGGTGCCTGCATTTTGGAGAGAAGATAAACAAAGGGCAATATTCAGGGCCGGTTCGGGAAGTAGCTGCATTTTTAGAGGAAAGCGGTATTGATTATCAGATACCGGAGGATATGGAACACAAGCTTTGGGAGAAATTCCTTATCAATGTGGGATGCAATCAGACCAGCACAGCATATCAGATGAATTATGGTCAGATGAGGGAGAGCGAAGGAGCCATGGAGACAATGAGGAGTGCCCAACGTGAGGTGATTGCGCTGGCCAACCATTTTGGGGTTTCTTTAAGTGAAGAGAATATCAGGGCCTGGGAAGACAGCCTGCAAAACCTGACCTCCCAGGGACGGTCCTCCATGCTTCAGGATTACTGGCAGGGGCGCCCTCTGGAGATGGACATATTAGGTGACACTGTATTGGAACTGGGCAGGAAGGCAGGTATTGCCGTACCTGTTAACGAGATGCTCAGTAATAAAATCCATCAGATGGTACAGGAGAGAAATGTGGTAAACCGTGGGTCTGCGGCTGCACCGGATAAAATAGCCACCCAGCTGCGTCTGGATATCCTGCGGCAGACAATAAAAAAGGGTGATAAGATGGCGGAGAACCAGCTGGCCAGGCGTTTTTGCGCAAGCAGAAGTTCCGTGAGGACAGCCCTGCAGATCCTATCCAACGAAGGACTGATCATCACACACAGCAACGGACGGCGGGAAGTGGTGGAATTTACTGAGAAACAGGTAATGGAATTATATAATTTCCGCTGCCTGCTGGAACAGGAAGCCCTGAGATTAATGCTGAGCCAGAAGAATTCCATGTTTCCTTTAATAGCCAAGGTACTGGAAAAGATAGAAAAAGCATGCCTGTCCAATGATGGGAATATTGACTGGTATGACCTGGATGTCCAGTTCCACAGGGCGCAGGTACGTTCTTCAGGAAACCTGTTTGTCATAAATGCCTGGGAAAGCAACGCCCAACTCATCTACACTCTTATGAGTTTTAATACATCTGCCGGATATGGCGAGGAATATGCATCTACTTTTTTTGAAAAACATCGGCGGTTATATGAGCTGTGGCTGTCAGATGATAAGGACAGTTATCAGGAATTAAAGAAACATATTATGGATGCGGAGATAATATCCAAATCAGTATTAAATAGTGTGCACATGGAGAAATAGTCAATGGCAGTATCTGAAATCAATGGTATCAGATACTGCCATTTTGTTATATACAACTCGAAATAAAATGTCGACATTTTGTGTTAATAAGTTGACACTTTATAAAAAATGTGCTACATTAGTAGCAGATAATTTAAACCATATCTAAAATGAAAAGGAGAAAGGTATATGAAGAAATTAGTGGTAATGGGGTTGGCATTAACAATGGCATTAGGCATTACGGCTTGTTCAGGGGGGAATTCTTCACAGACGGAATCAACGGGTCCATCTGTTGGGACAGAGGCAGCCTCCTCAACAGAAGCAGGGAAAAGTGAGGAAACACCTGCACAGGCAGATGGGGATGTGGAAACCAAGGAGCTTAAGGTATCCCATGTATTTGCAGAAAGCCATCCGGTCCATCAGGCGTTTTTGCAGGCTTCGGATGAACTTTATGATAAGACCGGAGGGAGGTATAAACTGGTTATTTATCCTAACGGTACATATGGAAATTATACGGACAGTATTACGGCATGCCAGATGGGGACTCTGGATATCGCATGTCTGGACAGTGCGTCCGACTGGCTGGAAGCAGGAGGCGTGCTGTTTGCGCCATATTGCTTTGACAGCTACGAACATTGGCAGTCATTTAAGGAGAGTGATTTATGTACGGAGATGCGCGGGGAAATCAGTAAAGCAGTGGGAGGCATTAATCAGCTGAACATGTATAACTTCGGTTTCCGCAATCTGACTGCCAATAAGGAGATACGGACATTAGAAGATTTCAACGGACTGACACTGCGGTGCGTGAACTTTGAGCCGTATTCCACACTGAAGGATGTTTTCCAGGTAGCCATTACCTCAATACCCATTGAGGATGTGTACATGTCCCTGCAGACAGGCGTTGCGGACTGTGAGGAAAATCCGGTAACACAGATTGTAACCATGAAGTTCTATGAAGTCCAGGATTATCTGATTATGACACAGCATATGCTTGCCTGTTCATCGACCATCATTAATCAAGGTTTGTGGGATGAACTGCCTGAGGATGATAAGGCTATTTTCTCAGAAGTATTTACCAATATGGGTAATAACGTGGATAAAATGACCGTTGAAAATGAGTCTGCCCTGATTGACGAGTGTGTGTCCAACGGTATGACATTAATTGAAGATATTGACACCACGCCGTTTAAGGAAAATGCACAGAAGGTGGTAGAAAATTATCCTGCATGGAAAGAGTGGTACAATCAGATTCAGGCGATGAAATAACAGCAGAAGGGGAGAGGTTCCATGGAAAAGGCATTACAGGGGATTTTTTGGATTAACACAAAACTGAAACAGATAGAAAAGGCCTGTGGATGTATCTGTCTTGGCGTGCTATTTACAGTCATGATTTCCAATGCCATGCTGCGGTATTGTCTGCACAGCGGATTTAACTGGTCTGATGAACTGAATCAATTCCTGTTTGTATGGATGGGATTCCTGGCATCGGCTTATGCCATGGGCGATGACAAGCATCTGAATGTGGCTGCCTTTGTAAGCCTGTTTCCGAAATCTGTCCAATATGTCATAAGGCAGTTGATGAACATTATTATGCTGGTATTTTTTGTGATGTACATTCCGGCCCTCATGGAACTCCTGGGGCAGCTGGCCATATCCAGTGTGATGAGGCTTCCTTTAAAATATGTGTATGCAATCCTGCCGGTTAGTTTTGGGCTTATGAGCTATCATATTTTGTGTAATATGATAATGGATACCCAATGCTTCATGAGGGCACATAAGGGAGGAGGAAAGGTAAATGTCTAGCATCGCGTTGTTTTTAGTTAGTTTCATCGCATTTTTTGTATTAGGGATGCCGATTGCAGCAGCCATGATCATATCCTCTTTTATGTACGCATTAAACAGCGGGATGGGGCTTGCCATCATGGGGACCAAGATGTTTACAGGGCTTAATAACTTTGCCCTGGTAGCGATTCCGCTGTTTATCCTTACTGCTGAAGTAATGAACCGTACATCCGTGGCGGACCGTATTTTTAAATTCTGCAGGGACATGGTGGGATATATACCGGGAGGTATGGGGCACGTTAACATTACAACAAGTATCATATTTGCCGGAATGTCAGGTTCAGCCGTGGCAGATGCCGGAGGAATCGGACATCTGGCCTATCAGGCAATGGTGGATGAGGGGTTTGACAGGGAATTCAGCGCATCCACCACGGTTGCCTCATCTACCATAGGCCCAATCATACCCCCAAGTATACCGGCAGTTGTTTACGCCATGGTGGCCAATGTGTCGGTAGGCCGTCTTTTGTTCGGAGGCATACTGCCAGGACTGATTATGGGCCTTATCCTGATGGCATATGTATACCTTTACTCCCTGCGGCACAATGGGCCAAGGCTGAAATGGCAGGGATGGCGGTATTATCTGGTACATTTGCTGTATTCGCTGTTCTCCTGCATACTTCCCCTTCTGACCCCGGCCATCCTCTTAGGAGGTATTTATCTGGGAGTGGTCACTACCACGGAAGCGGCAGCGCTGGCAGTATTATATGCCTTGGTGCTGGGGGTCTTGGTATACCGTACTATGAAGATCAAAGATTTTATTGAGAGCCTGAAGAGCGTATTTATTACCAGCGGCTCTGTGCTTCTTGTGATTCCGGCGGCCAAATGTTTCAGCTTTGTCATGACAGCAGAAAACCTGCAGGTCAAATTATATGCGCTTCTCACATCATTTGCAGGAGACAGCAAGTTTTTAGTGGCTCTTTGTGTTACTGTGCTGTTTCTCATACTTGGTTGTTTGAGTGACCCAAATGTGAATATCATGGTATTCGTTCCTATGATACTGCCCTTGCTGAATGCAGCGGGATTTGATCCGGTACATGCAGGCATCTGTATTATCGTAATTGCGATGATAGGCAATATCACACCGCCGGTAGGGGTGGTGCTGATGACGACCTGCAGCATAGAGCATCTATCCATGGAACAGGTGTGTAAAAAACTCTGGCCGTTTCTGTTTGTCCTGATGGTTGAGGTTATTATATTATGGGCGTTTCCGTGGCTTGTAACCGGAATCCCGAATATGCTGATGAGATAGAGGGGATAGTCCATGAAATTTATAATGGTAGATATAGGGAGTACATTCATAAAAGCCGGTCTGTTTGATGTAGGCCTGAAGAAGCAGATAGAGAAGACAAAATATCCCACACCTCCCAGAAAGGCAAATCATGACAGCAGTTATTATGAGAATGACGCCATGGAAGTGGTGGGGATAGTAAAGGGAATTATTCATGACTGCTGCAGGAAACATCCGGATACAACTGGAATCCTGTTTTCTACCCAGCAGCATGGATGTGTTGTCTGCCATCCGGAACTTGAAGGGGATACTTATATTTCATGGCAGGATACCAGGTGCCTGAAGCGCAGGGAAAGCAGTGGATACAGCTACATAGAAGAGCTGAAGGCGCGGTTTTCCAGAGAAATGATGGAACCCAACGGTGTTTATATAAAACCGGCATTGGCGCTGTGTAACTTGTATACTTTGTTTGAGGAACAGGGGTTGTCAAGGAAATGTGAGACACACGTGCATACGCTTGGCTCTTACATCATTGAAAAGCTGACAGGAAATGGAATCTGCCATATTACAAATGCCGCTCCCATGGGATTTGCCAATATCCTGGATAATACATGGCGTACCGATATGCTGGAACAGGCCGGGCTGGGATTCATAAAGCTGCCTGCCATAACCAGCCAGATGGAATGCTGCGGGTATTATCAGGAGGGGGATGTACGGTTAGGCGTGTTTCCTGATGTGGGGGATGTACAGACCAGCGTATATGGGACAGATGCCGTGACAGGGGACCTTATTATTAATATAGGAACCAGTGGGCAGCTGATTTACATAACGGACCGGTATGTACCGGGAAATTATGAAATAAGGCCTTTCTATGAGAACAATTATTGTAATGTCATATCCTGCATGCCGGGAGGGCGGAATTTTGATGTACAGATTGATTATATCCGGGATATAGGAAGGCAGATATTCGGTTCATCCTTGAACCGGGAAGAGATATGGAACAGACTGCATCACATGGAACCCTGGCATGACACACAGGGGCTGGAGGTGGACTGCGGGTTCTATGAACTGCCGGATCGGCTGGCAGATGGGAGTATACGGCATATAAACCATGATAACCTGAAACTTAAGAATGTAATGTGGGCAACTGCTTTAGACTTTGGAAGAAAATATAGGGAATTCGCGGATTATCTGAGCGGACAGGAAGCCCGGAAGAAAACCATATATTTTACAGGGGGAGCAATCCTGAAAAACAGGAAATTACAGGAGGCGATACAGCAGGAACTGGAAATTCAGGAGATTGTCTGTGCTGCGGATGATGAGGTATTCAGGGGAATGCAGAAATTAGTGCTTAAGTGTGCGGAAAGGATGGATTGGGATGAAACAGGAAATCAGAGGGGGGCAGGAAGTAACCGGTGTATTCCTGTCGGAAATCGCGGCTCCGAACCTACTGCGTCTGATGCAGGCATCAGGGCTTGATTATGTGATTGTGGACTGTGAGCACGGATATTTTGACTATTCACAGGTAGCGGCCTTAGCAGCGGTGGGAAATGGAATCCATTTTCCTGTAATTGTCCGGATCCCGTCCGTGGCAAGGGATTGTATCCAGAAGTATCTGGACGCAGGCGTGGACGGACTTCTGGTTCCCATGCTGGAGACAAAAGAGCAGGCCCGGATGCTGGTGAGGTATGGGAAATATGCACCTGAAGGGAAACGTGGCATATCTACCATGCGTCCCCACAGTAATTACAATCCGGGGAGCCTGCAGGAGTATACATCGGCAGCCAATGGACGGATTATGCTGTTTGCCCAGATTGAAACGAAAAAGGGAGTTGATAATATAGGCGATATCGTTTCAGTCCCCGGTCTGGATGGTATTTTTATCGGGCCCAATGACCTGGCGTGTGACCTGGGTACAATGGGAGACTTTTCTACACCAGCAATGGAACGCTGCATCAGCACTGTGATTGAGGAATCAAAAAAAGCAGGACTGCCCAGCGGAATCATTACATCCAAGACCGAACTGATTAAACAGTGCCGCTGTAAAGGTATGACCATGTTCAGCTGTGACAGTGAACTGGGGTTATTGAAGAAAGGGATTCTGGAGATGAGGAAACGCTCTCAGGGTTAGCTTTCAGGGTTAAAAAAGCAGGACGGGTTTTAGCAGATGGCCCGTCCTGTTTTGATGTATTTTATCTTACTGCCGTGCCCACTGAAGGGCAGAATAAACATCCAGCATCCCCCCGCTATATACCCTTCCGTTCAGGGTATCCAGCTTATGGGCCGAGGTAATGAGGATATTCCTCACATCCTGCAGGCTCAGTTCCGGCCGGGCAGAGTAGAGCATGGCTGCAGCGCCGGCCACCATGGGCGCTGCCATGGAAGTGCCGGACATGAAGGCATAGGATTTATCCGGGATGGTGCTCAGGATGAATGTACCCGGCGCGGCAATATCCACGCTGGCCGGGCCGAAATTGGAGCTTCTGTCCAGTTTGCCGTTGAATATCAGGTTGGCCACGGTGATGATATTATCGTATGGCAGGCTGGCAGGGTAGACCGGATTCTGATCAATATTATAACCGATTTCATCTTCGTTCCCATTGCCTGCCGCAACCACAAACAGCATCTTGGAACCCTGGATGGCTGCGCGGAACTCCTCGGTGCAGTTTTCGGAACCAAAGCTTAGGTTACATATCTGGGCCCCGTTGGCTTCTGCATAGCGGATAGCGGCAATCACACTTTCCGGGCTTCCTTTTCCTTCCTCACCCCCAAGGGCTTTGATGGACATGATTTTGACATACTGGTTATCCGTGATTCCCACCGAACCGCCGTTGTTCCTGGAAGCTGCGATGGTGCCTGCGGCGTCTTCCTTCCCTGTGTAGAGCTGGTTGTTATTGTCAATGAAGTTCCAGCCGTTCACATCGTCAATGAAGCCATTGCCGTCATTGTCAATACCGTCGCCGGGAATCTCATCCTCATTGACCCACATGGCGTCCTTAAGGTCCGGGTGATCCACATCAATACCCGTGTCAATGATTGCCACAATGACCGGACGTTTGTTCTCAATCTGATTATAAAGTTCCCAGGCAGGCTGTAGGTTGATATCAATCCCCTTTACCGCGTCAATGGTGCTGGCCTTAAAGTTGCTGGGTCCAAGAGGCGGAAGGGATATGGTGTCCACTCCGTTCTCATCTGTCCGGATAATGGGTTCCACTGTCTTTATATCCAGCTTCCGCTCAATCTTCTGTACCTGTCCGTCGTTCTTAAAGGCCCATTGGTAAGCAGCATAGTCATCCTGGGTGGAGAGGTTGTTGAGGCCTGGTCCTATTGCATATGGTGCGAATGAATCCTGTCCTGAGTCAGCATCGTATTGTGTGAATACGCCCTGTCCCGGGTACGCCGCAGGTGCCGTATGGATTGGGGCTGCCGCAAGTGCTGCTGTCATGGCAAGCGGGAGGGCAGCCGCCGTGAATTTGTTCATATCTGAGTTACTCCTTTTCATGTATATATCTAAACCGCGCTTACGCTGCATTGTAATAGTATAGCACATAAGATATCACATGATCTTGAAGATTTTATGAAATTTTCTTCAAATATATTACAAATCAGGCTTAATCCAGCTTCCATATATCGCGGTTATACTCTTCAATGGTGCGGTCGGAAGAGAAGAAACCGGCTTGGCTGATGTTGATGAGCATTTTCCTGGCCCAGTCCGTGCGGTCCTCATAGTCATTGTATGCCTGTTCCTTGGCCTGGCAGTAGGCGTCAAAGTCAGGGAAGGTCATGAACCAGTCCTTGGTCAGCAGTTCATTTGACAGACGCTCCAGGTGTTCCTTTGAACCCACGGCCATCATCTGGGGACCGGTGATGAAGTCCACGGCTTCCCGGATGGATGGATTCCCGTCATAGTAGGCCCTGGAGCAGTAGCTTCCGTCCTTGTAACGCTGGATTACTGTTTCGCTGGAATCACCAAAGATATAGATATTGTCATCTCCCACAAGTTCGTGGATTTCCACATTGGCCCCGTCGTCCGTTCCCAGGGTAACGGCGCCGTTGAGCATGAACTTCATGTTGCCTGTGCCGCTGGCTTCCTTGGAGGCAAGGGAAATCTGTTCGGATATATCGCAGGCAGGTATCAGCTTCTCAGCCAGGGTCACGTTGTAGTTATTGACCATGATTACCTGAAGCCATGGTTTTACATCCGGGTCATTGTCAATGATCTGTTCCAGGCAGAGGATCATGTGGATGATATCCTTTGCAATCACATAAGCAGGCGCTGCCTTGGCCCCGAATAAGGCGGTAATGGGGGTGGTCGGCTTTTTGCCCTTTTTAATCTCCAGGTATTTGTGGACCAGATACAGGGCGTTCATCTGCTGGCGCTTGTATTCGTGAAGGCGTTTGATCTGAATGTCAAATATGGACTGAGGATTTATCTCCACTCCCTGGGTCTCCTTAAGATACAGGGCCAGGTCTTCTTTTTTCCTGTCCTTGATGGCTAAGAGGCGGTGCAGCGTCTTCATGTTATTTATGAATTCCGGGGCGCCCAGCTTCTTTAACTCCATGGCATCCTTTTTAAACCCGCTGCCGATTAATTCTTCAATGAGCGCGGTCAGCTGGGGATTGCAGTGAAGGAGCCACCGGCGGAAGGTGATGCCATTTGTCTTGTTATTGAATTTCTCAGGATAAATCTGATAAAAGTTGTTCAGTTCATTTTCCTTCAGGATATCCGTATGGAGGGCGGCAACGCCGTTGACGCTGAAGCCATAGTGGATATCCATATGGGCCATATGGACCCGGTCGCCTTTGTCGATGATGGCCACGGACTGGTCGTCAAACCTGCGGCGCACCTTGTCATCCAGCACCTCCATGATTGGAATCAGCTGGGGCACGGTTTCCTTAAAATATTCCATGGGCCATGTTTCCAGGGCTTCCGCCAGTATGGTGTGGTTGGTGTAGGCGCAGGTCCTGCTTACCACCTGGATGGCATCGTCCATTTCCATGCCGTGTTCCGTGGTGAGCAGCCGTATCAGTTCCGGTATGACCATGGTCGGGTGTGTGTCATTGATCTGGATGACCGCATAATCGGGCAGGTCGTAAAGGCTGGAGCCTTTGCCAAGTGCTTCTGACAGAATCAGGCGCGCGGCATTGCTGACCATGAAATACTGCTGGCAGATGCGCAGGACCTGGCCTGCCTTGTCACTGTCGTCCGGGTACAGGAACAGGGTAAGGTTTTTGCGGATATCCTTTTTGTCAAAGGAAATGCCTTCTGTTACCAGGGATTCGTCCACGGTCTCCACGTCAAACAGATGAAGGGTATTGGTGCGGTTTCCATAGCCGGTTACCTGGATGTCGTACATCCTGGAGGTAAGGGTAAAGCCCTTGTAGGGAATCTTGTAGGTCACGTCTGTTTTGGTCAGCCATGAGGCGTCCTTAATCCAGGGATTCGGTTCCTCGTCCTGAAGGTTATCTTTAAACAGCTGTTTAAAAAGGCCGAAATGATAATTAAGGCCAATCCCATCCCCGTTCAATCCAAGGGTTGCAATGGAATCCAGGAAGCAGGCGGCCAGGCGGCCCAGTCCTCCGTTGCCAAGGGAGGGTTCCGGTTCCATCTCCTCAATCCGGCTTAAGGATATGCCGTGGGTGTCCAGGATGTTTTTTACGCTGTCATAAATCCCAAGGTTAATCATATTGTTGGACAGCAGTTTTCCAATAAGGAATTCAGCGGAAATGTAATAGAGCTTTTTCTTCCCTGTACCAGATCTGTGCGTACCGGCCAGTTCTTTTACCAGGCCCAGGAGGCCTGTGTAAATCTCCTGGTCAGAGCAGGCAGACAGGTCCTTTTTACATGCAGCGGTGAGCATTTCTTCCAGTTGTTTTTGATTCATGGGATTACTTCCTTTCAATGAATGCCGGGCGCGCAGATGGCGGGAATGAATGTTCGGACGCGCCCTGACATGGGGTTACGTAACTATATTATGGATATGGATGGCAGAGGGCAGCTGACAAAAAGCAGTGTTGAGATACGCCTCTAGTACGTTTGTCTGTATTATAGTGTGATGCGGAAAGAAAATCTTGCATAATTATGCCCATATATAGTACAATACTATCAAATTAAATGGACAGGGAGGATGAAACCGGTTGGATGGGCGCGTAAATTGGCATTATTATGATTACCATGAGATTAAGGAACATGCGGGACGTGATTTCCCTTTTAATATTTATCCTTGCTCCATTCCCCTTGATTTTAAGCTGGTGCCGGTCCATTGGCATGAGGAAATGGAAATCATTTCCGTAAAAAAGGGGCGTGGTCTGGTCACGGTGGACATGGTTCCCTACGAGGTGGGGACCGGGGATGCGGTTGCTGTATTTCCGGGACAGCTGCATGGAATCAGCCAGACGGGCGGGGAGGCAATGGAATATGAGAATATCATATTCCGCCCATCCATGCTCATGGCGGCTGACCAGGATGTGTGCACGGCAGAGTTCCTCCTGCCCCTGGCCGAAGGCCGGATTAAAAGCCCGGTCCATATGAAGGCGGGTATGGAGGATTATGCGTCTTTGTCGGAATGCATCCGGCGTCTGGATACATTGTGCAGGGATAAGCCCTATGGCTACCAGCTGGGGGTTAAGGGGGAACTGTTTTCGATTCTGTGCCTTCTGGCCGCAAAAAGCCTTCCAATCCATGGGGAGCGCCCCAGCAAGTCCAGGGAAAAAATGAAGCTGCTGCTTGGATATATCGAGGAACACTATGGGGAACGTATTACGGTGGAGGATGGGGCCGCCCTGTGCTTTTACAGCAATTCCCATTTCATGAAGTTCTTTAAACGGTACATGGGGATGCCGTTTACACAGTATCTCAATGATTTCAGGCTGGAAAAGGCAGCCGGATTACTGCGGACCACATTGCTGCCGGTGACGGACGTTGCACAGCAGTGCGGTTTTGATAATATTTCCTATTTTAACCGGCTGTTCCGGAAAAAGTATCATGGGACGCCGGGCGCGTATAGGAAAGATTGGGAAATGGACTGAAGCCGGTGTATGTGGCCAGGCTGCCGGTGTATGTGGCCAGGCGGCCGCTGTATGTAGTCAGGTTGCCGCTGTACATGGCTGGCTGCTGCCGCTGCGTATAACGGCCTGCTGCAGGCTTGTATCCGGAATAAAACTGTGATACAATTAAGCGACATTTTCCAGGGAGTGGAATCAGATTCAGCAAGGATTGGAATAAAGGAGATAAACAGGATGCGGGAATGCGGTATGCTGCTTCCGATTGCCAGCCTGCCTTCGAGGTACGGCATCGGGGCATTTTCAAAAGAAGCGTATGATTTTATTGATAAATTAAAGGCGGCGGGACAGCAGTACTGGCAGATCCTGCCTTTGGGCCCCACTGGTTTCGGGGATTCGCCTTACCAGTCCTTTTCAGCCTTTGCAGGGAATCCATATTTTATTGATTTGGAAAAGCTGACAGAGGAGGGGCTGCTGACAGAAGAGGAATGCCAGGCAGTGGATTTTGGGAATGATGACAGGGATATTGATTATGGAAAATTGTATGACGGCCGGTTCCCGCTTCTTCGAAAGGCGTATGGAAGATGGAAATGTAGGCTGACAGGCAGGGACTGGGTGCCAGAGGAAACCCAGGGCAGTGCTGCGGATGCAGCCGGGGCGGCAATGGGCCCGGAAGATGGTGCTGCGGATGCGGCCAGGGTGGTAGTGGACCCGGAATACAGTGCTGCGGATGCAGCCGGGGACGGGGACGCGGTCCATGGACTTGCAGCCAGGACCCTGGGGGATGAAACCAGGGAATACTGTTTCTACATGGCGGTTAAGGACTTTTTTGATTCCAAGAGCTGGAATCTGTGGGACGAGGATATACGTCTCAGGAAACCGGAGGCAGTGGCGGCCTATCGTGAAAGGCTGTCAGATGAGATTGGCTTTTACGAATTCCTGCAGATTAAGTTTGAGGAGCAGTGGAGCAGCCTGAAGCGGTATGCCAATGACTTGGGAATCCGGATTATAGGGGATATCCCGATTTATGTTGCGTTTGACGGCGCGGACAGCTGGTCTCATCCGGAACTGTTCCAGTTTGATGCGGATAACATGCCGGTGGCAGTGGCCGGATGCCCGCCGGACGGTTTCTCGGCCACGGGACAGCTTTGGGGGAACCCCCTTTATGATTGGAAGTACCACAAGGATACCGGATACCGATGGTGGATGGACCGCATGACATACTGTTTTCATCTTTACGACGTGGTGCGGGTGGATCATTTCCGTGGATTTGATGAATATTATGCCATTCCCTATGGGGATAAGACTGCGGAATACGGACACTGGGAACAGGGGCCGGGAATCGGGATATTTGAGGCAATGCAGGAACGGTTTGGCAGTAAGGACCTGCCTATCATTGCAGAGGATTTGGGATTCCTTACCCCTACTGTCCTTAAGCTGGTCAGTGACACCGGTTTTCCTGGCATGAAAGTGCTGGAGTTTGCCTTTGACGATACAGAGGACAGTGCTTACCTTCCCCATAAATACGGCAGGAACTGTGTGGTTTATACCGGAACCCATGACAATGATACCCTGGCAGGGTGGTTTGCATCCATGAATGAAAGGGATAAGGCATTTGCAAGGGAGTACATAGGCAGCCGTTATACGCCCAAGGAGGAGATGCACTGGGAGTTCATCCGGCTGGCGCTTGCAAGTACGGCCCGGCTGGCTGTGATTCCGGTACAGGATTACCTGGGCATGGGCACGGAGTCCCGGATGAATGAGCCGTCAACACTGGGGAAGAACTGGAGATGGAGGATGTGCTCCGGGGATTTGGATGAGACATTGATTGGAAAATGCAGGCGTATGGCTAAGATATATGGCAGACTGGGCTGTTAGGATGCCGGCCGGGAATGGGCAAGTCTGTGATGTCGGTCAGGAATAGGCCGGTCTGCAATTCCGGCCGGGACTGGTCCGGTCTGTGATTGCGGCCAGGAATAGCCCGGTCTGCAATGCTGGCCGGGACTGGGCCGGTCTGTGATTGCGGCCAGGAATAGCCCGGTCTGCAATGATGGCCAAGACTGGACCGGTCCGTGATTCCTGCCCCACATGCCCTGCCAATCGGGTAAGGGTCAGAGGTCCAAATCCGGATAAGGAATCAATCTGCCGGGGATATCCGGATGGTCTCCCAGCATTTTTTCCATCCAGATCATATCCCACCACCTTCCAAGCTTATATCCGCATTTTGTAAAATGCCCCACTGTCTGGTAGCCCAGCTTTTCGTGGAAAGAAATGCTGCCGGGGTTGGGGAAGGCAATGCAGGCATTGACATTGACGATATTCTGCTGCTTCAGGATATCTTCCAGGGCGGCATACAGCCGGGTACCG
>ERZ791803.845-NODE-845-length-16822-cov-3.712590_pt1 | contig 16822 bp, 10 predicted proteins | sample MGYA00510307_ERZ791803 | MGnify/ENA primary metagenome ERZ791803 (study PRJEB30046, sample SAMN00791963) | human gut metagenome | study: EMG produced TPA metagenomics assembly of the A metagenome-wide association study of gut microbiota in type 2...
CTTGAAACGGGAGGTGTCAATGCTTATACCATTGAGAAGAACGGAGTCAGGAAAATGATTTATCAGACGGCATGGAAACAGGATGGTGTGGTGGGAGGCCTGGTAGAGATTTCCATGGAGATACCCGGAGAGATGCCCCACTATGTGAGGAAATGAATCGTAAAATGGAAAGGTGATTATGCATGATGTGTTGCGAAGGCACTGAACGAAAAATCATACATATAGATATGGATGCGTTTTACGCATCTGTAGAACAGCGTGACAATCCAGAGTTGCGCGGAAAACCTATTGCAGTGGGTTATGCCGAAGAACGTGGTGTAGTGGCAGCTGCCAGTTATGAGGCGCGTCGCTTTGGAGTTCGTTCGGCTATGCCATCCACGAAAGCAAAGCGGCTTTGTCCGCAACTTATCTTTGTGCCCGGGCGGATGGAGGTGTATAAGGATGTTTCCCGCCAGATACATGAAATTTTTCATGAATATACGGATATCATTGAGCCGCTTTCGTTGGATGAGGCTTTCCTGGATGTGACGGAGAACAAGAAGGGTATTTCTTTGGCTGTGGATATAGCGAAGGAAATAAAGCAGAAGATTCGCGACCAGTTGAATCTCGTTGCATCTGCCGGGATTTCTTATAATAAGTTTCTTGCCAAAATAGCTTCGGATTATCGTAAACCGGACGGGTTGTGTACCATTCATCCGGAACAGGCACTCGAGTTCATCGCCCGTCTGCCTATTGAATCCTTTTGGGGAGTAGGACCTGTCACGGCAAAGAGAATGCATCTGTTGGGAATCCGTAACGGGCTTCAACTGCGGAAATGTTCATTGGAGACATTGACCGCGCATTTTGGTAAAGTAGGATCACTTTATTACGAATGTGCACGAGGGATCGACGAACGTCCTGTGGAAGCGGTTCGTATTCGTAAATCTATCGGGTGCGAGCGTACATTGGAACGGGATATTTCCTCCCGTTCATCTGTTATTATCGAACTATATCACATGGCGGTAGAACTGATAGAACGACTGCAACGAAAAGAGTTCAAGGGAAACACTCTGACGCTGAAAATCAAGTTCCATGATTTTAGTCAGATCACCCGCAGTATCACCCAGTCGCAGGAGTTGACGACGCTGGACCGCGTGCTTCCACTCGCCAAGGAATTATTGAAAACAGTGGAATACGAGCAACATCCGATCCGCCTTATCGGACTTTCCGTTTCCAATCCGAAAGAAGAAGCCGATGAGCAACACGGGGTCTGGGAACAGCTCAGTTTCGAGTTCAGTGACTGGGAATAAAACAGAGCCTCTATTTCACTCAAACAGAGCCTCTATTTACCCCAAACAGAGCCTCTGTTTTACTCAAATAGAGCCTCTGTTTTTTGCAGGATAAAATCATCGCTTTTATGACTTGAATACTTAATTTAAGCTCTCTGTGAGTACAATTCTTGAACTCTGTACTATTTTGTCATCAGGTTCGTATGATTTGTTCACCTCGTTTTTAGGGAGATGCGCTATCTTTGCCATACTTAAATGAACAAAATACCATGAATCGAATGAAACATTTACTTTGTTTTCTTCTGGTTGCAACTTTGGGAAGTCTTTCTTTCAAAGCCAATGCTTACACCGAACGAAATATGCTGCAAAAAGCGGCTGATGAAGCTACGTTGAAAAACGTATTAGTAATGAAACAAGCTTGGGTGCCTTATCCGGCTTATACCGATCGGGCAGCCTGGGATTCGTTAATGGGGCCTAACAAGCAACGTCTTATCGCAGCCGGTGAGAAACTTCTCGATTATAAATGGAAACTGATTCCTGCCACTGCTTATCTGGAATACGAACGTAGTGGTAATCGTAAAGTAATGGAAGCTCCTTATGACGCCAACCGCCAGGCATTGAATGCGTTGATGCTTGCTGAACTGGCCGAAGGAAAGGGACGTTTTATCGACCAGTTATTAAACGGAGCTTACATGAGCTGCGAGATGAATTCATGGGTTTTGTCTGCACATTTGCCTCGCCAGAGCAGTAAACGTTCACTTCCTGATTTCCGCGAACAGATTATCGATCTTGGTTCCGGTGGTTATGGTGCTTTAATGGCGTGGGTACACTATTTTTTCCGTAAACCGTTCGACAAAATTAACCCCGTGGTGTCTCTTCAAATACGTAAAGCTATTAAAGAACGCATTCTCGATCCTTATATGAATGATGATGATATGTGGTGGATGGCTTTCAACTGGCGGCCGGGAGAGATTATCAACAACTGGAATCCATGGTGTAACTCCAATGCGCTGCAATGTTTCTTATTAATGGAGAACAACAAGGATAAACTGGTCAAAGCCGTTTACCGTTCGATGAAATCGGTGGATAAGTTCATAAACTTTGTGAAATCCGACGGGGCTTGTGAAGAAGGAACTTCCTACTGGGGACACGCAGCCGGTAAACTTTATGATTATCTTCAGATTCTTTCTGACGGTACGGGTGGCAAAATATCCTTGTTTCAGGAACCGATGATTCGCCGAATGGGTGAATATATGTCACGCTCTTATGTAGGCAATGGCTGGGTCGTAAACTTTGCCGATGCATCTGCACAAGGCGGGGGTGATCCTTTATTGATCTATCGTTTCGGTAAGGCTGTGAACAGTGAGGAGATGATGCATTTTGCCGCTTATCTATTGAATGGCAGAAAGCCGTATGCTACAATGGGTAATGATGCTTTCCGTTCTCTCCAGTCTTTGCTTTGCTGTAATGATCTTGCCAAAGCGACCCCTAAACATGAGATGCCGGACGTGACTTGGTATCCCGAAACGGAATTCTGCTATATGAAGAATAAACATGGAATGTTTGTAGCAACCAAAGGAGGGTTCAATAACGAAAGCCACAATCATAATGATGCGGGCACATTCTCTTTGTATGTGAATACGATTCCCGTATTGATTGACGCCGGCGTGGGCACATATACCAAACAGACATTCGGAAAGGACCGCTATAAGATTTGGACGATGCAGAGTGATTATCATAACTTGCCGATGATTAACGGGATATCGCAGAAATTCGGTCAGGACTATAAGGCTACCAATACGGTGTGTAATGAGAAGAATCGCTTTTTCTCTACTGATATAGCTGCTGCCTATCCGGCAGAAGCGAAAGTAAAAAGCTGGGTTCGTTCTTATAAACTGGATGACCGTAAGTTGGTGGTGGCCGACAACTATACATTAAATGAAGTGCTGGCGCCTAATCAGGTAAACTTCCTGACTTGGGGAAATGTTACATTTCCGTCGCCGGGCAAAGTGCGTATCGAAGTCAGAGGACAGAAGGTGGAACTGGACTATCCGGCTCAATTTAAAGCCGAACTGGAAACTGTCAAGTTAGATGATCCGCGCCTGTCTAATGTATGGGGTAAGGAGATTTATCGGATCACACTGAAAGCAGAAGAAAAGAAAATGACCGGGAATTATAAATTTGTCATTCAACAGGTAAAATAAGAAAGAATAGAAATTGAGATATTAACAATTAAATTGCTATAAGATGAAGAAAGTATTATTTGCCGGCCTTTTGGCTATCGCGGGAGTAAGCGTAAGTGCTCAAAATCTGATTAAAAACGAAAAGTTTGCTACCGAAGTGAAAACTAAAGTAACTAACGCCAACAAGGCTACCGCAGGAGAATGGTTTATCATGAATAATGAAGCTGACGGAGCGACTACCATTGCTTGGGAACAGACAGGAGACGCCAAGTATCCGAATGCCATGAAGATTGACAACTCCGGAGCCGAAAAGAATATTTCCTGGTACAAGGCATTCTTGGGACAGCGTGTTACCGACGGTCTGGAAAAGGGTATCTATGTTCTCACTTTCTATGCAAAAGCTAAGGAAGCCGGCACTCCGGTAAGTGTATATATCAAGCAGACGAATGAGGAAAAGAATGATAACGGTAAGTACAACACTACTTTCTTCATGCGTAGAGATTATGATGCGGACGCTCAACCAAACGCTTCGGGTGCACAATATAACTTCAAGATTAAGGATGCTGATAAATGGACTAAAGTAGTGGTTTACTATGATATGGGACAGGTGGTGAATGCTATCAGCAGTAAGAAATCAAATGCCAATCTGGAAGTATCCGATACTGATGATGATGCGGCTATCCTGAAAGATTGTTATGTAGCTATCCTTTCCCTAGGTAAAGGTGGTGTGGTAGAAATCAGTGATGTGACGCTGAAAAAGAAATAAAAGAAAAAAGGGTTTAATAGTGGGTTAATAAGAAAATAGGGCGGTGAAGTAATACTACTTTTCCGCCCTGTTTTTTCCAACTAAGTCTATAAGAATTTGCCCGATACGTTTTATCGGATTCCGAGTTTCTGTTTCAATTCCTTCGGTAGGGAGTCTTTGTGTACCATAACGCAGATAGTCTTGGCACGTACATAGCTTTCCGACATATTCAGGTAACCGCCGGACTTGTTACTTTCTGCTCCCCAGGAGTTCTTGGTAATATAATATTTAGTACCGTTCTGATCTTTTGCAATGCCGGTGATATGCATTAAATGGTCGTCGGTAGTTACAAACTTTTCATAGCCTTCCTGACGGATTTCAGGTGTTACGGCGATTTCCGGATAAGGGTGCTCAAACTTAAACACTTCGTCCAGGCGTTGATATTTCGGCATACTTTCAAAACGGGCGCGATCGGTAGTAGAGTAATCTTTTACGTCTTCCACTTGTGGATTGATAGCAACTCCGTTCTTAAAAGAGAAGCCTTGTTCGCTGACATCACCGTCCCAACATACGGTATATCCTTTGTTCAGTGCATAGTCGATAGTTTCAATCAGTTCATCCAACGGAAGATTATACATCGGCTGGTTCTCCCAGTTGTCCGGTACCTCGGGAGAGAACATTTCATAATAAGGTTTGTGGGTGAAGCTGGTCAGTTCTATGTAATCATCCATATTCAGTCCCAGGCTTTCGGTGAAAGACTGCGGTGTATATTCCTTTCCTTTATAAGTGAATTTCTCCGGCAGTTTACCCAAATACGTATCGAACAGATTATTGATAAGTGCATAATATTGCGGAGTACGCTTTTTAGAAGCGATATTTGCGTCTACCAAAGCCTTGAAATAACGTGATAACGCTCCATGGTTATGTTCTTTGTTGCCGTCTATCAAACCGGAGTATGCCTCTTCCGGTACAATTCCTACTTGCTTATAAGCGTTTTTAAAAGTATGTGCCAGGCTTCCCTCGCCGATATTTCCTTTTCCGCGTCGGAGATAATTATCTTCCATTTGGTTCATGTACTTTTGGCGGACGATGAACATCTCTGATAAATCGTATTCTCCTTTCCCCATGCGGAGCAGTTCCGACTCCATAAAAGATGCAGTGGCAAAGCACCAACAAGTTCCGGTGGACGACTGATCTTTGACAGGTGTGGCTTTGTGGGATACAACGGTTGTGAATTCATAGCCGGGTGCTTGTGCAAATGAGGCTATGGCAAAGGCGAATACCGCGACCGATATTAATAGTTTCTTCATAATTGATGTGTTTTATTATCTTTAGAGTACAAAAGTATAAAAAAAGCGAGGATACTCGAAAGTTCCTCGCTTTATTTCAATATAATTAGTGTGTTTATTTACATGGCAACCTGCTGTGACAGCAGTTTTTGAAGTTTACCGTTTAATGTTTGGCACATGGCACCATTTCCCATTGCTTGATAGCGTTTAATACGGTACTGTAACATCATAATTTTTTCATTTGCATTCTTTTTCATAATTTGTTTCCTCTTTTTTTGCCCTCCACGTTTTGAAGAGCGGTTTTACATCTTGTTTTCTTTATTAACACTGCAAAGATACGAAATGTTTTCGAAAATATGTTCTAAAACATAAGAAAAGTGTATCGTTAGTTGATTTTTCTTTTTATAAGGCCTGATTTGGCAAGTGTATATTACAAATATATTGCATAACTTTGCGCTTTATCAAGAAAAACGACTATGCTCAAACGGATACCCCACACATACACCATCATTTCTTCGGTCATTCTACTCTGTGCAGTGCTTTCCTGGATCATTCCTGCCGGAGAATATATGCGAGAGACAATCGACGTAAACGGTATTTCCCGCACTGTCATCGTAGACCATTCTTTCCACCGGGTAGAACAGACGCCCCAGACCTGGCAAGTGTTCAGCTCCCTTCTTGAAGGCTTCGAACGTCAGGCAGGGATTATAGCTTTCTTACTGATTATGGGAGGTGCCTTTCAAATAATGAATAGCAGCCGTGCTATTGATACCGGCATTTTTTCATTTCTGAATTTCACGAAAGGACTTGAAAAACACCGACTGATCAAAATACTGGGAGTAAACAATGTAGTGATATCCTTAGTCATCATCCTTTTCAGCCTTTTCGGTTCCGTATTCGGTATGAGTGAAGAGACACTGGCCTTCGTCATCATCATTGTCCCACTTGCCATATCAATGGGATATGACTCCATCACCGGGCTGTGTATGGTATACGTAGCTGCCCATATCGGCTTTTCCGGTGCAGTACTGAATCCTTTTACGATCGGCATTGCGCAAGGTTTGTCTGATCTCCCGTTGTTCTCCGGATTTGAATACCGTATGTTTTGTTGGCTGGTACTGACCACCGCCCTGATTGTTTGCGTACTCAGATATGCCGCTGTCGTCAAAAAGCATCCGGAAAAATCACCTATGTATCATGCTGACGCTTATTGGCGGAAACGGGAAAAAGAAAGCTGTGGAGAGATATCCCATGTAACGACTCGCCAAGCATGGATCGTATACCTATTGTTACTCGTGTCCTTGGGGTTGTTCTCCATCATCTACCCGATCAGTACTTTTTCAGTAGGTGAAGCATCAGTCACCTGCTATGCAGTTCCCACCTTATCTATCTTGTTTGCAGTTTTCGGTTGGCTGGGTTTACGCAAATCCAACCAGTTCTTTATATTGACCTTACTCGCATTCACTATTCTTTTCCTGATTATCGGTGTCATGGGTCATGGCTGGTATTTACCGGAGATATCCGCCATCTTTCTGGCAATGGGTATTCTTTCGGGGTTTGCCAATAGTGAACATGCAGATGCTATCATCAAGCAATTCATGGATGGAGCCAAAGACATGTTGTCGGCCGCCATAGTTGTGGGATTGGCCGGAGGGATTATTCAAATACTGCAAGACGGACATATCATCGACCCCATTTTACATTCTTTGGCTTCACTGATGGGAGAAGCTGGAAAAATAGTATCTTTGGGGGTGATGTATCTGATACAGACACTCATTAACCTGATTATCCCTTCCGGGTCCGCCAAAGCAGCGTTAACCATGCCTATCATGGCACCCTTTTCCGATGTCATCGGACTTTCGCGGCAAGCTACGGTAATGGCTTATCAGTTTGGTGACGGATTTACCAATATGATCACCCCTACTTCTGCTGTATTGATGGGTGCCTTAGGCATTGCCCGCATACCTTATGAGATTTGGGTAAAATGGTTCTGGAAGATACTTCTTTTATTCATTATCCTAGGAATGGTACTACTGATTCCCACAGTACTTTTCCCATTGAATGGATTTTAGAGTTCCGTTCTCTTTCCTTCACCCGGAAAATGGAAAAGAACCGGACTCCGAAGAATGTAAACCAGAATTTCCATAAATGACCATAAAGATACCGAAAGATTAAAGTAGAAAACAGTAATTCCGGAAAGATGAAACAAAAAGAGAAAGAAATCAAAACTAAATATATGAACCAAAAGCATTCACTCCCCCCTCTCCTTAAGAGAGGAACGGGGGTGAGGCCTTACTTAACAACAAATTGTATGAAAACCCTAACCCGCTTTCTAATCATTCCGATGTTGTCGGTTGCGTTCTTTTCATGCAGTGAGTCCCATTTCCTGAAAGATGTGGCTTACCGAAACCAAGTGACGCAAGATTTTGAAATGAAGAAGCAGCAACTTCCCAATGGAGAGTTGTTTGCAGTGTTTAATGAAAAGCTCACCATTCCCGAACAAGAGGCTTTAATGTTCCTCTATGCCTACATGCCTACAGGTGACGTAACGGATTATACAGGCGACTACTATCTGGAAAATGTCAGACTCTCCGATCAGGCACGTCGGGAAATGCCTTGGGGAAAAGAAATCCCCGATGACGTATTCCGTCATTTTGTGCTCCCCATTCGGGTAAACAATGAAAACCTGGATGACTCACGCCGGGTGTTTTACAATGAACTGAAAGACCGTGTGAAGAATCTGTCATTACACGACGCTGTACTCGAGGTAAACCACTGGTGCCACGAAAAGGTAATCTACACCCCAAGTGATGCCCGTACGAGTTCTCCACTCGCTTCCGTAAAAACCGCTTATGGTCGCTGTGGTGAAGAATCCACCTTCACCGTAGCAGCTCTTCGCTCGGTAGGTATTCCGGCACGACAGGTATATACTCCGCGTTGGGCACATACCGATGACAACCATGCATGGGTAGAAGCCTGGGTAGATGGCAAATGGTATTTCTTTGGTGCCTGTGAACCGGAACCGGTTTTGAACCTGGGTTGGTTTAATGCTCCCGCCAGTCGTGGTATGCTGATGCATACAAAGGTATTCGGACGCTATACCGGACAAGAAGAAATCATGTACGAAACTCCGAATTATACAGAGATCAACGTGATTGACAATTATGCTCCGACTGCCAAAGGTTCCGTACTCGTGACAGATGCCGAAGGTCAGCCGGTAGCCGATGCTACCGTAGAGTTCAAGGTCTATAACTACGCTGAATTTTATACGGTGGCCACCAAACATACAGACCGGAGCGGGCATGCATCATTGACTGCCGGCAAGGGTGATATGTTGGTATGGGCCTCCAAAGACGGACGGTTCGGTTATTCTAAACTATCATTCGGCAAAGACAATGAACTGAAGATCACACTGGACAAAAACGCCGGTGAAACCTATTCGCTTCCACTGGATATCGTTCCTCCTGCCGAAGGCGCCAACCTGCCCGAAGTGACTCCGGAACAACGTACTGAAAATGATCGGCGCATGGCACAGGAAGATTCTATCCGCAACGCATACGTAGCCACTTTCATTACCGAAGAGCAAGCTCGGACTTTTGCCAAAGAAAATAAGCTGGATGAAACTGAAACAGTACGCTTACTGATAGCTTCCAGAGGTAACCACCAGACTTTAACCGATTTCCTTTCTGATGCTGTAAAAGCCGATAAGGCCGGTCAGGCTATCAGCCTGTTGAAAGTAATCTCGGCCAAAGACCTGAGAGACGTAAGCCCGGAAGTATTGAACGACCATCTGAATAACTCCGGCCTGCCCGCTTCTGAAGATTTCTGTAGCAACGTACTGAACCCGCGTGTAGCCAATGAAATGATCACTCCTTACAAAGCATTCTTCCGGAAAGAGATTCCGGCAAGTGAAGCAGAAGCCTTCCGCAAAAATCCACAAGCTTTGGTAGAATGGTGTAAAAAAGAGATCACAATCAATAACGAATTAAACTCACAACGTATACCAATGTCACCAATGGGTGTATGGAAAGCCCGGGTAGCAGACGAGAAATCCCGTAACATTTTCTTTGTATCCATGGCCCGTAGCCTGGGGATTCCTGCCTGGATAGATGAAGTGACCGGCAAGATTCAATATCGGACTTTCAATGACAACAACCTCAAGAACGGCAAGGTCTATGATGTCGATTTTGAAGCCGCACAGCAAACGCAGGCATCAACCGGAACGCTCGTAGCCCGCTACCGGCCGATCCCTTCGTTGAGTGATCCAAAATACTATTCACACTTCACCCTCTCAAAGTTCCGCAATGGAACCTTCCAACTCCTCAACTACGACGAAGGTGACGTAGATATGGGTGGAGGAGCCACCTGGTCGAACTTGCTGAAGAATGGTGCACGCCTGGACACAGGATACTATATGATGGTAACCGGTACTCGCATGGCAAGCGGAGCTGTATTGGCTAATGTGACTTTCTTCACCATTGAAGAGGGAAAGACAACAACTGTCGATCTGGTCATGCGCGAAAGCAAAGACCAGGTACAAGTAATTGGTAATTTTAATTCCGAATCGACTTATCTGCCTATAGGAGCCTCTGAACCGCAAAGTATTCTTCAGACTTGTGGCCGGGGATACTACGTTGTAGCAGTGCTGGGAGCCGGACAAGAACCCACTAACCATGCCCTTCGGGATATTGCAGCTTTAAGCGGTGAATTTGAAAAATGGGGACGCAAAATGGTGTTGCTCTTCCCTAGTGAAGAACAGTACAAAAAGTTCCGCCCGTCAGAATTCCCCGGATTGCCTTCAACCATTACCTATGGTATCGACGTAGATGGAGCGATCCAGAAACAAATTGCCGAATCGATGAAGTTGCCAAACAGCACCATCCTGCCCATGTTTATTATCGGTGATACATTCAACCGGGTAGTCTTCGTGTCACAAGGTTATACCATCGGATTGGGCGAACAGTTAATGAAAGTAATCCATGGATTATAGAATAAAACGGGCACTGGCCTGAAACAGATCCTCCATTAAAAAAGGAAGAAGTTCAGACTTCTTCCTTTTTTAATATATCATGAAATAGAAACAGACATCAAAGATTCCTTCCATACCGTTCACTATTCCCCAAACGTAAATATCCCTTTTATAGGTGTGTCGCCCGGAGAGTAACTTGTTATTCCCACTCTTCCCTCATAATAGGAGCTTTCAACAATAACCGTTACCTTTTCAGCATTATCCAATAACAAGGTTATATCTTCTTTTCCATCAGCAGATAGACGGATGTCAGGAGTTATTTCTTTCCCTTCATGATCCAGCACCCCGTCCGGAAGATAATGAAAGCCTACAATATCCATTGAATATATTCCATAATAGATATATACCTTAGCTTTATAATCCGTATGTATTCCGAAATCATCCTTATATTTCACAATAAAATCTGCGGTTCGCTCATCGGACTGTGGGATATCTCCTTTATCTTCATCATGGCAACTGCAGAGTAATGCCAATAATGCCAATAAAACAATCGAATATTTATGCAAGCTCATAGTTCCTTATAATTTATTAGTTCTCAATATGATATTACTTCCAAATATATAAAAATAATGCCGGACAAATACGATCATGCAACTATTTTTTTCTTAGGATTCCACCTTTAACTATTTTCCCCAATCACTAAATTCAAAACTCAGTTGTTCCCATACTCCCCGATGTTCATCCGCTTCTTCTCTCGGATTCGATACCGAAAGCCCGATCAAGCGAATGGGATGCTGCTCATACTCCACCTCTTTCAGCAATTGTTTGGCAAGGGGCAAGATTCTCTCAAGATTCGTAAGTTCCTGTGCCTGTGTCATGCTTCGTGTTATCTGGCTAAAATCATGAAACTTGATCTTCAGAGTTAGTGTATTTCCCCGGAACTCTTTCTGCTGCAATCGCTCTACAAGCTCCGTAGCTACGTGATAAAGCTCTATAATCACAGACGATCTTACATGGATGTCTTTCTCCAATGTATGCTCACATCCGATTGATTTACGTATTCTCACTGCTTCTACCGGTCGAAGATCGACTCCACGTGCAAAATCATAATAAAGCAGTCCCACTTTACCAAACTGACGTACCAGCATTTCAGACGAACACTCCCGTAACTGAAGTCCATAGTGTATCCCCAGTAAATGCATCTTCCGGGCAGTCACCGGCCCTACTCCCCAAAATGACTCAATAGGCAAACGGGCAATGAAATCGATTGCCTGATCAGGATGAATAGTACAAAGTCCGTCGGGTTTACGAAAGTCCGAAGCTATTTTAGCCAGAAATTTATTATACGACACGCCTGCCGATGCCACCAGGCTCAGTTCTTCACGGATACGTTGCTTGATAGCTTTAGCTATATCCACAGCCAGCAAGATCCCCTGCTTATTCTCCGTCACATCAAGAAACGCTTCATCCAATGACAGAGGTTCAATCAGATCGGTATACTCATGAAATATTTCGTGTACCTGACGGGAAACGGATTTATACACTTCCATCCGTCCGGGAACAAAAATCAATTGCGGACACAGACGTTTCGCCTTTTGTGACGACATAGCCGAACGAACTCCATAACGACGAGCTTCATAACTTGCTGCCGCTACTACTCCCCGCTCCTCGGCATGCCCCACGGCAAGCGGTTTACCACGCAATTCAGGATGATCCCTTTGCTCCACAGAAGCATAAAAGGCATCCATATCGATATGTATAATTTTACGTTCATTCATCTCTGCAATCCTTCTGCATCGCAGTTTTCCTTTCGGATAGCAAAGATAAGAGTAATTCTCTCAATCCAGTCGACCGGATTAGTTAATAAAATGAAGACCGGCAAGGTGGCTCCCTTACCGGTCTTCTGTCGGTCTATAAATTGTTTATATACTTCGTCGGTGAGCCCCCATAATATTTCTTAAACACGATCCCGAAGTATTTAGGATCACTGAAACCCGTCATATCCGCAACCTCAGCCACCGTATACTTTCTGCTCATTAACAAAACCAATGCTCTGTTGAGCCGCACATTACGAACATAGTCCGCAGGAGCATGCCCGGTTATCTCCTTAATCTTATTATAAAAACTCGAACGACTCATATTCATGCAGTCACTCAGTTCACCAATCTTAAATCCGGAATCGGTCATCCTCTCTTCAATCAGACTTCTCACCTGACGAATAAACTCCTGATCACCTTCTGATGACTCTACCTCTTTATCGATAGGGTCCGAGGCCTCACCCCCCAAGGCCAAACGAATATACCTCTTACGGATCATTTCCCGGTTAGCAATCAAAGCTGCAATCTCAGTCTTTAAAGATGATATGGCAAAAGGCATCCACACATAAAGATCGGCATTCCGTTGAATGTACCGGTCATCCTCTCCCGGTTTCACTAACAATATTACCGGAATATGTGCTACTCTGTCATCCGATTTAATCCGAACGGCAAGTTCCTCACCCGAAATACGGGTAAGAACAGAAGAAGCCAGTACTGCATCCGGACATTGTTCACACACAGTCTCAAAGGCCGCCTCCACATCACAAACAGACACAATCTTATACTCCTTCATCAGGATTTGCACAAGATAATTGCACAAATCCTTATTCCTTTCAACCAATACCAAAGAATGTTTCTCTTTTTTCTTATCCGGACGTTTCTGCTCAGAAGTTTTCACTGCCGGCAGCATTCCGGTAACCGACAACAACTCACTATTCCCTGTGGAGAGCTCCGGTACGGATAATATCCCGGAGAATTCAGAAATTCTTTCCGATTGCCGGATGACAATAGGAAAAATTAAAATAAGCACCAGTTTTTGTTCTTCTTTATAAGCAAATTTGATTTTACCTTTATGCAAACAGATTAATTTACGTATAAATAACCAACTCATTGTCTCGGAAGAACCTCCCGAAACGAACCCTTTATAATTTAGAATTTTTTTTTAAGAAACCCGTTATCCTCAGATTCCAGCCTCAACTCCCACTTTTGATTGTTACACGAAGTACTCAGAAGAATTTCGCCACCTCGATCCATACTGTCTGTAAAAGCCATTAACAGGTTTCTAAGAATGGCAGACATCTTATCCTTATCGAGGCATACGGTAGCAAAGGCAGGCTCCTCCGTCCAACGGAGCATAATGTCCTTCTCGCTGATATAATCTCTAATTCGGGCTACTGTCTCTTTCAAGAATATGGATAACTCATAGTCGGCAAGCGACAGACGCCCCGGAGCAGCAGAAACACGACTGATATTTTCCAGCTCAGCCAATAAATTGTTCACTCCCTTTATCTGTTGCAATACGTTACTAACAAGTTCGGAAGATGACTTTTCATAAAGATATTCCAAAGGAACTTTTATCAGTGTAAGTGGCAGACAAAGGTTACGTGTCGTATTCGCAAACAACCGTACTTGTTCTCTTGAAAGGTTTCTGTCTTGCCATACGAACCATGAACGTACGGCCAGAGAGCCCAACATAAGTGCCAAAAGACCGTAACAAAGGAAAGCTCCACCTGTCTTCCAAAGGGGTTGACGAATGATGATGTGCATATTTCTTTGCGCAAACGGCCGACCGTTATCAATGGATAACGCCCGCACAGAAAAGATATATTCACCCGGAGGAAGGTTCGAAAAACGAATTCTATTATCTACAGACGGAGTACTCCAATCCGTATGATCAAGTTTCCAACTGTAAGCTATGTCCTGCTTTTCAGTATAGCGAATGGCAGTAGCCGTAAACGAAAAAGTATTTTCATTGTGCTCCAACTGTAACGTAGCTGTACAGTTCAGAGCTTTCTTCAATGGAGAATTCTCCGTTTCGACGGTCACCTCTTTGTCCAAAACCCGAAGTTCGTCCAAGTAAAATCCCAAACAAGCTTTACGCAGCGGTCGAGCCTCTTGTTTATCATACTCAATTGCGCCTTGATAGGTGCCCAGAATGTATCTTCCATTACCTAAGAAAGTACCCGATGTAATCCGAATTCCTTTACTCAGAAACCTGTGATATGAATGTTGTACAAGATCGAGCGAGAAAGCAAACCCATCACTGCTTCCCATTAACCGACTGCTATCATCCGACCAAACAGCATATACATTACCGGTTCCTAAAGCAGCAACCGTATCCATCTGCTCATGCTCCGGATGATAGACCATTAATCCGTTTCCTTCAGTCCCAATATAAAGACAATCATCGGACTGATGCAAAGCATGAATGTGTAAACCGGACAAGCGTTTTACCTCCACGATACTATCGTTTTCCGGACAATAAAAAAACACCCCTTCATCCGTTCCAATCCAAAAACCGTCTTTATCCTTACGACACAATGCGTTTACTCCCGAAATACGTACATACGGTGTAACCGAATAATTACTTTGCTTTCGGATGAAGAACAAACCGTGTACATAGTTCCCGGCACATATCTCTCCTGGCTTTACTTCACACAATGCAGTATACATCTGACAAGGAAGAGGCGTAACAATCCGGTTCCATAAGCCTGTCGACGGATGAAAACAACTGATACCGTGATCCGTTGCAAACCAGACATCCCCATCCGAATCATGCAGGACCGCATTTACCCGATTGTTGGTCAGTGAATGACTGTCCCCGGACCGTGCCCTGTACCATTTATAATCATCAGGAGATTCCACATCGATCATTGATACGCCTTCCGGATAATCCGCCACCCAGATAAGTTTCTGATCATCTACAAACACGTCAGCAATCCGGTTGGTACGAATTGAATTATCATTCTCAAAATCAGTTTGTATAAAAGATGTAATATCCGGATTAACGATATCCATACGAAATATTCCCTCACCATCTGTAGCTACCAAAACAGTCCGGTCATCCCATATCCTCAGACCACTGACCCGACTATTCAACAATCGGTTCCAAGTACCAACCAATTGCTCCGACTTCATATCCCATACCCCTAATCCTTCCGAATAATCAAACACAACCAATCTTTGGGTATAAGGATGAAAAAGTATTTCATGTATCCGGCTACATCTTTTACCGGACAATTCTCCAGTTTGCCTGTCGACGGCATAATTCTTTATTGTAATTCCGAACAGCCCTTCATCCGAACCTACAAAATACTCTCCCGGAGCCACCTCTACCATACAGGAAATCGTTGCCAGGCTATGATCCACCCGATGAAAAGTATTGGATAGTATTTGATAGGCTATCAACCGGTTTCCGACAGAAAACCAGATATGACTACTGTTATCTACGCAGAGAAAATGAAGGGAAACATCATTCGGAATAACCAGATGATTCCTGCATTCGAATTTATCCAATGATGGATTGTACATCCATAAATATCCATTACGGGTGACTACCCACAACCCATTCCGATTATCTGTAAGCAACCGGCAATTGCCCATATAATAATCCATGGTTCGCCCTTCGGCCGGCAGTTTATAGTGTTTTAGCTTGGTCCCATCAAACCGACTGATTCCGGCATGGTTCATAAACCACATATAACCCAGAGCATCCCTTTGGATCTGATACACTTTACGAGTATTCGTTTCACTTCTTTCTACAATGTGTTTGCAAACGATGGCATGACATAATGAACCATACAACATCATCATGAAGTATATAATATATTTCATTCTATTTGTTTGTTATAATTTAAATGGAGTAGTTTATAAAAAGCAAGAATCAAACAAGAGGTAGCGAGGGGGGGGGAAAAGAAATACTACCTTCTTCACGTCACGTAAGGAGGTGATCGGATTTGTAGCGCTCCTACACGCTTTAAATCCCTCTCAGTTATCGTAGTGGATATTAACAAAATAACAGCAATGAGATGTTCACATAGTTTATTTATTAGTAACAAGACATTGAGAGAGGTGACTTACATGAAAAATCAATCTGATCTACATTAAAACGGGATAATATTCAATTTGTTTTCCAAATATGGTTTCTAATAAAAAAAAGACAGATTAACAGGGGATTTGCCAGAATATGAATTAGGAACAAATATGGGCAGACAATAATTTCCTTAACCGGACTTGGAATCAGATTGTTTTTCATTTGTCGATTCTCTATGACAAATTACTCCGAAGCCAAATGTAGAGTGTTTATTTTAAAAAACAAAATAAATTACCCGGACAAATAATTGGGGATAAAATGAAGTTAATCCAATATATTTCAACAACTTACGTTAGAGAAGAACTTTATAACCCGGACAATTGGGATCTTATTAACCCAAAAAGTCCCCCTGAATTTATAAGTTCAGGAGGACCTTTTTGTCATAAAGTGGAGCTGGAGGGATTCGAACCCTCGTCCAAACGAGGAAATCATAAGCTTTCTACATGCTTATCTTTGCC
>ERZ791803.864-NODE-864-length-16520-cov-4.008260_pt1 | contig 16520 bp, 14 predicted proteins | sample MGYA00510307_ERZ791803 | MGnify/ENA primary metagenome ERZ791803 (study PRJEB30046, sample SAMN00791963) | human gut metagenome | study: EMG produced TPA metagenomics assembly of the A metagenome-wide association study of gut microbiota in type 2...
CATATAGGGCACCAAAAGATTTCCTGATAAGAAAACAGAGGAGGCCGCATATGCGGCCTCCTCTGTTCTTGTTCATAATCAACCCAGAAGGTCTTTGACAGCTTGGGTATCGGTGGATACCACCATCAGCACCGTGTTGCCCGCCTGCTGCAGGAAGGCATCCTCCAGCTTGGGAATCTCTGCGGGACGGTAGTTCTTGTTCTCCTCGATCTCACTCTGGAGATAGCTCTCCATCGCGGTCTTGGCGTTCTTAGCGGACTCCTCGTCCTGGAAAATCAGCAGGGCCAGCTCCTCACAGGTACCGCCGGAGGAGCGGTGTACCACTCCGTCGGTGAGCTGATCCCGGCTCACCCCGGCTCCCTCCAGCTGGTACAGGGACCAGGCCGTGTCCAGGTCCAGGTCCTCCAACTGCTCACTGAATACAGATCCATCCAAAATCTTCTGGGCCTGCTCCTTGGTGTAAGCGGCTGTGGTCTGCTTCCCGCCGCAGGATATCAAAGACATAAGACATACCAAGGCAATTACCACGCCCAAGATCTTTTTCATTCCGCTGCTCCTCCTTCTGGGTACAGAGTCTCATAAGAGACCGTATGTGTCTTTAAGTACTCCAGCCAGGCCTTATAGTACGCGCCGCTGAGATGGACGCCGTCGGTGCTGGCATCTGCAGGCAGCTGTCCGTCCTCGCCCACAAAGGCCGAGTACAGATCCAGGTAGACGACCTGCTTCTCCTGGGCCACCTTCTGGGTCAGTTCATTATAAACCCGCAGGTGCTCATTGGTCAAATATTCCGATCCGCCCCGGGCGGCAATGGTGTCCTCGTTGAGGGGGATGAGGTTCTGGATGTAGATGACCGCATTGGGCTGACTGGCCTTGATATCATCAATCACCTGGCAATAGGAGTCATAGAAGCCCTTGTCGTTGAAATAGCCCAACTCATTGACTCCCAGGCAGATATAGACCTTGTTGTACTGCTTCTGGGCCAGCGCCTCCACCAGAGTGTAATCCACTCCGTCGATGGTGATGGCCTTCTTGCTCTCCAGCTTGAAGATGGAGATGCCGATGGAGGTGTACTTATCCACCTCTCCAATGCCGCTGTACAGCATCAGGCCCTCGGTACGGGAGTCGCCAATAAAGGCAGCGTCGGCAAAGTAGCTGTTGTCCACCGCCGGGCTCTCCGGACAGGGTTTGGAAAAGTCGTATGCGGCCTGCTGGCTGCCGTCCTCCGGCAGAGAGGCAGAACCATTGGCGGTCACGCTGGAGCCGTCAGGCTGGCTCACATCGCCGCCGGGGTTATTTTCTGAGGTGGACACGTCTGCCGACGACTGGTCAGAGCCCTGGGAATTATTTTTGGGAGCGCATCCGGAAAGCAGTGCAGCGCTCAGGAGAACACCGGCCAGCAGCCGGCGGTTATCATAGAAAAAATGCATAGTTAAGCCCTCTTTTTAATGTTTCTTCTTTTCTCTGCTCAATCGCGGCAGTAAAGTTCGCAGTACCGTGGAAGCAAGCATAGCTCCCACAGCCAGAGATGCTGCCATCCCAAAGGTATGCAGCATCGTGGAAATAAATTGATCGGTCTCTCCAGCCACACAGTAGCGCATGGCGTTATAGATGCCCGCTCCGGGTACCAGCGGCAAAAGCGCCACCTGGAGATACCCGGTTACCGGACAACGGCGCACCCGGGCCATCAGTTCCGAGTAGATGGCAATGCACACCGCAGCCAGAAAGGCCGGTAAAATATCGCCTCCCAGCAGGCGCTGAGCAATCAGATAGACAAACCAGCCCAACGCTCCGCCCAAACCACAGATTAAAATGCCTCCGCCCTGGATATTGAACACCAATCCAAAGCCTACACAGGCTATCATACCCCACAGGCAGGGTAAAAGCAGTTCTTGTATCACTTCCATGGCATCCCCCTCACATTCCAATCGCCAGAGAGATTACCACGCCCAGAGAGATGGCCGCAGCAGTCAGGATGGCCTCTGCCGTACGGTTCACGCCGGAAATAATATCTCCGGCCATGATCTCCCGCATGGCATTGGTCAGCGCCATACCGGGCACCAGTACCATCAATGTTCCAATGGTAATGGCGTCCACATTCTCTCCCACGCCGATCCTGGTAAGCAGCAGCGCCAACAGTGACGCAATGGCTGCGCCAATGAGAGTCTGGAAAAAGCCGTTAAAGCCCATCTTCCCTCCCAGATACAGCATCCAGAATCCAACGCCCAGGCCGCAAATTCCTGCGCTGACCGCATCCAAAACGCCGCCGTTGAAGAAGGCAGCAAAAAATCCGGCGGCCACCACATAGCCCAGCAGAAGTACTGGGGTGGAATATTGCCTCTTATTTTGGCTCAGACCGTCCACCAGCTCCTTGGCCTGCTTTACCGGGGGAACTTCCCGGCACAGGCGGCGGCACAGATCATTGCACCGCTCCAACAGCTCAATGTCGGTTCCATGGGAGGGAATCCGGCGCATCCGGGTGATGGGATGGCCTTGAGGGGTATTTAAACTTACGATCAGGCAATTTGGAATGGCAAACACCTGGGGCTGCAGCCCATAGGCAGTAAGCAGACGGTATACCGACTCTTCCACACGGTAGATTTCCGCACCGCTGAACATCAGCTGATAGCCCAATTCCGTTCCCATATTCAGCAGGTCGTCATACTCCATTCCATCCGCCTCCCTGAAACAGAATACCATGTTTCAGGAAAATAACAAGTCACAATTTTATTACAAAAATTTTCTCCTTTCCCCTTCTTTCTGGAGATTTCGATCTCACATTATAAAAAGACGCGGCGAGAGGAGAAAAGGTTTCCTCTCGCCGCAAAATATTTTTTAATTTTCAGGTTCTTACTTCTGCTCCGGGTGGAACTGGGTGCAGGTGCACTTCTTCCACTTCAGGCCGGAACCGCAGGGACAGGGATCGTTGCGGCCAATCTTGATGGCCTTGCGCTGAGGCTGCTTGCGGACGGTGCCGTCGCTGGCGCCGGACTCACCGGTGATCTTGGCCACGCGCTCACGCTTGACCTCCTCGTTCTTGCGCAGACGCACCAGGAACAGACGGCGCAGGGTCTCCTCCTGAATGGCGGCCACCATCTGCTCGAACATCTCGTAGCCTTCCTTCTTGTAGGCCACCACGGGATCAGTCTGGGCGTAGGCCCGCAGTCCGATGCCCTGCTTGAGGTCGTTCATGGAATCGATCTGATCCATCCAGTACTCGTCAACCACCCGCAGCATGAGCACCCGCTCCAGCTCCCGCATGAGGGGAGAGCCGATCTCCTGCTCCTTGGCGGCATAGACCTCCTTGGCCCGGTTCTCCACCAGCTCCACCAGCTGCTGCTCGTTGTACTTCTGCAGCTCCTCATCGGTAAGAGCAAGCTCGCCGGGCTGGAGGAACATGGTGTGGAACAGAGCGGTAGCCTCCCGGAAAGACTCGGCATCCATGTGCTTCTGCTCGCCCATATGGCCCTGGATGGCGTTCTCCACCATGGTGTGAATCATATTCTGGATAGAACCCTGCAGGTCCTCACCATCCAGCACCTGGCGGCGCTGCTTGTAGATGACCTCACGCTGGGTATTCATGACGTCGTCGTACTGCAGCACGTTCTTACGGGTCTGGAAGTTACGGGACTCCACCTGCTTCTGGGCGTTCTCAATGGCGTTGCTGAGCATCTTCTGCTCAATGGGGGTATCCTCGTCCACACCCAGCTTCTCCATCATGCCCATGACCCGCTCAGAGCCGAACAGACGCATGATGTCGTCCTCCAGGGACAGGTAGAAGCGGCTCTCGCCGGGGTCGCCCTGACGGCCGGCACGGCCGCGCAGCTGGTTATCGATACGGCGGGACTCGTGGCGCTCGGTGCCCAGGATAAACAGGCCGCCCACCTCACGTACCTTCTCCGCCTCTTCCTTGATCTCGTCCTTATACTTGGCCTCGGCGTCGGCAAACATCTTCCGGGCATCCAGGATCTCTTGGTTGTCGGTCTCGGCGTAGCCGGTGGCCTCGGCGATGAGCTCGTCGGACATACCCGCCTTACGCAGGTCGGCCTTGGCCAGATACTCGGCGTTACCGCCCAGCATGATATCGGTACCACGGCCGGCCATGTTGGTGGCCACGGTGACCGCGCCCAGCTTACCGGCCTGGGCCACGATCTCAGCTTCCTTCTCGTGGTTCTTGGCGTTCAGGACGTTGTGCTTGATGCCGCGGCGCTTGAGCATGTCGGACAGCTCCTCCGACTTCTCAATGGACACGGTACCTACCAGAACAGGCTGGCCCTTCTCATGGCACTCCTCGATCTGGCTGACCACCGCACGCAGCTTACCGGCCTCGGTCTTGTACACCACGTCGTGGTGGTCGACACGCTGCACGGGCTTGTTGGTGGGGATCTCCACGATGTCCAGCTCATAGATGGTGCCGAACTCTTCCTCCTCGGTCATGGCAGTACCGGTCATACCGGAGAGCTTATCGTAGAGACGGAAGTAGTTCTGGAAGGTGATGGTGGCCAGGGTCTTGGACTCGTTGGCCACTTCCACGTGCTCCTTGGCCTCGATGGCCTGGTGCAGGCCCTCGTTATACCGACGGCCGAACATCAGACGGCCGGTGAACTCGTCCACGATGATGACCTGTCCGTCCTTCACCACGTAGTCGATGTCCCGCTTCATCACGCCCCGGGCCTTGATGGCCTGGTTGATGTGGTGGGACAGGGTGGTGTTTTCCGGATCGGCCAGGTTGGCCACCTGGAACTGCTGCTCGGCCTTGGCGATGCCCCGGGCGGTGAGGGTGACGGTGCGGGCCTTCTCGTCCACCACGTAGTCGGCGTCCAGATCGGGGTCCTCCTCCTCCTTGGTGTCCACGCTGGCCACCCGCTGGCCCTTGAGCTTGGCCACAAAGGCGTCCACTACGGTGTAGAGCTGGGTGGACTTGTCCCCCTGACCGGAGATAATGAGGGGGGTGCGGGCCTCGTCGATGAGGATGGAGTCCACCTCGTCCACGATGGCGAAGGCGTGGCCCCGCTGCACCATCTCGGTGGCGTAGATGGCCATGTTGTCTCGCAGGTAGTCGAAACCGAACTCGTTGTTGGTGCCGTAGGTGATGTCGGCGGCGTAGGAGGCCTTGCGGTCCTTGGGCTGGATGTCGTGGATCACCAGGCCCACGGTGAGGCCCAGGAAGCGGTAGACCTTGCCCATCCACTCGCTGTCGCGCTTGGCCAGGTAGTCGTTGACGGTGACGATGTGCACGCCCTCTCCCGCCAGGGCGTTGAGGTAGGCGGGCAGGGTGGCCACCAGGGTCTTGCCCTCGCCGGTCTTCATCTCGGCGATGCGGCCCTGGTGGAGGATGATGCCGCCGATGAGCTGCACCCGGTAGGGCTTCATGCCCAGCACGCGCCAGGCCGCCTCCCGGCAGGCGGCGAAGGCCTCGGGCAGGATGTCGTCCAGACTCTCGCCATTGGCGATGCGCTGCTTGAATTCGGGGGTCTTGGCCTTGAGCTGCTCGTCGGTGAGCTTGGAGTACTCCCCGTCCAGGGCTTCAATCTTGTCCACGATGGGTTTGATGGCGCGGAGCTCCTTCTCGGAGCTGGTGCCAAAGAGCTTTTTCAACAGTCCCATGCGTCTTGTTCACCTTTCTTGTTCCTGTCCCCGGCGCCTCGGCTCCCAGGACTTGGATGCTAATTCAGTTTCCTAGTATATCATATCCCATGTCAATAAAAAAGGGGAAATTATGAACAAACCCAGCGTTTTGCGGTTTTCCTTCGCGCCTGCGGCGCCAGCACGCAGGGGGCGTAGATGAGGGCACCGGGCCCATAGTTGTTGTCCAGGCCGCCGCGCCTCCCGCTGTGATTCGTCCATTATACCAAAAAAATACGGAAGGTTACAAATTGCTTTTTTCCATTTACGGCCCGGCAGGCAGATGGTACAATAATGTTGTTCCCATCACCCAGTGTAAAGGAGCGTAATATGAAAAAACGGATTGTGCTGTCCGGCCTGTTGGCCGCGGCGCTGACCCTGTCCCTGACGGCCTGCGGCGGGGACAAGATGCCGGAGGAGACCCCGGTGCCCACCCCCATCCAGACATCCACGCCGGTGCCCACCCCCACTCCCACGCCGGCGCCTGCCGCTCCCAAGTGGGGGGATCAGGTCTTTGCCAAGACCTTTACCTCCGGCGACGGCGCCACGGTGCTCACCGCCTCCTTCACCCTCCCGCTGATACAGAACACCGACGCCTGCCCCGCCGGGGCGGCCATCAACGAGTGGTACAAGGCCGAGGGGGCCAGCCGGATGCTGGAGGCAGAGGAGGCCTATGAGATGGCGGTGGCCGACTACGACGTGTCCAAGGCGGCGGGGTTCCCCTTCTACCCTACCACCCAGGAGATGACCTACCAGATCGCCTACGCCGACGAGAAGGTGATCAGCGTCTGCCGGGACCTGTATGTGTCCAGCGAGGGGGAGGCCCACCCCGCCGTCTTTCTGCTCAGTGAGCAGTTTGACGCCGTGACGGGGGAAAAGCTGGACTTCACCGACTTCTTCACCGACGCCGACGCCGTACGGGCGCGGGTGGTGGACGCCCTGTTGGACCAGCGGAGCGAGCTGGCCGCGGCGGTGGAGCAGGGGACGCTCACCCGGGACGCCATCACCGCCGCGGTGCAGGTGGACAACTTTTACTGTACGGCGGAGGGGTATGTGTTCTGGCTCCAGGGCGGCGCCCTGCCCGCCATGAACAGCCCGCTCTCTGCGGTGCTGACCTATGGCGCCATGAAGGACGTGAGTGTAAATGGATAACGGCAAGCCACGGGAGGGGCAGCTCTGCCGCCTGGTGATCGATGGCTACGCCAGCGACGGCGCCGGGGTGGCCCGGCTGGACGGGATGGTGGTCTTTGTCCAGGGCGGCATCCGGGGAGAGGCCTGCGACGTGCGCCTCACCCATGTGGGCCGCAGCGCCCTCTGGGGCCGGGTGGAGGAGGTGGTCAACCCCTCCCCCGCCCGCATCTTCCCCCGGTGCCTGCACTACACCAAGTGCGGCGGCTGCCAGTTCCGGCACATGAACTACGCCGAGGAGCTGGAGGCCAAGCGCATCCGGGTGGAGGACGCCCTGCGCCGCCTGGGCGGGGCGGAGATCCACGTCTCCGCCATCCTGGGGGCGGAGCAGGTAGACCGCTACCGCAACAAGGCCCAGTTTCCGGTGGCCAAGGGCCCCCGCATCGGCTTCTACCGCCCCCGGAGCCATGACGTAATCGACGTGGACGACTGCCTGCTCCAGGGGGAGGCGGCCGCCCGCCTGCGGGGGGCCGTGAAGGAGTGGATGGCGGAGTACTCCATCCCCGCCTACAATGAGCGCACCTTCACCGGCCTGGTGCGGCACGTGTATGTGCGCACCAACCGGGCCGGCCGCAGCCTGTGCTGCCTGCTGGTCAATGGCCGGGGCGTCCCCCGGGAGGCCGAGCTGGTGCGCGCCCTGCGCCGGGCCGAGCCCAACCTGGCCGGAATCGTGCTGGGGGTGAACGAGAAGCACAACAACGTGATTTTGGGGGACTCCTACCGCACCCTGTGGGGGGAGGACTTCCTGTCCGACACCCTGTGCGGCCTCACCTTCCGGCTGTCCGTCCCCTCCTTTTATCAGGTCAACCCGGCCCAGACCGAGGTGCTCTACGGCAAGGCCCTGGAGTTCGCCGGCCTCACCGGGGCGGAGACGGTGCTGGATCTCTACTGCGGCATCGGCACCATCAGCCTGGTCATGGCCCGGAAGGCGGGCATGGTGTGGGGGGCCGAGGTGGTGCCCCAGGCGGTGGACGACGCCATCGCCAACGCCCAGCGCAACCACATTGAAAACGCCCGCTTCCTCTGCGCCGACGCGGGGGAGGCCGCCCGCTACCTGGAGGGGGAGGGGGGGCGCCCCGACGTGGTGTGCGTGGATCCGCCCCGCAAGGGGCTGGCCGAGGACGTGGTGGACACCATCGCGGACATGGGCCCACAGCGGGTGGTCTACGTCTCCTGCGATCCCGGCACCCTGGGCCGGGACGTGAAGCGGTTCGCCGGGCGGGGCTACACCCTCAAAAGGGCCGTGGCGGTGGACATGTTCCCCCGCACCGCGCATGTGGAGACGGTTGTCTTGCTTTCCAAGGGCGAAGTCGACTCGAAAAAGATTCGGGTTGAGTTCTCTTTGGAAGATATGGATATGTCCGAATTTCAGGATGGGGCAACCTACGCCCAGCTCAAGGACTATGTGCTGGAACATAGCGGGTTAAAGGTATCCAACCTGTATATCTCACAAATTAAGCGAAAATGTGGGATTGGGGTTGGTAAGAACTATAATCTGCCGAAGTCCGAGGATTCCAGACAGCCCCAGTGTACGTCGGAAAAAGAGAAAGCAATCCGAGAAGCATTCAAATATTTTGGGATGATCTAACATCCCGCAGAATGGAGGTTTCTTATGGATAGGTTGATTTCTTGTGAGTTCAACATGGATAATGCCTGTGTAGAGCTGAAATTCTTAGATGGCAGCATGATTGCCATTGATACGATTGCGGTGGAGAATGAGGTTGCCGATAATATGTATCAGCGGTCAGAATTGGACTATCTGATCTACAATGATTCGATTGGATATGCAGACTTGATATTGAACGGTGATCCCGAAACCTATTTGAAAACTGTAACTGAATACAAACCGCTTGATAGCTAACCAACACCTTGCCCGTGGGAGAAATTCTGCGGGCAATTTTTTTGTATCTTTTCTGTAAACTCTATTGATTTTGATCGTCTAATGCAGTAGACTATATATGAAGTCTAATACTGTAGACAAGGAGGGCGTGAATATGGATTTTCCGAAGATTCACGAAAGTGAGTATAGGTTTTGCTTGATTATGTGGGAACGTGAGCCGGTTACTGCCGTCGAGCTTGTAAAGCTGTGCCAGAATCAACTCGGATGGAAAAGGACTACGACTTATACCGTTATCAAGCGTCTTGGAGAGCGTGGTGTGCTGAAAAACGACAATGGCACTATTACTTCTCTCGTTTCCAAAGATGAAGCTCAGGCGTGTGAGATCGACGAACTGGTTGAGAAGAAATTCGAGGGTTCTCTGCCTGCCTTTATCGCTGCTTTTACAAAGCATCAGGCTATGTCCGAAGATGAGCTTGATGAGATACAGCACATGATCGACCGCATCAGGAAAGGAGGTTCACAATGAACGAACTCTTTTTGAAAATCATCAACATGAGCATATCGGCAAGCTGGCTTGTCTTGGTTGTGCTGATTCTTAGATTCGTTCTGAAGAAAGCTCCCAAATGGGTCAATATTCTGCTTTGGGGCATCGTAGCCATCAGATTGATTTGCCCATTCTCTTTTGAGAGCGCATTGAGCCTGATTCCGAGTGCTGAAACATTTCCTGAAAAAGTAATTTCCGGGCCGAGCTTCGATGTTCAGACCGGCATTACTCCCGTTGATAACCGGATAAATGACTATCTTGGAGATCGGTATTTTGAAGGTGTTACTGTTCCTGCAAACAATGGTAATAATATTATGACCATTCTTACCATTGTCTGGACTATTGGTATTCTGCTTTTAGTCGCCTATACCGTTATCAGCTATTGGCGTTTGCGTCGCAAAGTTGATACTGCCGTTCGCTACAAGGACAACATTTTCCAGAGCGAGAATGTAAAATCTCCGTTTGTGCTTGGCATCATAAAGCCAAGAATCTATCTCCCGTTCAACATGAACGGTCAGGATCTGGAACACGTTGTTGCCCATGAGCAGGCACACATTCATCGTAAAGACCATTGGTGGAAGCCTTTTGGTTTTCTCCTGCTGACTATCCATTGGTTCAATCCTTTGGTGTGGCTGGCTTATGTTCTGCTATGCCGTGATATCGAACTTGCTTGTGATGAAAAGGTCATCAAGGAACTTGGCAACGAACAAAGAGCCGACTATACCCAAGCCCTTGTTGCTTGCAGCGTAAACCGCCGGATGATCGCCGCTTGTCCTCTTGCCTTTGGTGAAGTTGGTGTTAAAGATCGTGTGAAGTCTGTGATGAATTACAAGAAGCCTGCTTTCTGGGGTGTCGTTCTGGCAGTCATTGTTTGCGTGTTTGTTGCGGTTTGCTTCTTAACAAATCCTGTAACAAAGAATAATGGCACGGACGGGACGGTAACCGAATGGTTTGATTATCTTGAGCCCCCCGATGAAATGGTATGGGACGGACGACTTGAAATCAATCTTCCGGAGTTTCCGGGTGTAACGTTCCGTTGGTATCCTGAAAAAATGGAGGCTGTAACTGAAGAAGGAATCGTACCTCTATTCCATGGCATGCCTATATGGAACACCTATTTCTGTGATCTAACAGGCGACAGAATCCCTGACCTCTGCTCCACATACACCTTTGGTTCCGGCATCATTGATAGTCGCATAATCATATATGACTATGCAAACGGAGCAAGCTATGAGCTATCTGATCGAGGATATTTCGATTTTACCCTCAGATTTAATGAAGCTGATGGATACCTCTATGTAGATAAAACAAAGTATAATACCGATGAACTGGTAGAAACAGGCCGACTGGTTTTCAAGAATAATAGTATTCAGATTGAAGGTTTTTCCAACGAAGCCCATCAGGTGTTCTGGGCTGAAATTCTGGAAATTCATGATGGCCATTATCTTGTGAAGCCCGTTGAAGGTAGTTGGGAATTGAATAGTGCAGACCGAATTGTGGTACCTATTAGCAATGCTCATCCATCACCAGAACCTGAAATCGGAAATGTAATCGAAATTGAATATTCCGGTGAAATCCTTGAATCCTATCCTGCACAAATTGCAGATGTTTATGGAATCAAGCTTATAAGGGAAGCCGAAACATGGGACTTAATCCCTATGGTTATGGTGAATGGAACATTGTATCTCGATACCGGTCACGAAAGCACAATAGAAGCAAGATGCGGCGTGATGGATGGTGAGATTACATCCCAAGTTGATGGAAGTAAACAGCCCACCGTTGACGATCAGTCCAATTTTGGTACAGGATATGGTTATCAATACGGGGCAACCGAGGGAACCATTGAACTCTTTATGAATGGCAAGTGGTGGATCTTCGCTACCGAAGAAGCACGCCAGGCAATTCTGTTTCCATCTACAGAGAATGAACCTTCAAAGTTTTATCTGACCATTGGTTCTGAAGGTGTTAAGAGCATCAAGCTTTCAATGCCAAATTCCAGTGGCGGCTTTGAAAATGCAGATGGTTCTCTGCTCAAGAAAGGCGAACGCATCTGGCTCGAAAACCTCGATGGCTACACTGATCTGCGAGGATTAACAATAACTGCCCTGGGTGAAAACGGAGAAATCATCTGGACAGCATCAATTCCAGATGAAGAAGAAAACAAAGGATTTACCCATCTGGTAAATGATGATTGGGAAATCACAAATATCGAATAATTAGTTCCCAGCAAATAAACTGCTGCAATTCTCATTCCAAAGTGGGATGGATGTTGTAGCGGTTTTTCTTTTTATGGTTCAAATGCCACCATTGTTTCCTTTGGTAGTTTCTCATTTTCACAGTTCAGAAGATAGGCTACGGCCTTGTTCGCAAAGCGGTTGGTTTTTATCGTATCCCAATCGGCAAGATGGATGATCTCTGCTGTGCTGCTTTCAAAATCAAATGAAATCTTACCCCATTCGCCGTCGCAGTCTGCCTGGTATTCGTAGATTGCGGCGGCGATTTTCTTTTTTCGTCTGGTTTTGGACACCTGTTTCAACCGGACAGCATGGAGCGCACCTTCGGCAACCAACAGTTCCGTTAGCTTGTCCACTGCTCTGCGGTAGGCTCTCTCTGCACCGCTGGCTGTGCTGCCCTCAAACATAACCGCCAGTTCTTCAAAAGTGGGGTGGTCTTTCCATGAGCTGACACGCCCACAGGTCATGCAGATCGCAAGACGCTTTTCAAGCAAGGTCTGTTCCCGGTAATTCAGTTTCTCAAATGCCTGCTGCACCTTTTCTGCTTGTATGCCGTTCCAGAGGATATCGGTATAGTTCCAGCTATCGTCAAGGGCTACATCCTCGCCTGTTTCCTCGCCGTTCTCGTCTGTCACATAGAATGGCTGCTGATTGCGGATACCTCGCACAACTTTCAGATAGTCTTCGGCAAGAGCAAGATCACAGTTGTATTTCTTGGAAAACTCGTTGACCGCATCCTTGGTATTGTGGTACAGCCAAGCCATTGACCGCACCATTTTGTAATTAGTCAGAGAGGATACCGACCATTTTTCTTCGCCCATGCGAAAACGGAGCATAGCATCCCGGATGAACGGATAGATGTATGTAGCATACTCTGCGCCCTTGGTAAGGTCATAGTCCATCAGTTTTTGGAGCATTTGTTCCCGGCAGGAGAGCTTTATATCTATAAATCGGTCTGTGTCGTACAAATCGCCGCCATCCACACCGAGAAAGTCTTTGATGCGCTTGTTAAGCTGCGGCTCGTAGTGGTGTAGGAAGAATGAGAAATGTATCAAATTCTTTTCCTGCAAGGCAGACAGGATATATTCGTTCAGACTGTCCACTGCTGGCGGCTCCGGTTCCAGTTGGAAGATGCGCTCTGCCACATAGGGAATGATACTATCACTGTGAGGATTGACTTGGTGTTTTGGTATGTATCCGGTCATATTCCATGTAAAATCATTCAGCATAGCGCACCTCCCTTTTAACAAATGCTTTCTGAATAGTAGCCTGATTTTAATTCTCAGATTGTGTTTCTTTTGCTTCTACTTTTACAATCATACATAGGCTTTGAACTGCATTAAAGAGACGGATACAATCCATCTCGTCAATTTCAAAATCCGATCTTCCATGTAATAGCCAATGCCTATTTATCGTTTCAGGTTCATCGGCAGAGAAATCGCTTTTTTGATACAGATTTCGGATGAAGTTGTTATAAGAAATCCATACATGTTTTTGAATTGTACTTCCTGTTGACGGGAAGGTATCGACCTCCTTTTGACAAACTTTCATCATCCTTACATCTTGTTTGTCATCGCTAAATTCTGACAGAATACCCTCGATAACCGAGAGAAGCGATGTTGCACAAACAGCATACAATTTATTTTGAAATGCTTGCCAGCACTGGTCTGTGAGATTTTTCAGTCCTTCTTTAATGGGAGATGCTTTGATTCCGTTCACCATATCTTTGGTTTTCTGAAAATCTTCTGTTGTAAAAAACCATTTCAAAAATGCATTGATATCATCCAATTTGTTCGTGTTTGCTATTGTTTTGACTGCGTAAATATTTAATTCTGCGGGTAAAGTCCACCCTTCTGTTGATAGCTTGCTCACAACAACATCTAATTCTTTATCAAATTCCTGTACACTTTCTTCAGCCTTCTTTGAAATAGCTTTTTGAATAGCCTCCATTTGTTCTTTCGTTAATTCTAACATTCGTATAACCCTCCGAGTTTAAGTGTTCCTATAATTTAGACTCTCATTTAGCAAAGCAGCCTGTCCCATTTCCTTTTCGTAATCGCCCTTGGCATAGGCTACATTGCTCAATGCCCGGAGCATCTTATCTTTTGCCAGCTTCTTCATAACCTCCGCAAGATCAGCGTCCAGAGTACCACGCTTCACATAGCGGTTTATGGTGTTCAGCCGTTTCTCATAAATCTGTTTCACCGGATGATCGTCCGCAAGCTCCCGTTGTTCTCTGCCTTTCAGGTTGCCGATCTGCCGACAGGTGCGGTGCAGCTTGTCCCCCGGTGCATAGCCGCCACAGTATTTGGTGTGCCGTGCGTTGGTGGTCAGAAACCACTTGCCGCAGATTTTGCATTTCTTCGGTGCATGACCAACACACAGGCCCTCAAAGAGATCAGACCGGAACATCCCTACAAAGGATACATAGTGCATACGCTTGACCAGCTTCGCAACTTTTTCGCCGGGACGGATGACGGATACATACTGAACGGAATTGTTCAGGGTAGACATCCAGGCATTGCCCTCCGTGATGGAAAACTCCGGCGGGAAATAATTGCCGAACATTCTGGCAAAGCCCTCTGCGGTGCGGTCAGCTTCGTTGCCGTCTGATTTTTCTGCAAAATCAAGCATGGTCGTTTGGTATTCCCCAAGGGAGTATGCCAGATGCCCGAAAACTGCGGTATAGCGTTGGAGCATCATCGCATCGGCAAAGTTCTGGATTTCTTCAAATTGCAAAGAATTGGTTGCGGCTTTTATGGCAAACTCCACATATTTCAGCGCATTGTCCACAGTAAAGACTTTTTCAATCCGTTCTCTGTGCTTTGAGATATTCATATAGGAGAACGGCGGTGTTTGACTGAGAATATCAAGCATCGTCAGAGCAGCTTCCGTTGCAATAGGACAGAGTGCAGAAGCATCCTGTCCGGCGTTTAATATTCCAAGCAGCAGATTGATTTTCTCGCATTGCTCGTTCATCTTTGCGATGGTATCCGCAGGGACATTCAGCGCATCACAGGCAAGAGCGCCGACAGGAAGTGTTTTTCCCTCATATATGACCGTATCCTGCCAAAAATCCAATGTCATCAGTTCTTGGTTCATGCTTGCCCCTCCTGTCCTGTTTTTTCATTGTCTTAATTCTATCATGCTAATGTAAAGAAATCTACATCTATCCATAAGTTGTCCTGTTTTTTGAAACGGGGTTGTCCTCCGATTAGCCTGTTTTTTGAAAAATCCGGCATAACAATAGTAGACGGAGCGAAGCACCTGCCAATCACGGCGGGTGTTTCGTGCTTTCTGAATACTATGAACGGAGGTTTTCTATGACAATCTATGAAACCATCAAGGTGGCAATCAGCGTAAAGCAAGCCGCCGAACACTACGGGCTGAAAGTCAACCGAAACGGCATGGCTTGCTGCCCGTTCCACAATGACAGGCATCCGAGCATGAAGCTGAATGAGGATTATTTCTTCTGCTTTGGCTGCGGAGTCAAGGGGGATGTGATCGACTTCGTGGCAAGGTCGTTCGATCTGAGCAGCTATGAAGCAGCGCAAAAGCTGGCTGCGGACTTTGGACTTGACCCAAAACCGCCCACTGCCGCAGCTATGGTCAAGCCGAAGCGTCCCTATATCCGTCAGTTACGGGAGGATGAAATGCTGTGTTTCCGGGTGCTGACGGATTATCTGCATCTGCTGGAAGATTGGAAAGTACGATACGCACCCAAGACACCGGAAGATGCTCTGGATGACCGTTTTGTGGAAGCCTGCCAGATGCACTGCTATATCGAATATATGGCAGATGTGCTGACGGTGGGTGATCTGGAAGAACGGGTGGCATTGGTGGACAAGCTGATGCAGGACGACAAAATTGCTTTTCTGCAAGAGTATACCGCACGAAAGAAAAAGGAGGTGGCGCACCGTGGCGAAGAACCGGAAAACGCCTAATATGAATTTGCCTGTCTGGTTTGACGGGCAGAACATCAACGAAGCTCTGTTTTGTGAAGAATTTCTGCATGAGCGCAGAATCATCTTCGCAAACGGAGCTTTTTTCACGCCCGATGGTCGAGTGACGGATGACCTTCCTCTGCGTGGGGAGATTTACGACAAGCTGAAATTTTGTGCCGTGAACAACATCCCACGGAAGATCACCAACATTCTGGAAGTGCTGAAACTGGAAGCGCAGGTGTCTGACTTCCCTCCGGAGCAGGATCGCATCCATGTTGCCAACGGTACGCTGCTCTTGAACGGCACTTTCACCGAAGGCAGACCGGCTATCGTGCGAAGCCGTCTGCCTGTCGGCTATAATCCCGATGCTCCTGCACCGGTGATCTGGCTGAACTTTCTGGATGGACTACTCTATGCAGAGGACATCCCCACCTTGCAGGAGTTCATTGGCTACTGCCTGATTCCATCCAACAAAGGTCAGCGCATGATGGTGATTAAGGGCAACGGCGGTGAGGGCAAATCCCAAATCGGTGCGGTGCTGTCCACCATCTTCGGCACGAATATGAAAGACGGCAGCATCGGGAAGATTTCTGAAAACCGTTTTGCCCGTGCCGATCTGGAACACATCCTGCTGTGCGTGGATGATGATATGCGGATGGAAGCTCTGCGTCAGACCAACTATGTAAAATCCATCGTGACTGCACAGGGCAAAATGGACTTGGAACGCAAGGGCAAGCAGAGTTATCAGGGCTGGATGTTTGCCCGGTTGCTGGCATTCAGCAATGGTGATCTGCAAGCCCTGTATGACCGCAGCGACGGCTTTTACCGCAGACAGCTTGTACTGACTACCAAGGAAAAGCCCGTGGGCAGAGCCGACGATCCCGACCTTGCTGAGAAGATGAAAGCCGAAGCTGAGGGCATCTTCCTGTGGGCGTTCGAAGGATTGCAGCGGCTCGTTGCCAACAACTTTAAGTTTTCGGAGAGTGACCGCATCCGTGAAAATCGGGAAGCGGTCAAGCGTGACAATAATAATATCTTTGATTTCATGGAATCGGAGGGATACATCCGGTGCAAAGCGGATGCGTCCATCAGCTCCAAGGATTTCTATGAAATCTACCGGATGTGGTGCGAAGAAAATTCCCTTGCAC
>ERZ791803.868-NODE-868-length-16380-cov-3.871975_pt1 | contig 16380 bp, 10 predicted proteins | sample MGYA00510307_ERZ791803 | MGnify/ENA primary metagenome ERZ791803 (study PRJEB30046, sample SAMN00791963) | human gut metagenome | study: EMG produced TPA metagenomics assembly of the A metagenome-wide association study of gut microbiota in type 2...
ACGATAATGACGCCGACAAATGGCAGAAAAACCGTGATAAGATAGATGACGAGACGCAAACCTATTATGCCGAAGAACTGGCATTGTTGGACGTTCTCAACGAATTGTGGAACAAACAAAGTGAGCAAGCTGCCACCAACTATTTCGGCTGTTACGAACAAGCTACGAAAGCTTATTTTTTGAATATCTGCGAAGAAGAGAAAATACAGCTTTCCAACGTACAAGACAAAGCGGAACAGGCTGTTATCTCCATCCTGGAAGCATCGAAAGAGCAGATTCCCTTTAGCAAGACATTGATGGACAGCATCCAGTCAAGCGGCTATCCGGCAGACTCCGCCCTCTTGCAAAAGGTGCGGGACATCCGCGAACTGGTCAGGTAATTCTTGTTTGTTTACTGTATCTTTCTCTACCATAGGTATAGTATCCTCTACAGGAGTCGGGCATACTTCTCCAAACATTACACTTGCATTGGTAGAGTCACTGATAGTTTCCTGACTAGTCCCTTTATTAGGAGAACTACTACATGAAGTCATTGGTGCCATTGCTACCAGTCCGGCAGATATACCTAATATAGTTATGGCTTTTCCAGCCATCCGTTTACGTTCCAGCTGTTGTTCCAGATAACGTACTTCGGCTTCGCACTTGGGACAAGTGCCTAGACAGTCACCTTGATATTGACACTCGGAAGTAATAAACTCAATATCATTAGCTTCTGCTATTTGTCTGCGGATATCCTTCAATATCCTGCAGGTTTGTTTTCCTCGTTTCATGGCTGACAATTATTAGGTGTTTTATAAGTAAACCGATCGAATTGGGTGATTCCCATTTCTTTCAGTAAACGGATGCTATAATCGACGTCGTTCTCTGTATTGTATGCGGGAATGACGGGGGTACGAACAATGATTTGTTCGTTTTTTCCGTGATCAATCAAATATTGAAGATTATGCAGGACTTTTTCATTGTCTTTTCCGGTGTACTTTTGGTATATGGCATTATTAATGTCTTTGATATCGATGATATAAGAATCAACAACAGGTACTAGTTTCTCTATATTCTCTTGTGCTACATTGAGTGACGTTTCTACGGAAAGCTGCCATTCCTGTCCACAGAGTTGACGGAATTCATCAATGAAATCGCTCTGTAAACAAGGTTCTCCGCCTCCGAATGTAATGCCTCCGTGAGTAGCGAGAAAATATAACTCATCCTGTTTGACTTCCTCATAAAGCTGCCCGCAGTCATAGTGCTTCCATATATCTTCTGAGTGTAGAGATTGCGGATTGAGGCAATATTTGCAGCGCAGCGGGCAACCATGGAAGGCCACTAGAGTAGTGACTCCCTCTCCATCAGTACTGAGCCGATGGCGGCTAATTCCTATGAGCGGTGCGGCTTTCATTATTTCACTTTTACAATTAGCTCTTCATCTACGTACCACAGGTAGCCGGTGATATTTTTATATCCCATCTTAGTAAGCAGTTGCATATATCCTTTTACCTGTTTGTTATATTGGAGGTTCTCTTTACCGAATTTGAAGTCAACTACAACTACTTGACCGTCTTTCATCATTACACGGTCGGGACGTCGGGTTTGCAACACCCCTTTTTCTTTGTAAATGATGGCACATTCGTTGAACAGGGTCCATTCCCCCGAATACCAGTCTTGAATCTCCGGGGAGGAGAATGCTTTTCGGGCTACTTCCCGTATTTCTTCGGCCTTTTCGCTGCTGGCGATGACCCCTTCGAAAATGAGGCGCTCAATAGCCGGATCAATATCTTCTGCTGTTTCTATGGCAGAAAATAGCGTGTGCAGCATACGTCCGCGATGAATGAAACGGTCATCCGATTCTTCTTCCTCGATCCCCTGAATGAAATCGGCGGAGCGGTTGGATTGACGGAATTCAATCTCATGACGCATGGACTCCATGTGGACAGGCAACTTATCCGGCTTCTGAGTCAGTTTATTGGTCGAAGTTTTTGCTTTTTCTTCTTCCGAAGGACAGAGTTCTCCTTGTTCATAGCAATCTTCCTCCCAGTCGAGGCCTTCTTTGAGGGCAACTACAGGCAGTGTATTGGCCAACAGTTCGGACATAGTTCCTTTTTGTCCTTTCTTGCTCCAGATGATCAGATTCTTTCCGGCACGGGTGAAGGCTACATAAAGCAGGTTGAGATTGTCCACCCACAGTTGAAGACGTTCCAGCAGATAATCGTTCCCATAGATGGATTCGGCCATTTGTGTCGAGTAATTGATGGGAAGGATATCCATGGCATTGAACGGAGCTTCCTGAGGGGCACACCATACCAGTTGGTTATTCGTTTCATTCTCCAGTTTCCAGTCGCAGAAGGGAAGGAGTACTGTATGAAATTCCAATCCTTTGGATTTGTGGATGGAGAAGATTCGGATACCTTCCACTTCACCGCTGGGAATGGTTTTGCTGCACAGCGTCTCATCCCAGTAGCGGATAAAACCGTCGAGCTCCGAGGAGTTACTTTGCAAATAATCCGTTACGGCATCGAAGAAGGCAAACAGATAGGCATCCTGTTCTTCAATGTGACTCATTTCGAAGATGCTGAATAGTTCTTCCAGCAATTCGTAGAGAGGCATAAGACGGAGTTCTTTCTGCTTTTCAAGAAATGCGGGCGGCAGATAGTTTTCTATCGGAAGGAGCAGAAGGGTGTTCCAGTCCAGATTCTTTTGCAGAACTTCGTTCTGATAGGCTATTGCCAGTTGGGCCCGTGCAATTTTATTGCTCTCGTCGGATAGAAATCGCAGTGCGTCTATCATCATGCAGATGGCAAGAGAGGCATCGAGGCGGAAGGCTTCGTCTGATACAATTTTATAATGTAACTCTTTGTCGAAGTAGTCCGCGATGCGGGGAATACTTTTGTTCTTGCGTACAAGGATAGCTATGTCATTCAGCCGTACACCGGAAGAAAGCAGATGCTCTACTTCTTCACCGAGACTTATCAGCGTCTGGTCTGTATAGTCATGCGCTTCGTCCGGTTCCAGGAAAGTGGCTTTGACATATCCTTTCTGTACACTTCGCGGAGATTCCTGTACCACATCGGCATAGGCTTTCTGAAGATCATCGCAATCTTTACCCAACTGTTTTTTGTATACTTCGTTCAGGTAATTTACGGCAGCAGTGAATATTTGGTTGTTGAACCGGATGACATTGGTCTCACTTCTCCGGTTGGTGGCTAAGGTCTTTACCTTGATGGGGAAATGCTCGATGCGGTCGTTCAGACCGTTAAGGATTCCCCAGTCACCGTTTCGCCAGCGGTAGATGGACTGTTTGACGTCTCCTACTATCAGGCTGTCTGCTCCTTGTGAAAGCCCTTCGAGCAGGAGCAGTTTGAAATTTCCCCATTGCATCCGGCTGGTGTCTTGAAACTCGTCGATCATGACATTGCGGATGTTGGTTCCTATCTTTTCGAACACGAAAGAGGAATCTCCGTCCTTAACCAGTTGATGGAGCAGGGCATTGGTATCTGATAAAAGGAACCGGTTGTTGTCATGGTTCAGCTGTCGCACTTCTTCGTCGATATTGGCGAGAAGCTGTACCTTGTTGAGATGCTGCAGGGAAAGCCGGCAACTATTTAGCAGGAGATTGTTTTTAGAACGCAGCTTCTCCGCATCCTCCAGTATCTGCATCAGGCTGGATTTCGCAAGATCAATAATATCGGCAAACCGTGGAGATGTTTTGGTAGCCCAGTGTTTGGCATCTTCCAGGCATTTCTCTACAGTGGCATTGCGGATGTCATTACTTAGAATGCCATTGTTCAGCTTACGGAAATAGCTGCCGATTCCTCGTGAACCGTTTTTTAGTTCATCTGCGGTAAGGGCGTGTCCTTCCAGTTCTCCTTCAAACTGGTCATAGAATCCTTTCATTTGCTCCAGGATTTCTGTTTCCAATGCTTTCAGCTGCTTGCGGTATTCTTTGATGGTATCCGGATTGCGGAGGCGCTGGCGGAGACCTTCACCTTTTTCTATATATCCTTCGTCGAAGATGTTGCGCCCGAAATTTTTGACTTCATCCGATACATTCCAGCGTTTGTCATCAGCTATTCGTTCGTTGATGTAGTCTAACAGCCATGCGAGGACAGGAGAGGTGGGACCCAGTTTCTCAATCATGCTGTCCACCGCATCACTGAGTACTTCCGCATTGTTCAGTTCGATATTCAGATTCGGACTGAGTTCCAGCTCACGAGCCAGATTGCGCATGACGGACTGGAAAAAAGAATCGATGGTTTCTACACGGAAACGACTGTAGTCGTGCAGCATATATCCGAGGGCGATTCCTGCGGCTTCCCGTATTTCCTGTTCTGTCCTCTTTGTTTCTTCTTTGATGCGGTTCAGGTAGGCCTCGGAATCTTTGTCACCGATCTGAATGCCGTATAGCTGACTGAGAATACGTTCTTTCATTTCTGCTGTTGCCTTATTGGTAAAGGTAACAGCGAGAATCTGCCGATAGGCACGTGGATTTAGTATCAGCAACTTTATGTATTCCACTGCAAGGGTAAAGGTTTTGCCTGAACCTGCCGAGGCTTTATAGACTAGGAGTTCACTCATGCTTTTGATATGAATTGTTTCATGATTGTTTGAATATGTCAAGCCCGAAATAAAGAATAAATAAAGGCAAATAGTCTTTTAGGGCAATGCGTAATAGCTTTAAAGCCTGTCCGATACGATAGTTAACGGTTTGGGGAGAGACGTTCAGCTTTTCTGCAATTTCTTTATGGGTCATCCGGTGATTACGATTCATTTCGTATGCTTCCCGATAATCTTTGGGAAGCTGTTTCAGAGCATTCTCATAAAGGCGGAACAACTCATTTTCCAGATAAAAGTCAGGATTGTCGAATTCTTTCTCGAATTTTTCTGTAATCTCCTGATGTACTTTTCGTCTGATCTCGAAATGGGAAATACGGTTCAGAGCTTTGTTTTTGACAATAGTAAAGAGAAGCGTTTTCAATGTAAGCTCTTCCATAAGACTACAGCGGTTTTCCCATAACCACATCATCGTGTCCTGTACAATCTCCTCAATCTCCTCCTGCTCGCTGACATATTGCGAACAAAAGGCGCACAATCTACGGAAATAATGTCTGTAGACAGCGTCGAATACATATTCTTCGCCTGCTTTCAAGGCATTGATGATAGATTTATTATTGTTAATATCTAGGTATATAGGAGGTTGTTGCATTCTTCATTATTTTTTATGCAGAGCAAAAATAATGAAAGCAATGAAAGAAACGAAATAAAACGGGAGAAAATATTTTTTTCTTTTTTAGTTTAGTATATTTGCGCTGCCAACTGTATTAATAACAGAGGTATTATATTTTTTTATAGTAAAAGGATGATTGAACATGGATGAATCTATCTTGATGAACTACCTGAGGGGAGGATGCAATGACGAAGAATGTCAGCAGGTAGAACTATGGTGTGAAGAAGCACCGGAAAACCGACAAATACTAGAGCAGCTATATTATACCCTTTTTGTAGGCGACCGTATGGCAGTGATGGATGCTGTAGACACAGAAGCGTCACTGACGAAGTTTAAGTCGCTCGTACGTGAAAAGGAGAAAAAAGCCAAGCGAAGAAGTATATCGGTTCGATGGGGACGTTATGCGTCCACGGCAGCCGCTTTTCTCGCAGGACTTGTTTTCGCAGGCGGAATTGCGTGGGGATTGCTTTCCAATAAACTTTCTGATTATACAGTGATGACTACCGGTGGACAGAGAGCGCAAACAGTGCTTCCGGACGGTAGTAAGGTTTGGCTGAATGCATCTACGAAGCTTATTTACCGTAACTCTTTCTGGAGTACGGATCGTCAGATTGATTTGTCGGGCGAGGCTTACTTTGAAGTGGCCCGTGACAAGCATGCTCCATTCATCGTAAATACGAAGCATATTAAGACTTGCGTATTGGGTACAAAGTTTAATGTACGGGCACGTGAAGAAGAGGACAGGGTAGTAACCACTCTGTTGCAAGGTTCTGTGCGGATGGAATCTCCGCGAACCGTCAATAATGGCTATCTGCTGAAACCGGGACAAACGTTGAACATTAATACAACGACCTATCAGGCTGAATTAATAGAATATGCCGAGCCGACCGAAGTTCTTCTGTGGATTAACGGAAAACTGAAATTCAAGCAACATTCATTGCTGGAGATTACAAATATTATGGAGAAACTATATGACTTGAAGTTTGTGTATGATGACGAAAGTCTGAAGACCGAACGGTTTACCGGTGAATTCTCTACTGATAATCTTCCGGACGAAATATTGAATGTATTGATGCATACAAATCACTTCAGCTATAAGAAGGAAGGACGGATTATTCGATTGTCTAAAAAATAAAGAGGATAAAGAGAATGTTAAAAAAAGGTATGTCGCCCAGCGACATACCTTTTTAAGTTTTATTCCAGCCCTATTTCATCTACGAATATAAATGCCGGTCTTCCTTTACCCCAATGCCATGCCGGTATGTTATATTCCGGACGGGCTGTTATTTTCACATAACGTGCCTGCACTGTATCGAAAGAAAGTTCATGGGTATAGATGCCATTCTTATCTTCCTTACTGACGGCGGGGTAAACTTCAGATTTTACTTCTTTGTACTCTTTTCCATCGTTTGATACGGCTACGGAAAGTTCGCGTAAATCAAGAATTTCTTCTCCTATTTCTACGTAGGTGCGTACCCATGCTTTGCTTATCGGAATCTCCTGTTGCAGGTCAATCACTGCTTCAAGGTCGTTCTGATAGAAGGCAATCCATCGTCCGGTACGGTAATTTCTGCTTCCTGCCAGTCCGTCAATGAGTGTATTCTTTCCTTCGAATTTATACTTTTCATTAATGGGCTGCTGCATGGTGATCGGCTGCATGGTGGCTTTGTTGAATTTGATATCCTCTTTCAACACTGCACTACTGCCGTTGGGACGGATAGTGATTGCTTTCAGTGTGCAGCTTTGGCCGATTTTCAGTGTGTCCGTGTATATATTGGAACTGGCTGTAGGTTCACTGCCATCAAATGTATAGTAGACCGGAGTATTATCAATAGTAGATAAGACAACATTCAATACGTTGGCTTCGGTATCAGGGATATATTGGGACTTTACCTGGAAGATATGTTTGGCATAGTTATATTGATTGATGTCATAGACAGCGATCAGTCCGGGCAATCGTTTCAGGAAATCCGCATATTCTTTTTTCTCCGGCATAGTCCACTGTACTTCTGATAATGCGGCCATACGGGGGAGTTCCATATATTCTACCTGACTATAAGTAGGGATATATTCCGTCCATAAGTTGGCTTGTATGCCTACGATATGCTTAGCTTCTTCGGGAGTGAGTATCTGAGGAACCGGTTCGTAGCTATATACCTTTTCTAAAGGTACATACCCTCCGATAGCAGGCGGTTCATTGTCTGTATCCATGGTCTGATAGTAATCGAAGTACAGGAATGAACTGGGTGTCATGATTGCGTCGTGTTTATGCTTCACTGCTTCAATTCCTCCTTCTATGCCTCTCCATGACATGACAGTGGCATTGGGTGCCAGTCCTCCTTCCAGTATTTCTTCCCAGCCAATGATCTGACGTCCTTTGCCGTTAAGAAACTGTTCAGCATAATTAATGATATAACTCTGAAGTCTTTGTTCGGCTGTGTGATCTTTATCGGCTTTTAGTCCCAGTTCCTTGATACGTGCCTGACATTTCGGGCATTTCTCCCAACGTACCTTCGGGCATTCATCACCGCCGACATGAATATATTCGGATGGGAAAATATCTACAATTTCATTCAGGACATCTTCTATAAATGCCAGTGTCTTGTCATTTCCGGCACAGAGTACGTCTTCTGATACTCCCCACATTTTCCATACTTCATAGGGGCCGCCCGTGCAACCCAATTCGGGGTAAGCAGCAAGCGCAGCCTGCATATGTCCCGGAAGGTCAATTTCCGGTATTACTGTGATATGGCGTTCCTGTGCATATTTTACAATCTCCCTAGCTTCATCTTGTGTATAAAAACCGCTATAGGGAATGCCGTCATATTCTCCGGAATTATGTCCGATGACTGTCTCCGAGCGTTTGGAACCGATAGTGGTCAACTCCGGACGTTTTTTGATTTCAATTCTCCATCCCTGATCATCGGTCAGATGCCAGTGAAGACGGTTGATATTGTGTAAAGCCATCATATCAATAAAGCGTTTGACAGAGTCTGCCGGGAAGAAATGGCGTGAAACATCTAAATGTACTCCGCGATAGGAGAAACGTGGATAGTCGTTAATTTCGGCAGCAGGAAGGCTTATGTCTCCTTTGTTTGTAATTGGGAGTGACTTCCGTAAAGTCTGTATGCCATAAAAAGTTCCTGCTTCTGAAGTACCTGTGATGGTTACGTTGTCTTGGGTTACTTTTAGTTGATATGCTTCGGCATTGTCTGCATTCAGACCTGTTGCTAAGATTATTGCGTTTGAAGTGACTGGCTCGTCAGTGACTTTCAGCTTTTTGCCGGACATCTGATGAATGTATTCCGCCAACAGATTTGCATTTTGCTGCATTTCCTTGTTATCTTTCGGATAGACGATGGAAGTACGGTCATTTAGTACAAAGTTTCCGGTCGTAATTTTGATTTCCTGAGGCAGAGGAATAACTTCGTAGTTTGCCTGCTGAATAACTCCTGAAGAACAGGAAAATAGTCCACTGCATAAAAGAATGACTCCTAATAGATGATGTTTTTTCATTTTATCTAATTTATGTTTGCTAAAGGTGGATTGTAGCTCTATATAAAAACAAGAGCAAACTTATACATTTTTCTTGTAAGTCTGCTCTTGTCCGGTATTTTATTGATGGAAAACTTATTCCATACACTTATTCCCAAGAATATATATAGAATCTTGTAATATCTACACGACCGGGAACAGTGATCATCTGATACTTCAGATAGCGTGTTTTGACACTTTCTTCAAATGTGATAGTCTGAGTTCCTCCCTTTGTAGTCCATTGACCGATGGATACCCATTTTTCGCCATCTTCAGATGTGAATATCTCGACTTTCGTAGGAGCATATCCAGCTCCCCAATGTCTGGTTTGAATGCCTGTCAGAGTTTTCACTGTTTTTAGGTCAACAGTCAACCAGAAAGGTATTCCGTTGGTCGCAACATCACTGCTTCCTGTTCCTGCGACCGAGTTTGATTCAGGATTTTCTACTCCTTCCATAAAGGTGAAGATCCTGTCTTTAGCATTGGTGAGCAGTACATTCTCCTTTTTCCTTTCAGCGCTTTTAGAGATTTTCAGCACTATCTCCTGATAGTATGCTGCATTGGCAACATCTGTTGCTGTTGATTCTATACCTGTTATTTTTATTCTCAGAGTATAGTTTGCCTCTCCTTTGATACTTTCCAACTCATCCCAGTCCGTAATACTTAAGGTAATAGGTTCTGAAGCTGTAGCATTTGCCTTTATTACGGCTGTTTTGGAAGTTAAGTTGATCTTATCTGCTGAGATTCCATCACAGGTAGCGTCAATATTTACATTTATATCCTGGGCAACAGCTTTTTGTGTTGTAGCCATAAACTGAAACTCAACACTGCCTTCAATACCTTCTTCTTCCACATGCTTTAGTGTAAACGAAGGAGTCGGTCTCAAATAATCTGCCGGCAATAAAGAAACATAGCTCATATCCCATTCGTTGACCGAATCATCATCGCTGCAAGATGAGAAGAAAGGGATCATTGCACTCATGAGTGTAATGATTATTGATTGAAATACTTTATTCATAGTAACTATATTAAAATTGTACCATCATTTTATTTCCATGGAGTAGCTTCATCTGTAGACAGAATCTTATCTATCCACACAGGAGTGACTGTTGTGGTAATAGTATGCCCTTTACCGGTAGCATCTTCAAATACATTACCTTTACCTTCATTGAATCTCCAATAAGCTTCTAATCCCGGAGATTTTGGACTTGTGATAGTCATGTTGTTCTGAATCTGAATTTCCGACCGGCATACAGACCAGATACGGGCTTCACTTACCAAGATTTTACATCCGCTCCACCAGCTACCGCCACTGAACCAACTCATATTACCAAATATACAAGGCCCGCCGGCAACGTCTTTTGAACCTCCGTCTTTACCGTTAATATAGATACGATATTTAGAACCGTTGTATGTCACAGCAAGATGTTGCCACTTATTAGGTTCGAAAGAGTAGGTCGGATTCAGATAGGTTTCATGAGTCTGAATCTGAACTAATGAGTGAGCTTTGTGCGGATCTTCGAAACGCAATAACAAGCTCTTGCCGTCGCTGCCGGATGTGCTGAATACTGCACGGTTACGATTGGCAGTATTGCTTACCTGGAAACGAACTTCGACAGTAAACTCGTTGTAGGTTTCAGGAGCTTCAGAGAATTTCTGGGCTACGAGTTCTGTACTTCCAACAAATTGCGGGGCGGAAAATTCCATGATACTATTGGCAAGAATCACCAAGCTACCGGTAACAGGCATTACATCAATACTACCTTGTTTGGCTACCAGGCGTACGGGTAAAGCATATGATTCACCGGATGCATTCATTTCCTCGGAGAATGCTTTGATATGTATGGAAATAGGATCTGCATTATAAGCACCTGCCTTAATCGTAATATTGTCCGGAAGGGTGTAATGGGTTTCCGGTAATGCGATGTAGTTTGTACCATTAGCCTTGTTGTATGCGTCAAGAGCAGCCTGATCTATTGCCAGACTATAGCTGTTGTCTTTCTGTTGTGTATTGCTGATATGCGCGTTCAGTGTGACATTGGTTTCACCGCTGCCCATAACAGTCACTTTGGTGCTTATTGCAGTTAAAGCTTCTTTGAAGAAGACGTGCGTGTCCAATGTACTATAATTCGCATCGTCACAGCCGATCCATGTACCGCCTGCGATAAGCGATATCAACAAGAAGTTTCTTATGTTTTTAATCTGTTTCATAGTGAATTAATATTTAATTAACGGTTTGGTAGAAGGATTCATAATCTGGATAGCTTTGCGTAGATTTTTGTATTCCGGATTTGTCGGATACTCTGCTTCCATATGATAGCTTCCTACTCCGCCTTTACGGAAACCATTTTTCGGTTGCCAGCGTGCCATTCCTTCCAAAGATTTCATGCTGTTGCCATAACGGTCGGTATAAGGATATCCGCCATCCATAGCAGCATCTACAGCCTCAAAGTTTTCGGTCATGATGGTCATCTTTGTGATTTGCTCTTCGGACATTACGCTACCGTAAGTCTGAACGAGTCCCGGACCTGCTACACCACCGTCTATCAGACGTTTGTCCAGATTGTTGTCATTACCGGGTTTATAGGCCTGAATGATAAAGTAATCAAAGTAAGGGCCTACATCGGGTCTGTTCTTTATACTTTGCGGTTCGCCATCAATGATCAATAACTTGCCGGTTCCCGATTTAGGACCGAAGTGTTTGCCAAGTTCGTCTACGAATATGAACATTCTGTCATCGTCGTCCACAATGTTACCTTTATTACCATAGTTTGGTTCGTAGTCGATATCGAATCCGTCATAGCCGTATTTGTTGATCGTATCAGCGATAGCATTTGCATATTTGCGGATAGATGCTTCGACGGCTTCTTTATCAGACTCGTCCGAAGGCCAGCCCCAGAAATCATTAACAGCTTCCTGTTGGCTTGCGAATCCCATTGACTCCCAATTGTCATATATATGTTGTGGAGTGATCTGTGTACCTACCGAAGTGATGATAAAGCACATGGTGAAGCGAGTTCCTTTTACTTCTTGACAGAACTTGAGATCCTTCTTTTGCGCTTCTGTAATATTCGACCAATTCCCCCAGATGGAAACGACATCCACGCTATCCGGGATTCCTGCCATGCTGTTTACTAATGAAGCGCCTTCGCCTGTCCAGTTGCCGAACCATCCGAAAGCTTTGGGATGATCAGACTTTTTATATGCGCGCAGGGCTGCATAGTATTCTTCTGAAGGACCTTCGAAGTAATCTTTTGCTTCTGATTCTGTCCAGTCATTACAGCTCACCCATATTGGGGTGCTCAACGCTAACAATAAAAAATATAGTAAATAATTCTTTTTCATATTAATTCTAGTTAGGAGGTTATATTAATTAGTTTTTCCCCACGACAAATCTGTGGCTTCATTATCCGGACCACCATTTTTCAGATACGAAACACCTTGCTGATAATTGGAATGGTTGTTCTGTACTTCCGTGTAAGGGAATCTCAGACGACGCATACCACGCTTGCTGTCTACTCCTGATGGAGACAGATTGTCGATGCAAGGATAGAGTTCCGGATAACCGGTACGGCGATATTCAGCCCATGCTTCCAGTCCCAACGGATAGTTGGCTATCCATTTCTGAGTAATGATACGCTGAAGATTTTCTTCTTCATTGTTGTCATTCCATGCAACGGCAACGGTGTTGGAGATGGTATATGCATGGCCTCTGGGATCATTATTATGTGATACTGTCGGTTTTTCGGTATTTGTCAGATAATTGTCAGGCATTGTTGTGCCGTACTGTTCCATGGAGAGTTTGATTCCTTCTTCATAGTACTCTTTAGCCGATTTATTGCCGACAGACCAGTTCTTCAGTTTGCCTTCCGCACGGAGGAATGCTGTTTCAGCAGCGCAGAATACCAATAGCTTTGAAGTTCCTGTGATGGCCGGTATGGAATAACCTGCAACGTCACTTTTGGCAAAACCATCTTCTCCGGAGCGCATGCCTACATATTCCTGAGTGTGACCAGTGAATGTTGAATGGTTGAAGTATTTAGACATACGCGGATCACCGTATCCGTTCATATAATCAACGATATTGGCATTGACACGCAAATCACCCCAGCTTACAGCTGCCAATTGGTAAGGGTTTGTCTGCGAGCCGCAATCCATCATGGCATTGTCATTATTTGCTTCGATCAGTCCGGCTTCATGAGATGCGGCAGCTTCCGCATTTTCTTTTGCCATCTCCGGATATGCTGTACTGATGCGGATAGCCACCCTCAGTCGCATGGAATTTGCGAGTCTTGCCCAGTTGGCATAATTGCCGCTGAATACAGGGTCGTTGCTGGCGAGCGGTGCGTTACCATTGGTATCTTTGTAATAGTTATAGAGTACGTTGGCAGCGCTTGCAAAATCTTCCATTATATTCTTATAGACTTGTTCTTCTGTGTCATAAGCTACATAGAAGTTACCTTTTTTCACTTGACTGTAGGGCATCGGACCGTAACAATCGGCAACACGCAGCATGGTTATGGCCCGTATCATACGTGCAAAAGCATAATAGTGCCCGCTTTCATTAGTTGCTTCCTGTATCTGGAAGAAATTACCGTATATTTTCTCGAAATTAGTATTCCAGGGACCTGCATTCCAGGCATCACTTTGATTGAATGTGCCGAAGTTAGTGCCGCTCCATACATTCGCACATGTCAGATAGCCTCCTAACTGACCGACCATCTGATCCATCATCTGCGAGTCATTCTGTTGAATGTTTACAATCGTCTCAATCATTGACTTCATCAAAGTAGAAGGGTCAGCTTCATGAATCTGGAATTGATTGGTGTTGTATTCTTCAAAATTACCAGTACAACTCCCGGCAACTAATACCAAAGCAGTACCGACTGTTATATTTCTTAGATATTTCTTCATAATAATTTTCTCATTAATTTAGAATTGTACTTTTACATTAAATCCTATATTGCGCATGCTCGGTTGCATGAAGTAGTCCACATTCATATAGTAATTACTGGATGTAGAAGCAGACAATTCAGGGTCAAACGGTGCTTTGCAATAGATCATCCACAGGTTGCGTCCTACAAGCCCGAAGGTTACATTGGCTACATTGTTCAGCCATTTCTTGGGAAGTGTATAGCTAAGACTGAGTTCCTGAAGACGGACATTGGTGGCACTGTATAAATAGTATCTTCCGTAACCGCCTTCACCGGTACCGATGGTCTGATAGTATTTCTGTGTATCCACTTTTCCGTTATTCATTGGTACACCTTTATTGTCACGTGCATTTGCCGTGATACTTGATACACCATAGTAGTCCAGAACACCTTGCGTGGCTGAGTATGCCAGACCACCTACACGTGCGGAAAGTACGACTCCCAGATTGATTCCTTTGTAAGTGAAATTGTTGGTCCAGCCTAAATTATAGTTAGCGTTCAAATTTCCGACTTTGGTAGGAGTCTCTGCCGTATGCATACTAAGTCCTCCGGTTTGAGCATCCACTTTTATATTTCCGTTATTATCTTTGGTTAATTCATTGTACACGTATATGTCGGTCATTGTACCTCCTTCTGTCAAGATTACTCGGGGAGCTACATTCTCTTTACCAAGCCATCCTACAGGCATGTTTGGCATATCAATCAGTTCGCCCGTTACAGGGTTGGTGCTACCGCCTGCCAGACGTTTTACCTTGTTGCGGTTCAGAGTGAAAGTAGCATTTGATGCCCATCTGAATCCTGCCCATTCGTCGGTGAAGCCGAGCGCCAGTTCGATTCCCTGGTTTTGTACATTACCAGTCTGAACGATTGCCTTATTATATCCGGAGGAAGAGGGAATATCTACTTTAAATGTCTGGTTTAAAGTATTGGAACGATAATAGGTTGCGTCCAGATTGAAGCGGTTTTCCCAGAACTTCAAGTTCAGACCGATTTCCCATGATTTGGTTTTCTCCGGTTTCAGATTGTCCATCGGGTAAACTGTCGGGTTTGCCCAGTTGTGAGTCTGGCTGTTATATTCGTATCCCGGGTTAGTCAGGTAGCGGTCGAAAGAAGAGGCTACAACTGTGTAAGAACCACGTACTTTTGCATAAGATATGATTTTAGGCAGAGCGAACATTTCCGTCAGTACAGCCGATAAGCCGACAGAAGGGTAGAAATATGAAGACTGATTGGAGAAAGCCAGTTTGGAATCCCAGTCATTACGTCCGGTCAACGTGAGGTAAAGTTGACTTCTCCATCCTAATTCGACATTAGCGAATATACTTTGTACTTCGTCATCGTATCCGTCCGGTAGTGGTTTATAGTTTGCAGCGTAATTAATATTATTCAGTGCAAAGAAGTTAGGTATAATCAGGTCACCAGCAAAGCCGATTGTCTGCATGGAAGTGTGATAAAGTGACATACCTATATTGGTATTCAGACGGAAATCTCCGAATGTTTTATCAACAGTAGCCATTAAATCGGTATATAAAGAACGTTCCTGACGCATAGCATCTTCAAAACCACCATTGACAGAGCAGAAAGTGGCAAGTGTTGAAGCGTATTTTTCTGTTTTGTTACGATAATCCGAGTTGTCCAAATTGACACGTCCGGTGATATTTAACCAGTCTGTAACTTTCCATTTCAGAGAGGCATTCAGCATATAGCGTTTTTTGTCAGAGGTACGTCTGATGCGGTTTTGAGTCCAGTAAGGATTCTGCAAAGACAGTCCGCCGTCGCCATAAGGCCAGTATTGTTTCATAAATCCGTAATTTGTATCGTAACGTTCGTACAGGCGGATTTCATCAAAATTATCTCCGCGTGGAAACAGATACAAAGCGGGTAGGGGATTGTAATATTGTCCCTGAGATACCATATTGGTATTATTCTGTATGATATATTGCGCACCGATATCCAGTGTCAGCTTATCATTCAGGAAGTTAGTTGTATTGCGTGCGGTAAAGTTATAGCGGTTGTAGCTGTTATTTGGTAAAATACCATCTGAATTTGTCGTGGAAGCTGAGAAGTAAGTCTGATTTTTATCGCTTCCTGTCGATAATGTAATGGAGTTTATGATATTACTACCGGTATTGAAGAAGTCTTTCGGATCATATCTTTTATCTGTCAGATCTCCCCAGCTGAACAAGCCTGAACTTGTTCCGTATCTGTTCTGCATCTCAGGCATAATATATGCCTTGGAGAAGGTCGTACTATTGGAAACAGTAAGTGATATCTTTTCTTTTTTCCCTTTCTTTGTGTTAACCAGGACTACTCCATTGGCTGCGGCAGAGCCATAAAGGGCAGCAGCTGACGGTCCGGTCATCATACTTATACTTTCTATATCGTCCGGGTTTAAGTCTGCTACTGCATCAGAACCACCCATTGATCCGTACTGACCGTCACCACCACTTGAACCTGTGTTAAACATAGGTACACCGTCAATCACATATAAAGCATTGTTATTCTTGGTCAATGACTTCATACCACGCATTACAACACGTGTAGCACCACCGGCACCTGTAGCACCGCTGCTTATCTGCACACCGGCTACTTTACCTGCAAGCGAATTGATAAAGTTGGCATCTTTCACCGCTGTTAAAGCTTCTCCCTTTACTTGCTGTACATTATAACTCAACGCTTTTTGTTCACGTTTGATAC
>ERZ791803.870-NODE-870-length-16345-cov-3.867833_pt1 | contig 16345 bp, 15 predicted proteins | sample MGYA00510307_ERZ791803 | MGnify/ENA primary metagenome ERZ791803 (study PRJEB30046, sample SAMN00791963) | human gut metagenome | study: EMG produced TPA metagenomics assembly of the A metagenome-wide association study of gut microbiota in type 2...
CCGGTATCCGGTGGCTCAACCTGCTCAAATCGAACGCTGCAACAAGAGGATGGCTAACAGTCTTTCCAACGGACATAAAAGCCCAAGGAGGCAAGGGTCAGCCAGTTGCTCCTCTTATTGTAGCTTAGGCACGAGATGGAAAGAAAGCCGGACTGGCTGCCCGGCTTTCCTGTCCAAATTTATTGTAATAGGAGGCAAAAGAACTTTCTGCGAAACTTCGTTTCGCCTCTGCCCCCATAAGAAACAGTTCCGTAGGAGTGACGCTCTGCGCCGCTCCTGCGTTTTTGTTTTTCCGCTTCTTTCTGCCCGGCCTCGGCTCCAACCGCTCGCTCCATTGATTTGCAGGATATCCTGCATCAGGAAAACAGAGCACGAAGAAAAGTCGCATTTAGACTGTTATATGTGATATACAGGTGAAAACGCCAAAAATTTCATCGTTAAAATGTTGTTAATCTTGCAGGATTGTGCTTTACAACCAGGGAAACAAAGCGTTAAAATGACCGCCTGTGAAGGAAGTGATCGAGTATGAACCTGCAACAAATGATTGCGGTGGGCGTATTCCTGTTGGTGATGGCCGCCATCATCTCGGAAAAAGTACACCGCAGCGTGGCTGCGCTGGCCGGAGCGGTGGTCCTGCTGCTGACCCACGTACTTACCATTGAAACCGCCGCCGACTATGTGGATCTGAACACCATCGGCGTGCTGGTGGGCATGATGCTCTTTGTGGCCGTGGTCAAGAGCTCCGGCCTGTTTGAGTACATCGCCATCTGGTCGGCCAAGCTGACCCGGGGCCAGCCCATGGCTATCCTGGCGGTATTCGCGGTCATCACCGCGTTGCTCTCCGCCTTTTTGGATAACGTCACCACGGTGCTGCTGATCGGCCCCATGACCATTGCCATTACCCAGATCCTGGAGGTCAATCCGGTGCCTTTTCTGCTCTCTCAGATCATGGCCTCCAACATCGGCGGTACCGCTACCCTCATCGGTGACCCGCCCAACATCATGATCGGCAGCGCCGCCGGTCTGAGCTTTGCCGACTTCATTGTCAACACCGGCCCGGTGGTACTGATCATTCTGGCCGTGGTGGTAACCATCTTTTTCCTCATGTATCGGGGGAACCTCCACGTGGAGTCGGAGAACATGGAAAAAGTTCTCACCCTGGATGAAAAACTGACCATAAAAGATGCTTCCCTTCTGCGGAAAAGTGTTATAATGATCGTACTGGTGGTGGTGGGATTCATCTTCCATGCCCAGCTGGGCATCGAATCGGCCACCGTGGCACTCACCGCGGCAGGCGTGATGCTGCTCATCGGCGGTCAGGACGCGGAAGACGTGATCCTGGGCGTGGAGTGGTCCACCATCTTGTTCTTCATCGGCCTGTTTGTGGTAGTAGGCGGCCTGAACAGCACCGGCGTCATCGCCATGCTGGCCAACGGCATGCTGGAACTGGTGGGCGACAATGAGGTGCTGGCCATTGTGTTGGTTTTGTGGGCCTCCGCCCTCATTTCCGCCTTCCTGGACAACATCCCCTTTGTGGCCACCCTCATCCCCATGATCCAGACCATGCAGCAGGGCGGCATGGATGTGCTGCCCCTGTGGTGGGCCCTGTCCCTGGGCGCCTGCCTGGGCGGCAACGGCAGCCTCATCGGCGCCAGCGCCAACGTGGTTCTGGCCGGAGTCAGTGCCAAGAACGGATACCCCATCACCTTTATGAGCTACCTGAAAAAGGGCTTCCCCTTGATGCTGCTGTCGGTAGCCATTTGTACCGTCTATCTGCTGATTCGATTTGCGTGATGGAAAGGGAGGAAGGGTTATGAACCAAAATACCGTAAGTGGTGATATCGTAGATTTAAAGCTCAGTCAGCTGGGCGCCACCCAGATCACCAAGCTGCGCAGCCACATGTACATCGTGGACTTTGCCCTGGAAAACGGCACAGAGATCTCCTATGTCTTCAACATCACCAAGCACGACAAGTACTTTCTGCAGCGTATGCGCCCCTACGCCATGGTGCAGGGCAAGTATGCCGACACCAAGGAGATCACCAAATTTATCAAAGAAGATCTGCGCCGTTTCCGCACCGCGGAGCACAGCAGCAACTTTGAGGAGTTTGTGGACGTCTCCCGCAAGGGTGTGGAACTCTCCCACGAGCTGGAGAGCCTGTTCCTCCACTACAACGTGGACAAGGCCACCCTGGACGAGATGCAGGGCACCCTCACCCGTATGATGCTTCACCTGGAGCAGCTGAAAAAGCAGCTTCCCCCTGTGGAGCCCGAACCCTGCAAGAAAAAAACCTCGGAATCCTGAGCCGCACCGCCGGCTTCGTTCCCCGCGTAAGAGCCAGATGTTCCGTAAGCCGGACCGCCTGAGACAGGCGGCCCGGCTTTTCCATCTTTAAAAAACAGAAAGGAAGGAAAAGTTTTCTTAAAAAACGTCCTCCTTTCTGCGAACTATGCTATAATGACATAGAAAAGAGCGAATCCACCCCAAACCGACCCCAATATCCGCGGCATTTGCCGCCCTATGAGAAGGAATGAGGCGTATATGACCAATCAGGAACTGAACACCCATCAGATCAAGGTGATCGGCCACTGCAACCCGGATACAGACTCCATCTGTTCCGCCATTGCATACAGCCGGCTGAAAAATATGATTGACCCCGACCACCCCTGCAAACCCTGCCGGGCCGGTCTTCTCAACCGGGAGACCGAGTTTGTCCTCAATTATTTTAACGTACCCGCGCCGCAGCTCTACACCGACGTGCGCTCCCAGATCCGGGACGTGGACATCCGCCGCATGGCAGGCGTGGACGGCGAGATGAGCCTGCGCAGCGCCTGGGTCACCATGCGTGACCAGGAGATCGACACCCTGTGTGTGGTGGACGAGGAGCAAAATCTGAAAGGCGTCATCACCGTAAAAGACGTGGCCACCGCCAACATGGACGTGCTGGACACCTACATCCTGGCCGAGGCCAAAACCAGCTATCAGAACATCATCGACACCCTGGGCGCCACCGTGGTGGTGGGCGACGTGGAGGGCAAGCGGGTCGAGGGCAGCATCATCATCGGCTCGGGCAGCCCCGAACAGATGGAAAAGGCCATCTCCAAGGGTGACATCGTCATCGTGGGCAACCGCATTGAAAGCCAGCTCACCGCCCTGGAGATGGACGCAGGCTGTCTGGTGGTGTGCATGGACAGCAAGATTTCCCGCACCATCTGCATGCTGGCCGAGGAAAAGGGCTGCATCATCCTCAGCACCACCTGCAACACCTATGTGGCCGGGCAGATGATCCGCCAGGCCGCTCCCATCCGCCACTACATGGTGCAGAAAAATCTGCTCTACTTTAACCTGAACACCTCGGTGGAGGCGGCCACCAAGCGCATGGCCTCGGTACGTTTCCGCTACTTCCCTATTCTGGACGACGAGGGCAAGTATGTGGGCGTGGTCTCCCGCCGGAACATGATGAACCTGCGGAAAAAGCAGATCATTCTGGTGGACCACAACGAGAAGAGCCAGGCCGTGGACGGCATTGACCAGGCCGAGGTGCTGGAGATCATCGACCACCACCGCATCGGTTCCATGGAGACCGAGGGTCCCGTCTATTTCCGCAATGTCCCGGTGGGCTGCACCTGCACCATTATCTATCAGATGTACCTGGAAAATGCGGCGGAGATCGACCCCACCACCGCCGGACTCATGCTCTCCGCCATCCTCTCCGACACCCTGATGTTCCGCAGCCCCACCTGCACCCCCATGGACGAGCGGGCCGCCCGGGCTCTGGCTGAGATCGCCGGTGTGGATCTGGAGAAGTACGCCGACGCCATGTTTGAGGCGGGCGGCGACATCACCGGCAAGACCGCCGAGGAGGTCTTCCGGGGCGACTACAAGATCTTCACCAGCGGCGAGGTGCGCTTCGGCGTGGGCCAGGGCAGCTACATGAGCCAGAAAAACCGGCTGGCCAGCGAAAAGCTGCTGGGTCCCTACCTGCCCATCGCTCTGGAGAAGCAGGGGCTGGACTTCATCTTCTACATGTTCACCGATGTACGCTCGGCCAGCACCGACCTGCTCATGGCGGGCAAGGGCGCCCAGCGCCTGGTGGAGCACGCCTTCGGCGTGGAGGTCAAGGACGGCATGGCGGTCCTGCCCCAGGTCGTCAGCCGAAAAAAGCAGATGGTCCCCGCCCTCATCAGCGCGGTGAAGCAGGCCATGGAGGAATCCGACCAGCAGAGCGCCGCAGGCTAATGCACCGGGATTCCCAATACAAATTGGATTTTAAATGCTATACATAACAAAACGGAGAGAACTAAGTCCTCTCCGTTTTCTTTTCTTATGATCAGGCCAGCAAATTGCGCAGGACGCCCCAGGCCAGAAAGTAAATAAGCAGGGCCCAGAAAACCCGCTCCTCTCCCCGGCTGGGCAGCTTTTGGCCGGTACGCACATAGCGCACCGCCATGCGCGCCGCCAGCAAAAGCAGCACCGGCAGGGCCAGCAGCAGGGCCGCGTTGGCCCGCCAGGCTGCCGCCACATCCAGGCGCAGCAGGGCCAGACACATCCGGGTCACCCCGCAGCCGGGGCACAGAAGACCGGTCAGCTTCCAGACCGGGCAATACAGTCCCCTTCCGATGACAAGGATCAGAACGGTGTAGGCCACTCCCAATCCCACCAGGGCCGCCCCCCCAATGGCCAGCTTTTTCAGGCGTTCTTTCACAGGGGCTGTACAGGGGTATAGTGGTTCAGCTCACTCTGGATAATGGCGCAGGTGACGATGCTCAGACCGAAAATATTCAGCACCAGAAACAGAATGGGGAACGAGCCGGTGGGCACATTGTTGCGCATCCGCGCCCGGTCCAGCTTGTCACCCATCTTATAGCCCCAGTAGATGCTATAAATGCCGCAGGTGACGAGGCTGAGCAGAAATGCTACGATACCGGAGGTATCATACTCCTGGGTCACCTCGTTGACGTCATCGGTAACGCAGACGAACCAGTAGATAAAATAAATACCACACGTAATAATTGAGAGTACAATACATAAGGGAATACTGCGAGGTCGAACCATAGTTGGCCCCTCCTTCTCTGTATCGAAATGGTTTGGATCGAAACCATCATACTATATTCTATGATCAGGCGCAAGGTTAAAAAAAGCGGCCGTCCTTCGGGCGGCCGCAAAGAAATATCGATTACAGACGGGACAGGCCGTAGCTGTTGGACAGGGCGTCGATTTTAAGTCCCTGGGCACACATGGCGCAGTCCTTGGGGGAGTAGGTGGCATATCCGGGAATATCCTCGGGGGTAAAGAGGCTGTAAATGGGGATATCGTCCACCGCATCCAGGGTGCTGAAGCCCGAGGCGATGCCCTGCACCTTGCCGCCGTAGTACTGTACGCACTCCACCGCCCGGCGTACGCTCTTGCCGGAGTTGACGGTGGAGATGAGGATCAGCACATCCTTGCCGGTGACCATGGGAGACAGGTTATCACGGAAGATCAGCTGGCCATTGGAGTCGTACTCGGGGGTGATAACATTGATGTTTTTATCACTGTTGACGGCAAAACGGTCATTCTTGGTGAGATGACGGGCCAGGAAGGCACCCAGCACCTCGCTGCCATCCAGACAGACAATGGTGTCCACACCCTTGTCGTAGGCGTAGCGCTGGGCCAGCGTCATGGCAGCCTCCCGGGCCATGGTGTGTTCGTGCTTCATGCGGGTGATGTCGATGTAGTGGGAATTGTGAGAGTGACGGGTGGCAAAGTGGCCTGCAATCACGGATACCTCTACCTTGGGGTTCAGTTTGGACCGGATATTCATAGTGTCGCCTCCAATTCATCAAAGTAGCCAAAAAGCTGTGTACATATTATACTATTCCTTGTGCGAAAAAGCAAGCCGCAATCCCACATTTCTCCATCTCCACACCAGGCTTAGGGGTTGTAAATCCGGGGAAAACGCGGTATAATGACACATTATATTACCGTCTTGCGCCCCTTTCCGGCGCAGACGCGGAGAAATGGAGAGAACAACTATGGATCGCACCACCATTGCCGCCATTTTTGCGGATCAGGAGGCGCTGGGCGGCCAGACGGTCACCGTCTGCGGCTGGGCCCGCACCATCCGAGACATGAAGACCTTTGGCTTTATCGAGCTCAATGACGGCTCCTGCTTTAAGAATCTTCAGATCGTCATGGACGCCAACGTGCTGGACAATTATAAGGAGATCGCCGGCCAGAACGTAGGCGCCGCCCTGATCGTCACCGGCACTGTGGTGCTCACCCCCGGCGCCAAGCAGCCCCTGGAGGTAAAGGCCGACACCATCGCCGTGGAGGGTCCCTCCGCCCCCGACTATCCCCTGCAGAAGAAGCGCCACAGCGTGGAGTTCCTGCGCACCATCCAGCACCTGCGTCCCCGGACCAACCTGTTCTCCGCCGCCTTCCGGGTCCGCTCCGCTACGGCCCACGCCATCCACTGCTTCTTCCAGGACCAGGGCTTTGTCTACGTCCACACCCCCATCATCACCGCCAGCGACTGCGAGGGTGCCGGTGAGATGTTCCAGGTGACCACTCTGGACCTGGAGAACGTGCCCAAGAACGAGGACGGCACCGTGGACTACTCCAAGGACTTCTTCGGCAAGCGGGCCAACCTGACCGTGTCCGGCCAGCTCAACTGTGAGAACTTCGCCATGGCCTTCGGCAACGTGTACACCTTCGGCCCCACCTTCCGTGCTGAGAAGTCCAACACCCAGCGCCACGCCGCCGAGTTCTGGATGATCGAGCCCGAGATGGCCTTTGCCGACCTGAACGACTACATGGACAACGCCGAGGCCATGATCAAGTATGTCATCCGCTATGTGCTGGACAAGTGCCCCGATGAGATCAACTTCTTCAACTCCTTCGTGGACAAGGGCCTCAAGGAGCGCCTGGAGCACGTGGCCTCCTCCGACTTCGCCCGTGTGAGCTACACCGACGCGGTGAAGATCCTGGAGGAAAACAACGACAAGTTTGACTTTAAGGTCTACTGGGGCTGCGATCTGCAAACTGAGCACGAGCGTTACCTCACCGAGCAGGTGTACAAGCGCCCCGTGTTCGTCACCGACTACCCCAAGGAGATCAAGGCCTTCTATATGCGCCAGAACGACGACGGCAAGACCGTTGCTGCCGCCGACTGCCTGGTGCCCGGCATCGGCGAGCTCATCGGCGGCTCCCAGCGTGAGGAGCGCCTGGAGCTGCTGGAGAACCGCATCCAGGAGCTGGGCATGGACCCCAAGGACTACTGGTGGTACTGCGACCTGCGGCGCTACGGCTCCTGCCGCCACGCTGGCTACGGCCTGGGCTTCGAGCGTATGGTGATGTACCTCACCGGCGTGAACAACATCCGCGACGTGGAGCTGCATCCCAGAACCTGGGGCAACGCCGAATTCTAATAAAACATATCAAGGCCCCTGGCGTGCTGCTGCTTTTTGCAGCTCCACGTCAGGGGCTATTTTATCTGTACTGTGTTTTGCATCATCAATAAAAATCCCGGAAATCAATCGATTTCCGGGATTTTTGGCACGCCAGAAGGGAATCGAACCCCCAGCCTCGCCCTTAGGAGTACGGCGTACCATTTCGTAAATTGTTCATATCATATCTTCCCGTGTTGTTTCTTCGCAAATTGTGCCGTCTGGAGGCAGGTCAATTTGCACAAATTCCCCTGAAATATGCTGCCTTACAACGGCTTTTCAAATGTCGTATTAGCAAGGTATTAGCAGGAACCCCTTGTGACAGAGGGTTTCCAGGGGCCATTTCAAAATGCTATTAGCACAGATGGAGGATAATCTTATGAGCACCAACACACCCAACGAAAAAGGAACGCCCCAAAGCAGAACATACACCGTGAATGACATCGCAGCCATTCTCGGTATCGGCCGCGCTACGGCCTATAAGCTCGCCAACTCCGGATTGTTCAAGACGATCCGCATCGGCAACATGATCCGCATCTCCAGGAAGTCCTTTGAGGATTGGCTGAAGATGGAGGAGATATGCGAAGAAGATAGGGATAAGTTAGAGTAAGTTTGGCTACTTGTAAACGAATAAAAGGGACATGGTTTGCAGACCTTTGTTACATATTATTCAAAGAATTCTAACAAACCATGTCCCAAGAGGCTATGAGGATAAAACACTATAATAAAAAGATTCTAGCACTTAGCTTTCATATAAGCATTAATAATTGGTAAAACATTCTTTTCCACTACCTTTAAGTCAAGGAAATTTAGTTTATCCGTATTAAAGAACACTACTGGTGTAGTAATGCTTTTTACCCGGTTCTCTACTTGTGCACATGTTGAGCAGAGATAATCTATAGAAATATCTTTCTCATTTGTGTGCCCTCGATTTTTAATTCGTTCTTTCAATGTAGTGGGATTGGCTTGAAGACAAATGATGAGTGTAGTAGGTTCTAATTTTGATTTGGAAATTCGATATATCTGTTCAAAAGATCCCATCTCATTAGGAGGTAAATTGTTCATAGCATATGCAAAGTCTTGCTCAATTGAATAATCACATACTATTTGGTCATTTAAATTCACACTTTTTTTTATTTGGAATACATGTTGAAGCAAAAAAGCTATTTCCGTCTCATAGGCATATAAATCAGGATTTTTGTAAAAATCAGAAAGAAAGGCAATAGATGAAAAATCTTCAAATACTGCAGTTAATCCGAGGCAAGATAGTTGCTTTGTAAGTGTCGTCTTACCAGTGGCTATTCCGCCGCAAATTTCTATCCTCATGCCAGAATCACCCCCCATTATTTGGAGTCCCAGATGTCGTATCATTCGACATTTTCAGGTTGGAAAGTTCTAATTGCAAATTTTCTAATCTTTCTTCTAATTCTGAAATACAAACTTCATAAGTTGCTGTTTTTTCACTATATTCTTTCGCAAGGGTATCATATTTCTCATTTACCCTACTATATATAGATGTTATCAAACCAATTGTAGAAATAACAAGACTTCCGATAGCAATAATGCTAGCAAGAGAAGTTCCAATACTCCACTTTCGTATCCGTGCAGCCTCTTTTTGCGCTTCCTTGACCTGCATTTTCCCCTCATTTAGTGCATCTGGTATTGAACTGTAGACAGAATCCAGTCTATCATTGTGTAGCGCATTCTCAAGGTAGTTCTCAACCGTTCGTTGTGGGCTAATGACTTCTGCTGTATATGTTTCACTATGTTGACTATTACCAAGTAAATTTCCCCACTTATCGTTTCCACTTAATTTCGTGAATTCCATGGTAATTAGAGTATCTCCATATTTAAAATGGTATGTATTATGAGTCAAATTATGCAGAGGTATGAACAGTTTTCCTACAAATCCAGGATCTACTAGTGGTCCGGTTCCTAGTAATAAACCTTTATAGATGTGCTTAATCTTCAAATTAAATCTTAGTGCCATATACTCAGGAATACGAAAGCAAGGCTCTAGTTCTACAAAAGCAATGGAATTAGGAGCTAAATCAAATCCATCCAATCCGGTTTTCAAATCTAATTCAACTTTTTTAATCTTATTTTTTGGCTGTCCATCACATTCCCAATAAATAACTTTTCCACCAATCTTGACTTTATAGGACGCACTTTGGAGTTCTTCTTCATGAAATGGACAGATCATACCTGTCTTTTTTACATATGCTTTTATATCGGCAGAATTCAACAAAGCAGCTGCCACTTTCGGGTATGGATCTTTAGACTTCCAATCGTTATATCTTTTTTCCGCCTCTTGATCAGAACTGGGGTAATCCTGATATCTTGTCCTTTGTTTCATATTTCTTCTCCATCATCATAATAAATCATCGCATAAAGATGGTTCTATCTCCAGTACCTACATAGTCTATTTTACCTATCTGTTCTTCAATTTGTCTAATATTATTTTCTGCGAGTTCGGACAAAAATCCCTGATTATTAATTGAATAATCAAAATAGTCACAATGATTTAAAACAATTATATTTGGTCGGTTAGTACTAATAGATCTCCTAACTACATCTGCATCAAATTTCGCAACTCTTCTTATTCTTTTCGTTACTGTTGTATATTCTGATAGGGGGAATTGCGATTGGCAAATTTCACTGACATATGTCCAGGTCGTTTCTTCTGGTAATGGGCCAGAATTTCCAGCTACTCTGATTGGAAAAGTTCTAAGTGTCATGATAATATTTTTTACATCAAAAGGGCTAAGACCTGCTTCAGAAATAAATGCAGCGGCAGAAGTATCCCGCGATGTTGTAAAAGGATACTCTTTGGCATGGAGCAAAGAAAGTCCAAATCCCTGCGTCCCTTCAATAATAACTTCTTGTGATCTGTTTAGGGTATCTCGCAAATAATCAATAGTATCACAAAGATATGGTTGCAATTCTTTACAATCTCTTGCGAGTAAAACCTCCGAACCTCTTTCAATCCTAGAGATAACGGCACTGCCGGTTCCACTTTCTGTGGACCCAATTTTATCATTTAGCCCTGCACTTACTTCATGTAGACTATCGCTTTTTTTAATGATTACTGCATTAGGATGAATTTTCAATAATTCTTTGCAGATTCCACTCAACTGAATTTCTTTTTCTAAAACATCTACATCAATATATGAGCCTGCTGGTAAGACACAGGTTACTCCTTCCAGTATAGAGGCAACTGGCAAAATACGAAACGCTAGGCGTTGCCCATCTTCTGTAACAATAGTGTGACCAGAGTTTGTTCCTCCAACCCTCACCACAACAGATGCATTTAATTTTTTAGCAAAGAAAAGTGTCGTTTTTCCTTTTCCTTCGGAGCCCCATTGTCCACCAAATATTACACTAATCCCCATACTAACCACCTTATTTAGTACAATTATTAATTTTAATTTAATATATTTTATTAATGGCACCCCATAATATTCTAAAATAGTATGCTAATTATCCGTATCCTTTTCGGGGCAAACAATGTTCAAAAAATCATCAATCTGTGAATAAAGATTTTCGAATGTACTATTATTGTCAATTATTACATCAGCTAGTTGGCGAAGCCCGGTAATTTCCTGTTCCACATGATGACTGACAACTTGATGAAACTCTTTTTCCCCATATCGGTCAGCACATACTTTAGGGTCTGAGTCGATATATATCAAATAGAAATTTTTAAAATTTTTTTCTTTCCAATAGGTGTAATCTTCATAATGTCTCATTCCATCAATTACAATATATTTATTGCCTGAAATGTAGTCGTCCACTTTTTTGTTTAATTCATATTGTTTCTGGGCATCAAACAAGTCTCCACCTGCGCTTTGCAATGTAGATCTCTCAACCTGTACGCCGTTTTTTTCTAGCAATTTAGCAATTATCAAACTATATCTTGAATACGCGAAGCCCTTCCCGGCAATATGTTCACTTGCTGTTGTTTTTCCAGCAGCAATTGTACCTGCAATACCAATTATCAAATGGTATTCATTATTGTTTTTCTTAGCACAAGGTACAATCATATCATTTTCTTCAGGAATGCCAATCGGTTCGAAATACCCGTCAATAAAAAACTTTCCAACCAAAGCAGCAGTTATGGCATCTAATTCATCATGTACAACTTTACGATTTTCAAAATCACCTCGTATTCCTAAACGTAAAAGTCCCGTCTTTAATAGATTTACATCCGTCCTTTTTCTTGGCAACTGAAGTATATCTTGTGCCGCCCCAGGAAAGCATTCAATTACAGGATAACCCATTTTTCGTAGTCGGCTACTAAGATTAATTCCTCGTTTTGTTAGTTCTTGCATAGAATCAATTAGCGCAGGGTAAGAATTAACACCCCGAGAATGTAACTCTCGCTCACACCATCTCATAATTCCAGCTTCTTCGCGCATAGGGTCATCATTATAAACAGATGTCCTGCCAACAGGTAATGAAAGTGGCGCATCAATTGAAACAATGTCTGCCCCTGAATTAACTACGTATTCTACAATATCATCATCGTATTTTACCACACTTGTGGTAGCATATTTATCGGTCAGTAAACAGATACCGGTCTTGCTTGACTTGTTAACTACACCAGCCAAATCAATGCCCACAATTCTTTTTGAGCTTGAAAATTTCAACAAATCAAGATTAAAATTTCTGCTATTTACACTTTCTCGAATAGCACTTTTTTCTTCCTTATTGTAATAAATATGTGGCTTTCTTTTTGAACTATAAAACCTTTTCGGTTTCCCATACTTAGGAATCTGCTTTCCCCATATATACTTAAAAAAGACTTTATCGAGTATATACGCCATACCTAGGATATCATAGAAATTGTATTCAATAAGAGCATTAAGAGCAATATCGTCTCCAAAAATAAATTTATACCACAATGCTATGGCTTCTTTTCCGTTGCACTCGCCAATGTTATCTGGCCTTTTAAACTGTAATTCTTTTTCTATGCTCTTTTGACCATGAATCAACCCAAATCTTTTACACAAGTGCATTAGATCAAGGTTTGGTTTCTCTCCGATTTTCAGATATGGAAATAAACCATCAAGAAATTTTGTATCAAATTTAGTACCATTAAAAGTTACAATCATTTTTGCTTTCTGGCATACTTCTTGCATCTCAGCCTGATCAGTTCCAGCAACCCAACAACCATATTTACCATTCATCATCCATCCTACCATAGTAATGTAATGATAAATCGGACTTAAACCTGTCGTTTCAATGTCAAGAAACAAAACGTCCTCAGGCATTGAATAAGCGATTCTATAAAAATCTCGTTTGCCAGATTTTTCTTCAAATACTGCAGCAATTTTTTCGACACTATGCCCAGCATCATTAACTATATGGGTAATCTCGTTCTCTAAATCCGAGGGAATAAATGATATCTGATTGCCTGAATGTTCAATGAGGTCCTCAAGCGAAACAATTCCATTTTTCCAGTATTGTTCTTCTTTTTTCGCCGAAATATTTGACACTTGAATTAACGATATATATAATAAAGAATCTTTGTAATTCATTGTGTTCTCCTATGTGTATCGTGCAATTTGTTGAATCGTTTTTTATAACTTAGTTTATCATTTATATGCTACTGCTTCAAGAGTTATATGCACTTCAAGCGAGATAAACAGTCATCTTATAACAACTTTGGGAGATGACTGAAACAGGAAGATATGATCAGGGTAATTCATATAGGGAAGAAAACTTGTCACCATAAGCGCATTTATTACACAACACAAAATAGTTTGGGAGTTAGCAGAAAAGCTCTCCAAGATGATGTTAGTATGATAGATTAAATATAACTAGGCTAGAACAAGATATCGGGTTTAAAACGAGCAACTCGTAAAACACATGTCTTCTTAGCTACTTCATAATAATGCAAATATTCCAAAGTTAAAATGGTTACGTTATTATTCAGAGATTTTATACGCTATAGGTTGAATCCTATAGCGTTTTTTATATCCAGATACATTGCCATTTTGCAGCCTGCATCCTATTTGAGTAATCTATGTAACCAATGTCTCGCTACCCCTAAAAACAGGGTTGAAAGGAGTCAAAAATCCCACACTTTTTCTCCTATAATCAGCCGTAAGACCACCACCCATAGGTTTTCCCCTCCGGGGTATCCGGGCGGCATAGAGACCGTCTTTTCCCTGAAAACGAACACTTTTCCAAACCGCTGAAAGGAGGTGATATGATGGCGGTATTTCGCATTGAGAAAACCCGCGACTACACAGTAATGTCCAACCACCACCTGCGAAACGCGGGGCTGTCGCTGAAATCCAAAGGCCTGCTCTCCATGATGCTGTCCTTGCCGGAGGACTGGAACTACACCACCAGGGGCCTGGCGAAAATCTGCAAGGAGGGTACGGACAGCATTGGCTCCGCCCTGAAGGAGCTGGAGCGCGCCGGGTACATAGTCCGCAATCGGCTGCGGGACAGCAAGGGAAAAATCGCGGACGTGGAGTATGTCATCTACGAAACTCCCCATCCACTAGACACGGGCCAGCCGTGTGAGGACGAGCCGGATACGGCTTGTCCAGATACGGAAAACCCGGATATGGAGAAACCGGATACGGAAAAGCCCGCAGAATTAAATATAGAGAAATCCAATACTCAAAAAATAATAACAGATGGATCAAGTATCGATTCTATTCCCTTCCGGGAGAAAACGGCGGCAAGACTGCCGGAACGGAAAGGAAGGGATGCGATGTCAGTCTCCGAGATAGAAAATTATCGGGATTTGATTTTAGAGAACATTGAGTATGACTACCTGTGCAGGGAGTTTGCTACCTATCGGGAGGATTTGGACGAGATCGTGGAGCTGATGGTGGAAACCGTCTGTGCCAGACGCAAAACCACCCGGATCGCTGGCAGCGACTTTCCCCATGAGGTGGTGCGCTCCCGTTTTTTGAAGCTGGACAGCGAACATATCCGGTTTGTCATGGACAGCTTGCAGAAAAACACCACCGAAGTCCGCAACATGAAGCAATACCTGCTGACGGTGCTGTTTAACGCTCCCACCACCATCAGCAACCACTACACTTCACAGGTCAATCACGATATGAACGCAGGCGGCTGGTAAGGCCGTCTTTTTTCATCCCACAACAATGTCTTTTACAGGAGGTTACGCTATGAATCAGATGGAAATTTTCAGCAATCAGGAGTTCGGCAGTATCCGCACTTTTGAGCAGGACGGCAAAGTGCTGTTTTGCGGAAAGGATATTGCGAAAGCACTTGGATACCAACGTACCGCTGATGCCATCACAGCCCACTGCAAAGGGGTCTGCGTTTTACCGACCCCTTCTAACGGCGGTATTCAGCGAATGAAATTTATTCCCGAAGGCGATGTGTACCGCCTAATCGTTCACAGCAAGCTGCCCTCTGCGGAACGGTTTGAACGCTGGGTATTTGATGAGGTGCTGCCCTCTATCCGAAAACACGGGGCTTACATCACCAGAGAAAAGCTGTGGGAGGTTGCCACTTCCCCGGAAGCCATGATGAAACTCTGTTCCGACCTGCTGGCCGAGCGCGAGGAAAATGCGGTGCTGCGGAAAGAAAACGCCATGCTGGAGGGCAAGGCAGCCTTTTATGACCTGTTTATCGACCTCAAGCACAGCACCAACCTCCGCACCACCGCCAAAGAACTGGTTGTGCCGGAGCGCCGGTTTGTCCGATTCCTGCTGGAACAGCGGTTTGTGTACCGCGCCCCGTCCGGGAATGTGCTGCCTTATGCAAAGCCTGCCAACGACGGCCTGTTTACCGTTAAGGACTACTGCAATCATGGGCATACCGGCTCCTATACACTGGTAACGCCCCAGGGCAAGCTCTTTTTTGCCCAGCTGCGGGACAGCATCCTGCTGATGATATGATGATGCGGTATCTTCTGCGGCGGCTGGTGGTTCCGCCTTAAATTTTCTGACCCATCCCTGCAAAATCTGCGGAAAGGAGGCGTTATCCCATGCAGGAAGAAGTGGAAAACAGGACTTTAACGCTGGTTGTCAGCGGAACAAAGTTCACCGGCAGGCTGCTCAAAGCCGCCATCAGCAAGTACCTTGCCCACCGCAAGGAAAAGAAGCTGCAAAAGCAGAGAAGCCGTGACGCGCCTGTGAAGCCCCAGGGCAAGCAGACGGTGAAACAGCTGATTGGTCAAAACCAAGGGGTTTCCAACATCGAGATCACCGACCCCTCCATCAAGGAGTTTGAGAAGATCGCCCGGAAATACGGCGTGGACTATGCGGTGAAGAAGGACCGCAGCAGCTCCCCACCCAAGTACCTGATCTTTTTCAAGGGTCGGGACGCGGATGCCCTGACCGCTGCTTTTACCGAGTACACCGGGAAAAAGGTCAGAAAGGCGGAGAAATCCGAGCGCCCGTCCGTGCTGGCAAAGCTGAGCCAGTTCAAAGAACTGGTAAAACACGCCGTCGTGGACCGGAACAAGCGGAAGGAGCTGGAACGATGAAAAAGCAGCTGAACATCAAAAAGCTCATTTTGCTGAATCTGCCGTATATCCTGATGGGGCTTTTCTCCACCAACTTCGGTGAAGCGTGGCGGATGGCCGTGGGTGCGGACGCTTCGGCAAAAATGCTCTCGTTCTTCTCCACGCTGCCGGTGGCGCTGGCCAGCTGGTGGCCCAGCCTGCACCCGCTGGACCTGCTGGTGGGCCTGTGCTGCTGCGGCGGCCTGCGGCTGGCTGTGTACCTGAAAAGCAAGAACGCCAAGAAGTACAGGCACGGCATGGAATACGGTTCCGCCCGGTGGGGAACCCATGAGGACATTACACCCTACATCGACCCGGTATTCCAGAACAATGTGATTCTGACGAAAACGGAGAGCCTGACAATGAACAGCCGCCCCAAGGACCCAAAGACCGCCAGAAACAAAAATGTGCTGGTGA
>ERZ791803.878-NODE-878-length-16228-cov-4.272553_pt1 | contig 16228 bp, 10 predicted proteins | sample MGYA00510307_ERZ791803 | MGnify/ENA primary metagenome ERZ791803 (study PRJEB30046, sample SAMN00791963) | human gut metagenome | study: EMG produced TPA metagenomics assembly of the A metagenome-wide association study of gut microbiota in type 2...
GGCGGGGGCCTGCCACATCGTGAAGGTGCCGTCGCTGACGTAGCGGTCCCACAGCAGCATCAGCACAGCCACCACCGACACCCGGGTGACGGATTTATACAAAATGGGGCGGAACATATATTTTTGATACATCGAAACCAGCTTTTTCATCCAAGGACGCTCCTTTTATAGAAGTAACATTCTTTTTTATTGTAGCATGATTTTGTGAAAAAAGATAGCCGCTTTGCGTTTTCCAACTTTCGTTGTATCCATTCGTCATCTCGTAAAAGTGCGACTTCTTTCCATTCTTTACCGTTTTTTTGCCGTCATTTTTCAGAAAAAAGCATCCGTTACCATTTTGTTTCTATTTCAGCGCTGTATGTCATTGACTTCTTTTGCCCACAATGTTAGAATACGAAAGGTTCGGTCCCGGGCGCTTTGTGCGTTTTTGGCACCCGGAGCGCGCCGTTTTTTGCATTTAGGATAGGAAAAAAGGAAAACAATATCTCGGAGGAGCATATCTCAATGAACATCGATTTTGAGTCCCGCAACATCACCCGCCGCAGCTTCCTGAAGGGCGCAGGCGTCGTGGGTGCCGCCGGCCTGCTGTCCGCCTGCGGCGGCAGCAAGTCCAACAACTCCGGCAGCACGGCTGCTTCCGGCGCACAGGCCCCCAACTCTACCGGTGCCACTCCCCTCAAGGAGTACATCTCCTGGGAGTCTGCCAACCGTGAGATCGAGAGCTGGAACATGCTGTACAGCCAGACCCTCACCGACGCCAACGTCGTCACCAACCTGTGGGACGGCCTGATGAGCTTCGACTGCTACGGCAAGCTGGTGCCCGCCATCGCCACCAGCTGGGAGGCCAACGAGGACTCCACCGTCTGGACCTTCCACCTGCGCGACGATGTGGACTGGGTGGACTGCAACGGCGAGGTGAAGGAGCACATCACCGCCACCGATTTTCTGGTCGGTCTGGAGTGGGTGCTGAACGCCTCCAAGAACGAGGCCAACAACACCTCCATGCCCACCCTGTACATCGTGGGCGCTGAGGAGTACTACGAGAAGACCAAGGATATGGGCGCGGCCGCTGCCGACCTGCGCTATCAGGATATGCTGGACGCAGGCGTGGGCATCGAGGCTCCCGACGACTACACTCTGGTATTCACCTGCAAGCACTCCTGCCCCTACTTTGATACCGTGGCCTCCTACACCAGCTTCTACCCCGCCTCTCAGGCGCTGATCGACGAGCTGGGCATCGAGACCTTCCGTGGCTGCGACAACACCAACATGTGGTACTGCGGCCCCTATATCGTCGAAGAGTATATCCAGGGCAACACCAAGAGCTATATCCCCAACCCCCACTACTACGATGCTGCCAACGTCAGCCGCTTCGAGCGTCTGACCGTGACCATGATCTCCGATCAGGCCATCGCATTCCAGCTCTACCAGAACCGCGAGCTGGACGAGATGGACCTGAACGAGAGCACCATCACCACCATCACCTCCGACCCCAACAACGAGTACAACAGCCAGCTCTGTGAGAAGCGCGCCCGCCCCACTGCCTACGCCATGCACTTCAACTACCAGAAGAACAACGCCGATGGCACCCCCGATGTGAACTGGAACAAGGCCATCGCCAACACCGCTTTCCGTCAGTGCTTCTACCGCGGCCTGAACCTGAAGGCATGGTTCTCCCGCTACAACAAGATCAACCCCCTGAAGTGCGAGAACGACTACTACACCATGAAGGGTCTGTGCTACAACACGCAGGGCGTTGAGTACACCACTCTGGTGGCCAAGGAGATGGGCTTCGACGCTGAGAAGTACGACGGCGAGACCATGATCCGCCTGCGTGCCAACGGCGGCGACATCTCCGCCCTGAAGAAGCAGGCCATGGAGGAGCTGAGCGCCATCGGCGTCACCTTCCCCGTCAAGGCCACCTACTTCATCATCGCCAGCAGCACCTCCGCACTGGACAACGCCACCATCCTGAAGCAGTGCTTCTCCGACAGCTTCGGCGACGACTTCATCAAGCTGGACGTCCAGACCTTCGTTTCCAGCCTGACGCAGGAGGTCCGCACTCCCCAGCTCCAGAGCTTTGTCATCAACGGCTGGAGCGCCGACTTCGGCGATCCCGTCAACTTCCTGGGCCAGGAGATTCTCCACGACGACAATGCCTACTACGCACACTACTACTCCAACATCGCCCGGGTGGCTGAGGCTCCTGCCGACTACCAGAAGGACCTGATGGACGCTTTCGAGCAGTACACCGATCTGGTCAATGCCGCCAGCGCCATCGTCAATGACACCGACGCCCGCTACGAGGCCTTCGCCAAGGCTGAGGCCTATATGCTGGAGAATGTGCTGGTCAGCCCCACCTACTACGACGTCGCATGGTCCCTGACCCACGCCAACGAGTACAGCAAGATCAACGCCATGTACGGCAGCTGCAACTACAAGGCCGTCAACTGGGAGACCAGCGAAGAGGCCTACACCACCGTCCAGTACGAGCAGTTTGCCAAGGCATTCGAGCAGGCTTCTCAGGGCTGATCCGGCGCGAACAGCCATTCAATTTCAGCTTACGCATGAAATATTTTCATTTTTATGTGTTTACTGAATCAATAAGATTCAATTCGTGCCGGAGTGGTTTTTCTTGACTTCCCGCCTGTGGGATGATAGAATATCTGCAATCGATACGGGTTCTGCAATGGCGCAGAAACAGATCAATAAAATCTGTCTCTGCGCCCTTTTTGTATCTTTTTTTACCTTGTGGGAAGGTAAAATAGTATGGACAGGACAGGGATTTGGGAAAGGCAGGACCGTACCAGTCATTACAGGAGGGAAAGAATATGTACCACGATTTTGAGTCTCACACCATCACCCGCCGCAGCTTCCTCAAGGGTGCCGGCGCTGTTGGCGCAGCCGGTCTGCTGGCTGCCTGCGGCGGCTCTTCTTCCAGCACCGCAGCCAGTGCTTCGTCAGCTTCTTCCGGTGCAGCTGCTTCCGGCAAGGGCCTGAGCGAGCTGTTTACTTACGAGACTTCTGGCCGCGAGATCGAGAGCTGGAATATGCTCTACAGCCAGCAGGCCATCGACTTCAACGTGACGACCAACATCATCGACGGTCTTATCAGCTTCGACAACTACGGCAAGCCTGTGCCGGCTCTGGCTAAGAGCTGGGAGCACAACGAGGACTCCACTGTCTGGACTTTCCACCTCCGTGACGATGTGGACTGGGTGGACATGAACGGCGAGGTGCAGGACCACCTGACCAGCAAAGACTTCCTCGTGGGCTTCGAGTGGGTGCTGAACGCAAAGAAGAATCAGGCCGCCAACACCTCCATGCCCTCCACCACCGTCGTGGGCGCAGCCGATTACTACGACAAGACTTACGGAATGGATGACGCCGCAGGCGAAGCCCTTACTTACGAAGATATGCTGGCCGCAGGCGTCGGCATCGACGCACCGGACGACTACACCGTCGTCTTTACCTGCCTGAACCCCTGCCCCTACTTCGACACCGTGGCTTCCTACGTCTGCTGCTATCCGGCACCTCCGGCTCTGGTGGAAAAGCTGGGCGTCGAGGGCTTCCGCGGCGTGGACTACACCCAGCAGTGGTGCTGCGGCCCCTACCTCATCGAGGAATTTGTGGCCGACAACTCCAAGCGCTTCATCCCGAACCCTCATTATTATGCAGCTGACGAGTGCAACCGCTTCGAGCGCGTGTCCCTGAGCATGATCACCGACCTGACCGTGGGTTACCAGCTGTACCAGAACCGTGAGCTGGACGAACTGGAGCTGAGCGAGAGCACCCTGACCACCATCACCTCCGACACCTCCAACGCCTACAACGACCAGCTCTGTGAGAAGCGCCCCACCAAGTACGCCTACGACTTCCACTTCAACTTCTACTGCCTCAACACCGACGGCACCCCCAACGAGAACTGGAACAAGGCCGTGGCTAACCGGGCATTCCGCCGCTGCTTCCAGGAGGGCCTGAACCTCATTCCCTACTACGCACGCTTCAACAAGATCAACCCCCTCAAGTGTGAGAACAACTACTACACCATGAAGGGCGTCTGCTACAACTCCAAAGGCACCGATTATGTTGACCTTGTGGCCAAGGAGCTGGGCATCGACGGCGAGAAGTATGACGGCGAGACCATGGTCCATCTGCGCAAGTCCACCGCCGACTCCATCGCCGCCCTCAAGAAGCAGGCCATGGATGAGCTGACTGCCATCGGCGTCACCTTCCCGGTCAAGGCACCCTTCTTCTTCGTGGCCGGCAACACCGTGGCTCAGGACAACGCCACTGTTCTGAAGCAGTGCTTCACCGACAGCTTCGGCGACGACTTCATCCAGCTGGACCTCGGCACCTATGTTTCCAGCCTTGCAAAGGAGGTCCGCATCCCCAAGCTGCACGGCTTCGTCATCAACGGCTGGGGCGCAGACTTCGGCGACCCCGTCAACTTTGTGGGTCAGGAGATCCTGCACGACTCCAACGCCTACTACGCCGTCAACTACTCCAACATCCAGCTGGTGGCGGAGGACCCCGCCGATTACCAGAAGGAGCTGATAGACGAGTTTGAACAGTTCACCGACCTGGTCAACGCAGCCAACGCCATCGTGGACGACACCGACGCCCGCTATGAGGCTTTCGCAAAGGCTGAGGCCTACATGATCAACAACTCGCTGGCCGTCCCCTGCTACTACGATGTCCGCTGGTGCCTGACCCACGTCAACGAGTACACCAAGATCAACGCCATGTTCGGCCCCTGCAACTTCAAGTACGTCAACTGGGAGACCAGCGAGGACGCCTACACCACCGCTCAGTACGAGGAATTTGCCAAGGCTTTCGACGCCGCAAAATCTTAACTTTTTCTTAAATCTTTTCCGTCGGGATCTCCTGTCCCCGGCCTATATCCCACGCAACGGGAGCTGTTCTCACCTCGAGAACAGCTCCCGTTGTTTTGTTTTTTTGGCCGCTTTGTCTTATTTTCGTCACCCTTCATTGCGGTAAAGTAAATTTATTTCATGCATGTACGGCGTATTCCTTTCTTTTAGAAGAAAAAGCGATTTCCATTCCATTGACAACCATTTATTTCGATGGTACAATATATGTCGTGTTAAGGATTTTACGGGAGGAGCACAGGCGCAGACAGAGGGGTCTGTTTCTGCGCTCTTTTGTATTCTCTGGCAATACAGGGAGGGCAGATAATCTCGTAGGAGTGGGAAATCGGCAGGGCAAGGTACCCTGCGCCATAGAGCCGAGACACGAAAGAATAATTGGGAGGAAAACACAATGAACGCAAATTTTGAGTCTCATTCCATCAGCCGCCGCAGCTTCCTCAAGGCTTCCGGCGTCGTGGGCGCTGCAAGCATCCTGGCCGCTTGCGGTGGTTCTTCCAGCAGCACTGCTGCCAGCACCTCCGGTGCTGCCTCCGGCGCAGCTGCACCCGCAGCCGACGCCATCACCGATTACGTCTCCTTCGAGACCTCTAAACGTGAGCTGGAGACCTGGAACTTCCTGTACAGCCAGTCCGCTTCCGACCTGAACGTCATCACCAACTGCTGGGACGGCCTGCTGAGCTTCGACTGCTACGGCAAGGCAGCCCCCGCCATCGCATCCAGCTGGGAGCACAACGACGACTCCACCGTCTGGACCTTCCACCTGCGCGACGATGTCGATTGGTGCGACGTCAACGGCGAGGTCAAGTCTCACCTGACCTCCAAGGACTTCCTCGTGGGTCTTGAGTGGGTCCTGAACGCCCTCAAGAACGAGGCCTTCAACACCTCCATGCCCTCTGAGACCGTCGTGGGCGCTGCTGAGTACTACGACCTGACCAAGGACAAGGGCGACGCTGCCGCCGACATGACCTACGAGGATATGCTGGCTGCCGGTGTCGGCGTCGAGGCACCGGACGACTACACTCTGGTCTTCACCTGCAAGAACCCCTGCCCCTACTTCGACACTGTCGCTGCCTACAACAGCTTCTACCCCGCCTCTGAGGACCTCATCAAGGAGCTGGGCATCGATGGCTTCCGTGCCTGCGATTACTCCACCATGTGGTACAATGGTCCGTACCTCATCGAGGAGTACATCCAGCAGAACACCAAGAGCTTCATCCCCAACCCCAACTACTACGCTGCAAACGACTGCACCCGTTTCGAGCATCACACCATCACCATGATCCCCGACCTGTCCATGGGTCTGCAGCTGTACGAGAACGGCGAAGTCGATAACATCGACCTGACCGAGTCCAACCTGACCACCATCACCTCCGACCCCAACAACAAGCACAACAAGTTCCTGTGCGAGAAGCGCCCCACCAAGTTCAGCTTCCAGATGCACCTGAACTTCCAGCGCAAGGATGAGAACGGCAATCTGGACGAGAACTGGAACAAGGCTGTTTCCAACCGCGCGTTCCGTCAGTGCTTCTACAAGGGCATCAACTTCACCAACTACTACGCCCGCACCAACAAGATCAACCCCCTGAAGTGCGAGAACGACTACTACACCATGCCCGGTGTCTGCTACAACACCAAGGGTGAGGAGTACACCACTCTGGTCGCCAAGGAGATGGGCTTCGACGGTCAGGCTTACGACGGCAAGACCATGATCCGCCTCCGCGACAACGGCGGCGACATCGCTGACCTGAAGAAGCAGGCCATGGAAGAGCTGAGCGCCATCGGCGTCACCTTCCCCGTCCACTGCTACCACTACATCAAGAGCGGCGACACCACTGCTCTGGATACCGCCACCGTTCTGAAGCAGTGCTTCTCCGACAGTCTGGGCGATGATTTCGTCGTTCTGGACATCGGCACCTACGTCTCTTCTCTTTATAAAGAAGTCCGTAACGTCCAGCTGCACTCCATCCTGCAGAACGGCTGGGGCGCTGACTTCGGTGACCCCGTCAACTTCCTGGGTCAGGAAGTCCTGAGCGACGACAACGCTTACTACGCTCAGACCACCTCCTGGATCGCAGCCGTTGAGAAGGACCCGAAGGACTACCAGAAGGAGCTGCTGGCAGATTATCAGGAGTTCACCGATCTGGTCACTGAGGCAAAGGCCATCGTTACCGATACCGATGCACGCTATGCCGCATTCGCAAAGGCTGAGGCTTCCATGCTGAACAACGCACTGTGCATCCCCTGCCTGTACGAGGTGCTCTGGTGCCTGACCCACGTCAACGAGTACACCAAGATCAACGCCATGTACGGTCCCTGCAACTACAAGGCCGTCAACTGGGAGACCCGTCAGGGCGACGGCTACACCACCGAGGAGTACGAGGCTTTCTCCGCTGCTTTCAATGCAGCAACCAAAGCCTGATGATTATTTTATAAAGGTTTGGTTATCATGTTAAAATACACCGTCAAGCGGCTGGCTCAGTCGCTCGTCACGATCTTATTGATCGCAACCATCGTCTTTCTGCTGATGCGCTGCCTGCCTACGGACTACTACTTCACGGAAGAACAGCTCATGAAGTTTACCGAAGAGCAGAAATACGCCGCGCTGGAAGCCGCCGGTCTGACCGACCCCATCGGCACCCAGCTGCTGCACTTCTACAACGACCTGCTCCATCTGGACTTCGGCACTTCCCGCCGCATCCAGAACGGTGCCTCCGTCGTGAAGGTCATCGGCAAAAAGTTCGGCGTCTCCATGCGCCTCGGCCTGATCTCCGCCGGCATCTCTCTGCTGGTGGGCATCATGCTGGGCATCCTGCAGACCGCCTTCAAGGACAAGGTCTTTGACTGGATCGGCACTGCCTACACCGTTTTCGTCAACGCTGTGCCTTCTCTGGTCTCCTATTCGCTGGTGCTGGTCTTCGGCTCCAAATACCTGGGTTTCCCCACGCTGTACTCCACCCGTAATGTCGGCCCGTCCAGCGTGCTGCCCATCGTCTGCCTGTCGCTGGCGTCTATCGCAGGCTACGCTCTGTGGACCCGCCGCTACATGGTGGACGAGCTGACCCGCGATTATATCAAGCTGGCCCGCGTCAAGGGCCTGAGCTCCAGCGAGATCATGTTCAAGCACGTGCTGCGCAACGCCATGGTCCCCATGGTGCAGTATATCCCCCAGTCCATCCTGCTGACGGTCGGCGGCTCTCTGCTGATGGAGCGGTTCTTCTCCGTTCCCGGCATGGGTCCCCTGCTGACCGACGCCATCCAGCGCTATGACCTGAACGTCGTCCAGACTCTGGTCATCCTCTACGCTGCACTGGGCATTGTGGGTGTTTTCCTGGGCGATGTGCTGATGATGCTGGTTGATCCGCGCATTACTCTGACCGGAAAGGAGGCCGCACGCTGATGGCTAAAGCATCTGATTTTGAGGGCAAGAAGCAGGACGAACTGTTCTACTTCGTCGATTACTCTCCGGAGGAAGCCGAGCGTGTCGGCTACTCCAACTACAGCTACTGGGGTTCTGTCATCCAGAACTTCCTCAAGCACAAGGCCGCTGTCGTCTGCCTGATCCTGTTCCTGTTCCTCGTCATCTTCTCCTTCATCGCACTGGCCATCGGCAAGTACGATTATCAGACGCTGGTGTCGGATTCCTCTCTGGCCTTCCAGAAGCCCAACAGTGAATACTGGTTCGGCACCGACAACCTCGGCCGCGACTACTGGTGTCAGGTGTGGTACGCCACTCAGGTGTCCATCCGTCTGGCCCTCATCGTTGCCGTGGGCGAGAGCATCCTCGGCGTCATCATCGGCCTGATCTGGGGCTATGTCCGTAAGCTGGACCGCTTCTTCACCGAGCTGTACAACCTCATCGACAACGTGCCTTACATCATCTACATGACCCTGATCGCACTGGTCGTCGGCCAGAGCTTCACCATCATGGCCGTCTCGATGATCGCCATCGGCTGGCTGGTCATGGCCCGCCGCGTCCGCAACATGGTGTTCATGTTCCGTGACCGCGAGTACAACCTCGCGTCCCGCTGCCTTGGCACCCCGCTGTGGCGCGTTCTGACCAAGAACATCCTGCCCTATCTGGTCTCCGTCATCATCCTGCGCATGGCGCTGAGCATCCCCGCCACCATCAACCTCGAGTCCACCCTGTCCTATCTGGGCATCGGTCTGGGCATCGAGACTCCGTCTCTGGGCCTCATCCTGAGCAAGGTGCGCGGCTTCTTCCTCGATTATCCTTACCTGCTGGTCTTCCCCGCATCCATCGTGTCCATCATCTCCATTTCCTTCTATATCATGGGCAACGCTTTCTCGGATGCTGCTGACCCGCGCAACCACGTTTAACAGATGGGAGAGAAAATCACAAAAATGGATAGACAACCGATCATCTCTGCCAAAGACGTGGAGATCACCTTTAGCCTGCGCGGCAAGAAGCTGAACGCGATCCGCAAGTGCTCGCTGGACCTTTATGACGGCGAGACGCTGGCCATCGTGGGCGAGTCCGGCTCGGGCAAGTCCGTATTCACCAAGACCTTCGTGGGTATGCTGGATGTCAACGGTAAGATCACCGGCGGCTCCATCATGTACGAAGGCCGCGACATGACCAAGTTCACCGAGAAGGACTGGCTGGGCGTGCGCGGCAAGAAGATCGCCATGGTCATGCAGGACCCGATGACCAGCCTGAACCCGCTGAAGAAAATCGGCAAGCAGATCCAGGAGAGCATCGAGCACCATCAGGACCTGAAGGGCGCAGAGGCCAAGAAGGCCGCCATCGAGATGCTGGCCAAGGTCGGCATCCCCGACCCGGAGCGCCGCTACGAGCAGTATCCGCACGAGTTCTCCGGCGGTATGCGTCAGCGTGTCGTCATCGCCATCGCTGCCGCCTGCCGTCCGCAGATCCTCATCTGCGACGAGCCCACCACCGCTCTGGACGTGACCATTCAGGCACAGATCCTGCAGCTCATCCGTGACCTGCAGAAGGAGCTGGGCATGTCCGTTATCTACATCACCCATGACCTGGGCGTTGTGGCAAACGTGGCAGACCGCGTGGCCGTCATGTACGCCGGCCAGATCGTCGAGTACGGTACCGTCGAAGAGATCTTCTACGACGCATGGCACCCCTACACCTGGGCTCTGCTGCAGGCTCTGCCTCAGCTGGGTACCAAGGGTGAGGCCCTGCCCACCATCGACGGTACGCCGCCGAACCTGTTCAATGAGATCAAGGGCGATGCATTTGCACCCCGCAACAAGCACGCGCTGGCCATCGACTTCGTGGCAGAACCTCCGTTCTTCCAGGTGTCCGAGACCCACGCGGCAAAGACCTGGTATCTGGACCCCCGGGCTCCCAAGATGGAACGCCCGCACTCCATCCAGAACCTGCGTGAGAAAATGGGAAAGATGGGAGGTTCCAACTTAAATGGCTGAGCGTGAAAAGCTGATTGAGCTGAAAGACCTTCAGATCACCTTTGGCTCCGGCAAAAAGAAGTTCGTGGCCGTGGACCACGTCAATTTTGACATCTACAAGGGCGAGACCTTCTCGCTGGTCGGCGAGTCCGGCTCCGGCAAGACCACCATTGGCCGTGCCATCTGCCGCATCAACCCGACCTCCGGCGGCGACATCTTCTTCAAGGGCCAGAAGATCAACGGCAAGATCTCCAAGGAGCTGGACCGTGAGGTCATCCGCAAGGTGCAGATGATCTTCCAGGACCCCATGGCCTCCCTGAACGAGCGCGCCAAGGTTGAGTACATCGTGGCTGAGGGTCTGTTGAACCACCACCTGTACAAGGACCAGAATGACCTGCACGAAAAGGTCATGAACGCCCTGCACGAGGTCGGCCTGCTGCCGGAGTTCGCCTCCCGCTTCCCCCACGAGTTCTCGGGCGGCCAGCGTCAGCGTATCGGCATTGCCCGTGCGCTGGTCATGGAGCCGGAGTTCATCGTGGCCGACGAGCCTATCTCCGCACTGGACGTCTCCATCCGTGCGCAGGTGCTGAACCTGCTGAACAGCATGAAGAAGTCCCGCGGTCTGACCTACCTGTTCATCGCCCACGACCTGTCGGTCGTCCGGTTCATCTCGGACCGCATCGCCGTCATCAGCAAGGGCCGCATCGTGGAGCTTGCAGAGGCTGAAGAGCTGTTCCTCCACCCCCTGCACCCCTACACCAAAGCCCTGCTGAGTGCCGTTCCCATCCCCGACCCGGGTCTGGAAAAGAAGAAGAAGCTTCTGGTCTACGACCCCTCCATCCACGACTACAGCGTGGACAAGCCGGTCTGGGAGGAGATCGCCAACGGTCACTTCGTCTATGGCAACCAGAAGGAGCTGGAAGGCTACCGCAAGGAATATCAAAGCCAGCTCTAAGCAGTGTCACTTGACTGTATTTTAACACAAACGCCCCGCCGCATTGGGAAGCATCCCATTGCGGCGGGGTTTTGTGCTGTATAAAAAGAGGCCGCTTCCCGTATTTCTGCCGGGAAGCGGCCCCTTTGTGTTTTATATCAGTCTTGCACCGGGCTTCGGCTCATGGGCCTGCCAGAGGGTGACCCACTCGGGCAGATGCAGGGTCTTCAGGCGCTGGGGCAGGGCGGCGAGATCGCCGCCCGTGAGATACCACGCCACACCGAACACCGCCAGCGCCAGGATCCCCAGCACCGCCAGCAGAACGCGGAGAGGATGCTTCTTCTTTGAGGTCGGGTCCTTGCTCTGCGAACGGCCCGGAGGATCGCTCTGTTTGGTCTGTCCGGCGGGAAGGAAGCCTGTCCCCTCGGCCTGCGGCAGACCGGCAGCGGCGCGGCGCACCATATCCAGCAGCCAGAGTCCGGGGTTATCTGCGGCGGGGACGGTGCGGAGCCAGCAGCCTTTTTTCGTGCAGAGCACCAGCACATGGTCGCTTTCCCGCTCGGCACAGGCCACGGCCAGCTCTGTTCCCACGACGCGGCGGGCCGCCTGCGCCCGGGCGAGGGCCAGACGGACAGGGTCGGGGTTGTCCCCTTCCCCGCCGAGCTTGGCCCGGGCGCGCTTTTCGATTTGGGGGCCGACCTTGGCGTCGGCATAGCTCATGGTGCCGAAGTCGTAGACCTTCTCGGCACCGGAGACTTTCTCAAGCCGGGATTCCAGCAGCGCACCGGCGGCGGCATCACTGCAGGCCAGCAGACGATCATGGGCTTCCAGCGCCTGCACGGCGGCAGCGGCCAGACTGGTATCGCCTGCACCATATACGTCCGCGCCAAAGCTGCTGCGGAGGCTCTGGGCCGCCTTTTTCAGTCCCGTGGGCGTGTCCGCATGGACAGCCAGCAGCGTCTCTGCGCCCCGGCTCTTCCACTGGGCCTCAGCCCTCCATTGGGGCGCAAACAGCGCCACAGCGGCTGCCAGCCGTCCCTGCGGCGCACCGTACAGGCGCAGCACACAGCGGGTCTCCTCTGCCAAATCCCATCAACCCCTCATTTTTGATTTTTACCGGATGAACGCCTCATCCAGTGCGGCCAGCGCTTCGTCGTCCGACTGCTGAGCAGCGGTGAGGGCCTGCGTCCCGGCAGGGACTTTGCCCTGTGCCAGACGCAGTGCCAGTTCCAGCGCAGCCTGTGCGGCCCGGGCGCGCACCAGCGCACGGTCAGGCCGGGAGACGAAAAGCTTCTTGACGCAGGCCACGCCATCCCGGGCAGCGCCCAGATAAACGGTGCCCACAGGGCGCACCTCGTCGCCGCCGGTGGGGCCGGCCAAACCGGTAACGCTCACGGCGATGTCAGCGCCCGAAGCCTTTGCCGCGCCCAGAGCCATCTGTGCCGCCACGGGGGCGGACACGACGTTGTACTTTTCGATGACCGCCGGGTCCACGCCCACGAGCTTTGCCTTGGCCTGCTCCCAGTAGGTGACAAAGCCATAGCCGAACACCTCGCTGGAGCCGGACACGGAGGTCAGGCGCTGTGCAATGAGCCCGCCGGTGCAGCTCTCGGCGGTGGCGATGGTCAGCCCCTTTTCCTGCAGGGTGTGGACCACCGTCTCTTCCAGACCGGCCACATCCTCATCATACACCGCATCGCCCAGCATATCATAGAACTTTTTGGCATACGCGCGGCACATTTTTTCGCCGTCCTCGTCGGAGCGGGCGCGGGCCGTGATGCGGATCTCGCACTCGCCGGTCTTGCAGTAGATGGCGGCGGTGGGATTCGGGTTTTCCAGCAGGTCACGCACCTTATACTCAATATCGCTCTCGCCGCCCAGCACACGGAGGGTGACGGAGTGGAGGGTGCAGTTCTGGCGCTCCATCAGCAGAGGGCGGACACTCTCCGTCCACATGGCCTTCATCTCGTGGGGGACACCGGGCATGAGGACGGCGCAGCGGCCGTCCTGCTCGAACCACGCGCCGGGGGCAGTGCCGTGGTTGTTGATGATTTTATGGCCCTTGGTGGGGACCATCGCCTGTTTGCGGTTGTTGGGAGTGGTCTCGCGGCCGGTGCGGGCAAAGTAGCTGGTGATCTTATCCCACTCGGCCTCATCGAAGGCCAGCTCATCCCCGAAGCAGGCGGCAACGGTCTCCTTGGTCAGGTCGTCTGCCGTGGGGCCGAGGCCGCCGGTAAAGACCAGCAAGTCGCAGCGGCTCCTGGCCTCGTTGACGAAATCGGCCAGACGGCCATGGTTGTCGCCGATGGTGCTCTCCCGCTGGACCGTGATGCCCAGATCGGCCAGCTCCCGGCTGAGGTACTGGGCGTTGGTGTTGAGGATGTTGCCGAGAAGGAGCTCGGTACCCACACTGATGATCTCTGCTGTCATGGCTCAGCCCTCGAATTCCACGTCGTCGGTGATACGCAGGCGGATACGCTCGGTGGCCTCTGCGGCCTCGGCTTCCAGCTCTGCCAGACCGGGCATCCCGGCCTCGGCTTCGAGGATCTCGCTCAGTTCGGGGCGGATCTTCGGGTGCGGCGGGGTGAAGATGGTGCAGCAGTCCTCATAGGGCAGGATGCTCGTCTCGAAGGTGTTGATGTGGCGGGCCGTCTCGACGATCTCAGTCTTGTCCATGCCGATGAGGGGGCGGAGGATGGGCAGGTCCTGGGCGGCGTCGGTACACTGCAGAGCCTTGACGGTCTGGCTGGCCACCTGTGCCAGGCTCTCGCCGGTGACGAGGGCTTCACAGCCCTGCTTCCTGGCGATGATGTTGGCAATGCGCATCATGCTGCGGCGCATGAGGACGGTGAAGAGAACGTCGGGCGCGTTATCGCGGATATACTCCTGAGGCTTGGTATACGGCACCACAAAGAGGTTGGTGCTGCCGGTATAGGGGGTGATGAGCTGGGCCAGAGCCTTAACTTTCAGTTTTGCGCGCTCAGAAGTATACGGAGGGGACGCAAAATGGATATGGTCGAGACCGAGGCCGCGCTTTGCCATCCGGTATGCCGCCACAGGGCTGTCGATGCCGCCGGACAGCATATTGAGGGCGCGGCCGGAGGTGCCCACCGGCAGGCCACCCTCACCCTGTATTTTCGGGCCATGGATATACGCACCGTAATCGCGGATCTCCACGATGACCTTGAACTGAGGGTTCTTGACGTCCACCCGCAGGTAGTTGTGCCTGCCCAGCAGATAGGCACCCAGCTCCCGCATCAGCTCGGGGCTGGTCATGGGGAAGGTCTTATCGGCCCGCTTGGTCTCTACCTTAAAAGTGCGGGCGGCACGGAGCTGGTCATCCAAAAATTCCTTGGCACAGGCCAAAATGGCGTCCTTGTCCTTCTCACAGGGGCGGGCCAGGGAGATGCCCACAATGCCGAAGACCTTGGTCAGTGCCTCGTAGGCGCCCTCCACGTCACAGGTGTCGTCCTTGGGCTCCACATAGGTGGTGGACTGGCGGGTGTACACCTTAAACTGGCCAAAGGGGTGGAGGCGGCGGTGGATGTTGGCTTGCAGTTTATCCTCAAAGCTGCGGCGGTTCAGGCCCTTGAGGACCAGCTCACCCAGCTTGAGCAGAATGATCTCGTTCATAATCAATAGTTCCTTTCCGGTCATGGGTAATCAAATATTATAATGAAAAAACCGGGATATGTCCAGTATTTTGACCGTTCAGCGCCTCAAATAGGCCGGGGGACGGTATTGCAGGGCCTCGGCCAGGTGCTGGGGCTGGATTTCTTCGCTTCCATCCAGGTCGGCAATGGTACGGGCCACCCGGCGGATGCGGTCATAGCTGCGGGCGGTGAGGCCCATGCGCTCAAAGGCGCCCCGCATGATCTTTTGGCAGGAGTCGTCCAGAGCACAGCACTCCTCCAACTGGGGCCGGGCCAGGTGGGCGTTGCTGGTGCTGCGGCGGTTCTGGATGGCCCGGGCCTCGTCCACCCGCGCCTTGATGGCGACGGAGGATTCAGCAGGAGCGCGGCGGGCGAGCTCGTCAAACTCCATGGCGGCCACCTCGACAAATAGGTCGATGCGGTCCAGCAGAGGACCGGAGAGCCGGGAGAGGTAGCGCTGGACCTCCGCCTCGGAGCAGCGGCAGCGGCCGGAGGGATGACCGTACCATCCGCACTTACAGGGGTTCATGGCACATACCAGCATGAACTGGCTGGGGTAGACCACCGAGCCGGAGGCCCGGGAAATCTGAACCTGCCCGTCCTCCAGAGGCTGGCGTAGCACCTCCAGCACATCCTTTTGAAATTCCGGCAGCTCATCCAGAAACAGCACCCCGTGGTGGGCCAGAGAGATTTCCCCTGGCTTGGGATTGGAGCCTCCTCCGGCCATGGCGGCGGCGGAGACGCTGTGGTGGGGGGAGCGGAACGGACGGCGGGTGATGAGAGGGTGCCTGGAGTCGGTGAGGCCCAGCACCGAGTGGATCTGGGTGACTTCCAGAGCTTCCTCCTGGGTGAGGTCGGGAAGAATGGAGGGCAGGCGTTTAGCCAGCATGGACTTGCCCGAGCCCGGCGGCCCCACCATTAAAATATTGTGACCACCAGCGGCGGCAATCTCCAGAGCACGCTTCACCGCCTCCTGGCCCTTTACCTCGGAGAAGTCGGGACCGGGCTCTGGGGCAGTCTCACCCAACCAAGGGGGCGCGGGGGAGATGGGGGCCTCACCGGTAAAATGGCGTACCAGGTCCATGACGTGATCGACAGGGTAGACTGCCGGGCCGCCGGCCAGGGTGGCCTCGGCGGCGTTGGCGCTGGGGACAAAGAGGGCGCGGATGCGCTTGCCGCCGGCCAGCAGGCTATAGCGCATGGCCTCGGCCACCTCCCGGTAGAGGGGGTCTCCGTCGGGGACGGCGGTCTGCAAAAAGGCCTCGATGGCGGCCAGGTCGCGCTCGAGCTGTTCTCTACAGTTCATCGTCCATTCCCTCCAGTTTGATCTCCTCCACCAGATCGGAAGAGCG
>ERZ791803.882-NODE-882-length-16156-cov-2.248929_pt1 | contig 16156 bp, 15 predicted proteins | sample MGYA00510307_ERZ791803 | MGnify/ENA primary metagenome ERZ791803 (study PRJEB30046, sample SAMN00791963) | human gut metagenome | study: EMG produced TPA metagenomics assembly of the A metagenome-wide association study of gut microbiota in type 2...
CCAGGCCGGTCAGCGCGCCGACCACCATCTGGAGCAGAGCGGCCATTTATTTGTTCAGCGGAGCCTTTCCTGCCAGCCAGATCGCCCAGTCGCTCATGATCCCGGTCTTGTACTGCTCACCCAGGATCGAGGTGATCCCTTCTCCTCCAAGAAAGAAAAACGCGCCGATTAAAATCACCGGAGCGAAGATTTTGATGGCAAATAAAAATCCGTGGATCAGATAGTCCGTCACCTTCTCCGGGGCCTGCTTCCCGAATCCCAGAATGGCGCCCAGCACCATAAGGAGCGTGGCGGTGCCCGATACCAGGCTGGTGGCGTCCCCGCCCTTAAGGCCGTAAAAGAACATCATGGCGATATCGGCGAGAAATGCAAGGGGTGTGAAGATGGCGATAAACCGGGCCGCTTTCCTGTGATGAACGGCTGCGTCGGAGCTTAAGCTGCTGCCGGACAGATTGGCAGTTTTTGAGTCCCTGATGGATCTGCGGTTCATCATAAATGCGGCTGCCACGGTGACAATGCCCATGGTGAGAAACAGTGGGGTTCCGGCTGTTACGACCTCGATGGTATCGATCCCCGCGGAGGCTGCCGAGATGGCGGGCGCACCCTGGATCACGAAGTCATAGCTCAGTGCAAAGCCGTGGCCAAACAGGTTCATGGCCATGGCGGCCATCAGAGGATTTAAACCCTTGCGGATGGCTAAGGGAAGCATGATGGCACCGACCAGCGCAACCGACGGGGATGGCCACAGAAACAGGGAGAATATCATCATGACGATCCCCAGGATCCACCAGGCGGCGGACGGGGTGCGCATGATCTTTGACATGGGTTTCATCATCAGATAGTCGCTTCCAAGGTCTGAGAGGCACTTGGAGAGGGCAGTGATCAGGGCGATGGTCGCGATGATCTCCATAAACTGGTTTGCAGCGTAGAGCGTGGCAGTGAATACGGTCTGGATCCCTCCTGCCAGGGTTTTGGTAGCGGCCAGGCCGATGAGAAACAGGAATGCGATACAGACAGCGGGGGTATCCCGCCTTAAGACCATAACGGTCAATATGGTGATCACGCCTATCAGATAGATTACATGGAGCGTAGTCAGGGTAGTTGTTAATTCCAGCATATCGTTACCTTCCGAAGTTGATATAATAAAAGGATATGCGGTGGCGGCGGCATAGGTCCGGAAACCGGGGATAAATATTTTCGGTAAAAAGTCGTTGGGGAGGATTTGCCGGATAAAAATGCCAGAAAAGAATATGGAAATGCGGCTATGCCCGGTATGGACAATAGCCGCATAAAAATTCTGACTGATTATAAGCAATGATAATTAAAACCGATATAAGCGCCGCTTATTTCCCAATGGAATCAAACTCATCACAGATCTCTTTGGAAGGCGGAGCCGTGGCGAGAGATACGATGAGGATCGCTGCGGAAGCCACGATAAAGGCCGGGAGCAGCTCGTAGACGTTCCAGCCGCCGCCCAGCGGACGGACGCCGTATTTCCAGGCAAAGACCATGATACCGCCGGAGATCATGCCGGCCAGGGCGCCCTGTAAGTTGGTGCGTTTCCAGAACAGGGAGAACAGCATCACCGGGCCGAAGGAGGCGCCGAAGCCCGCCCACGCAAAGGATACGATCGTAAACACGGAGCTGTCGGGGTTCCATGCCAGGCCGATAACCACCAGGGCGATGCCGATGACCGTAAGGCGCGCTGCCGTCATGGAAGCCTTATTGTCCAGTTTGATCTTCAAGAAATCCTGCAGCAGGTTCTGGGACACGCCGGACGCGGCGGTCAGAAGCTGGGAATCTGCTGTGGACATGGTGCAGGCCAGGATACCAGCCAGTACCACACCTGCGACGATGGAGAGCAGCAGGCCGTGGCGGCCCAGCAGGTCAGCCAGCCGGATGATAATGGTCTCAGACTCGGCGCTGCTGGCAAATGCAGGAATATTCCCTGCAAGAGAAACGCTGTAGCCGATGATCCCGATCAGGATCGCCACAAACATGGAGATCACAACCCATACGGAAGCGATACGGCGCGAAGTCTTTAACTTGTTTTCGTCCGCAATTGCCATAAAGCGCAGCAGGATATGGGGCATCCCAAAGTATCCCAGCCCCCACGCGAATGTAGAAACGATGGAGATAAAGCCGTAAGGGGCTGCGGTCCCGGTGGCGGTGTCATGAAGGTGCGTCATGGACAGATAACCGCTTAAGGATTTTGCGTTTAGCATGACCGTATCCCAGCCTCCCGCCATGCTGATCCCGTAGAAGACGATGATCACCAGTGCGATGCTCATGACGATGCTCTGGATCAGGTCCGTGGTGGATACCGCCATAAATCCGCCCAGGACCGTATATCCGACGATGACAATGGCGCCCACGATCATTGCGGCATGATAGTCCACTCCAAACAGGCTGTTAAAAAGCGTCCCTACCGCCTTAAAACCAGAAGCCGTATACGGAATGAAGAAGATCAGGATCACGATGGCTGCGATACACATCAGGATATTTTTCTCATCCCGGTAGCGGCGGGAGAAAAAGTCCGGTATCGTGATGGCATTGCAGGCGATGGAGTAGCGGCGGAGCCGTTTGGCTACGATCAGCCAGTTCAAATAAGTCCCCACTGCAAGCCCGATGGCAGTCCATCCCGCGTCGGCGATCCCGGTTAAGTATGCCACGCCCGGGAGCCCCATCAGAAGCCAGCTGCTCATATCGGAAGCCTCCGCGCTCATGGCGGTCACTAAAGGTCCAAGCTTCCTGCCTCCAAGATAGAATTCATCCGCGGAATCACCGCTTCCCTTTTTGCTGAAATAGAACCCCACATATACCATTGCGATCAGATAGACAATGATGGATGTGAGAATCCCGATCTGTCCAGATGTCATAATCAACTCTCCTCCCTGTGCATTCCCATGAAATATATTTCGCCATTATAGCACAAAGAAAAATAGACTGCAATGCAGAACAAAGTATAGACTATATACTGTACTGTTTGTTTTAATTATGCAATTAAAGCTATAAAATATATAGGAAAATCGGCTGTACGATAATAAGAATAAAATACAGATAAATATTAGTAATATGAAAATATGATGTATTTTTTTGAGTACAATGTATACGGCCTGTCCGCCGTTTCTCATTCATATGACCGACCTGTCAGTTTTGCGGAAAAACTGACAGGTCCCGGTTTTGCGACCGGAGCCGGAAACGATGATGGGGTGATCTTACGGCAGAAAACTGCTCAAAAATCCCGGCATGACCCGGCAGCTATACTGGCGGAGGGAGTACTCGCCGCCGCACAGGCACCAGTCGTAGAGCAGCGCCCGCTCGCAGAGGGCATAGAGCTTGACCATCTCACTGACGCTGGACTGGGCGCTGAGCTGTCCGTCTGCCTGGCCTTTGGCGATGATCCTGCGCAGCAGCTTATAATAGATGCGGTTGTGGTCCAGAAGGTGTTTTGCCCCGTTTGTCGTCAGCTGGGTGGAGTAAAGGCGCGTCAGCAGATCCAGGGAAATACTGTTTTCGATCATGCCAAACAGCTCGCTGTTCAGAAAGAGAAGCTGGTCCATGGCAGGCATCTCAGGATCCAGAACTTCAGTGAGTTCCTCGTATTTTTCATCAAACAGAGAACTTAAGGTGCTCAACAGGGCGTCCTTTCCATCAAAATAATGATAGAAAGACCCTTTAGAGGTGCCGGAAAGCTCGATGATCTCCTCCACGGTCGTATCCTCATAACCCTGCTCGTAAAACAGCTTCCAGGCAGCGTTTACGATCTTTCCACGGGTATTTCGCGCGTTTTTCTTTGCCACAGTCCGTACCTCCCAGTATTTTGCAGTGATCCTGCGTACCAATAAACTGATTATAACAGAGGAAAGTGTTTAAATCAATTGATGTGGGGCGGCTTCTGTATTATAATAATAAAGATTATGAGGAGGGTAAAAGCAATGCCGGAACAGATTAAGATAGCGCATATTGATGCGGCGGCCGCGGTTTATGCAGTGAACGCCACATTACGAAGGATAGACGAGCGTCTTGTGGACCATGGAGAGAGGGTTGCTTTTATAGCCTGTGAACTGTGTGAGGAAGGGAATCTTCCGATGGATATGAAAACATTGTTCCTCCTCTGTGCATTCCATGATATCGGCGCTTATAAGACGGATGAGATCGACCGTATGCTGGAGTTTGAGACCCATGACGTGTGGAACCACTCTGTTTACGGATATCTTTTCATGAAATATATGTCGCCGCTGAAAGAGAGCGCGGAGTCGATCCTGTATCATCATACGTCCTGGGACGACCTGTGCCGGACAGATACGGATCAGAGAGACTATGCCTCTCTGATCCATCTGGCGGACCGGATCGACATTGCATTGACTTATGGGCTGGACGCCGCGGGGATTGAGCGGCTGATGCATGATGTAAAGGACCTGTTCCGGGCGGATTATTCAGAGATTGCCAGAACCTGTTATCATAAACATGAGATGTTTGAGCAGCTTGCCGACGGTTCTTATCTTCAGAAGAACCGGAAGCGTCTGGAGGAATTTTTCCCGATAGCAGATGAGACGCTGGAGTATTTAAAGATGATCGTGTATGCCATTGATTTCAGGAGCGAGCATACGGTGACTCACACGATCAATACAGTGTCCCTGGCCCTTGACATCGCCAGGCATTTTGGGTTTACAAAAGAGGAGCTTGAGAAGATCTATCTGGGTGCGCTTCTTCATGGCGTGGGCAAGATCGCGATCCCCGTATCGATCCTGGAATACCCGGGAAAGCTGGCTCCGGAGGAGATGGAGGTCATGCGTACCCATGTAAAGGAAACGGAGTATCTGATCCGGGGGATAGTGCCGGAGGAGATCTGCCGTATTGCGGTACGCCATCATGAGAAGCTGGACGGCAGCGGTTACCCCTATGGGCTTACCGGTGACGATCTGACCTTGCCGGAGCGGATCGTGGCGGTGGCGGATATCGTGAGCGCTTTAAGCAGCAGGCGCAGCTATAAGGAGCCGTTTCCCAGAAAAGACCTTAAAGATCCTGGAGCAGATGAGCAAAAGCCAGTTAGACCCGTCAGTCTGTGCTTATGTATCTGAGCATTATGACAGTATCATGAAATCCACAGAGCCGGACCGTATCCGGATCATTGAAATGTACCAGAGTATTATGCAGGAGTATGAGAGGGTAGCGGCGCGGATGGAGGCAATGGGGATGTAGTTGAAGGGCTGTTGGCCTGTGGTCGTGAAAGACCGGGCGGACGGCCCTGTTCTTGATTTTGGTCCTGGTACTGTAGACGGGATCCGTTTCAGGACAAAAAACAAAAAATTTAAAAAAATATCGCAATACCTCTTTACTTTATAAAAAAAACAAGTAAACTGGTTTAGTAGATGGCGTTTTTTGCGGCAGACAGAGGAAACGCGGAGGTAAAAATGGAAAAAAAGATGAGTATCAAGAAGATTTCGGAGCTGGCTGGGGTATCTCCAACTACAGTTTCTTTTGTCCTGAATAACCGGAAGGGGATCGGTGAGGAGACCAGGAAAAAAGTGATGGAAGTCATCGAACGGGAGCAGTATGTCCCCAATATCAATTCCAGAAGGCTCAGCCTGAACCGGAGCTTTAATCTGGGCTTTATTACAAATGACAATTTTGCCATGCTGACAGACGCGTTTGCTTCCAGAGTCATGATCGAGGCTGTCAGAAAAGCCAACAGCCTGGGATACAGCATTACCCTGATCCCGGTCACGGGGAATGACATGGAGAAGGCCCTGCGTAAGTCCATCAACCAGGGCAATATAGACGGCGCGATCGTGATCCATGATATCAGCCAGACGGAGTATAAGGCGCTGAAGCAGGAGGGCGTCCCGCTTGTAGTTATCGATTCCCATATGAAAAACCCCGCGTATTCCTGCGTCAATGTGGACTACAAGGACGCTGCCTATAAAGTGGTGGAATATCTTTTGGATCAGGGGCACCGGGACATCGCCTACATTGGCATTGAGAGCCTGCCGGACTTATATGTCAGCTGCCTGCAGGGATATTGTGAAGCGCTGGCGACCCGGAGTATCAGCATTAATGCAGAGTGGATCATGAGCGTGGTGGACTACGAAAATGGTGTGGATGACAAGATTGCGGAGAAATTCCGGAAGGGAAACCTGCCTTCCGCTATTTTTTGTGCAAATGATTTTACGGCGATCGGTACCATCAACGGGCTTTACAAGCTGGGCCTTACGGTTCCGGGGGATGTTTCTGTGATCTCCATTGACGATATTTATCTTGCCAAGATGTTCCGCCCCTCCCTGACTACCATGAAGATCGATATTGAAGATATGGGCAGCAAGGCGATCGAGATCCTGGACCGCCTGATCAGCAAGAAGACAGACAGGGAAGTCCATACCATGAAGGCAGAGAACCTGGTGATAAGAGAATCTGTCAGGAAAATTAATAAATAATCGGGTTTTGTAAACCTGCAAATCTGGAATTACCTTCCATTTTTTGGATAATTCTCACTAATTAATCTCAAATATCAAAAAATATATGTGAATATTATTGACATTACTCCCAAATACGAATATACTTAACTAAACCGGATTAGTAGCGCGCACTAATTCAAAAGTTGTAGTTTCTGGCACATTTGACCAAAGAAAATGTATTGAAGGAGGAACCTATGAGAAGGAAAATATCAGCAGTCCTGTTGACGGTGGCAATGACGATGGCAATGACCGGATGTTCGTCCGGCACGCCGCAGACGGCGGCTGAGACCGGTGCTGCCAGGACAGAAGCGGCAGGACAGGGAGAGGCAAAGCAGGGCGAAGCAAAGCAGGAGGAGGCTTCTGCGCCAAAGAGTGATATCAAGCTGGGCTTCACGGTCAGCTTTATCACCGGATATTACAGCGCTATGGTGGACGGGGTCAATGAAGCGGCTGCCGCTCAGGGCGTGGAGGTGGTTTTGCTGAATGCGGAGAGCGATACGGTGAAGCAGAGCCAGCAGATGGAGAATCTGATCGCTCAGAAGGTAGATGCGATCCTCTGCAACCCGGAGGACGGAACGGCAATCTCTGCGTCGGTGCAGAAGGCCATGGATGCAGGCGTGCCAGTCATCGGAATGGACCGTGAGATCACCGAGGCCACGCCCGCCAAGCAGATCATTGCCAACAGCTATGACCTGGCTTATAAGCTGGTGGATGATTTTGGGAAATCCGGGGACTGTGCGGACTTGTCCGAACCGTTAAAGGTCCTGGTCATGGTGGGGACCATGTCGGATTCTTATGCGGTTAACTGCCTGGAGGCCCACAGAAAAGCCATTGAGGATAATCCGGACAAATTTGAGCTGGTTGCAGAGATCCCCGGTGAATGGAATCAGGATACGGCTCTGAAAGGACTTCAGAATGCACTTTCCGCCAATCCGGATGTGGACCTGATCATTACTCCCTCTGACATGTACCTTCCCTGTATCCAGAGCGCTTTAGAGCAGATCGGCAGATGGAAGAAGATCGGGGAGGAAGGCCATACCATGGTGCTTTCCATGGATGGAGATACCAACGGGATCCAGGCCATCAAGGACGGCTACACAGAGGCGGATGCCGTCATAGACGCCAGGGAGCTTGGGCGGATGGCAGTGGAAAATGCCATAAAGATCATAAACGGGGAGGAAAAATCCGATGGGGCCTATCTGGACATTCCCGGATTTATCGTTACCTATGAGAATTTCGACACGGAGGCGCCTAAGGCATACAGCTATGGTGATCTGAAGTAGGATTGGGGAAGGTCAGATGAAGAAAACAGGCGGTATTAAAAAATTAGTTTTGGATTACCCTGCAATTCTGTTTGTGTTGGTGACAGTTGTATTAAGCGTCCTGTTTGTCCCATATTTTGTTTCGGAGTATAACATAAAGAACCTCTGCCTGCAGATGTGCGACCTTTTGATCATTGCCTGCGGCCTCACCTTTACGGAGCTGAACGCCAGCACGGATTTTTCCTGTACGTCCGTGCTGGCAGTGTCCAGCATGACCGGGGCGTATATCATGGCGATGTCGCCCCTTAAGTCCCATCCGCTGCTGGCCGTGGCTGTGGCGATCCTGGCAATGCTCCTGATCGGCGTTTTATTCGGCCTGATCAACAGCTTTGCGATCATCAAGCTGAAAATGCCTGCATTTATTGCAACCATGGCAACCATGCTGATCGGATCGGCCTTCGCTTATTGGTTTGCCTCCAGGGTGAACTCGGGAAAGACCAGTATCAGCGGCCTTCCGGCGGTATTTGTAGCTCTGGGCGGTTCGGTGAGATTCTTTTTAGTCCCGATCGTGATCACCGCAGTTATGTGGTTTCTGGCGGATTTTATTCTGACAAAGACGAAGCTGGGCAGGGATATCTATGCGGTTGGGACCAACCCTACGGCGGCATTTATCTCCGGAGTCAGCGTAAAAAAGACCATTTTCTGGATGTTCATGCTGACGGCGGTATTCTCCTCCGTGGAGAGTATCATCCTGACAGCCAGGAGCGCAGCGGGGATGTCCGGCCTTGGGAGCATGATGTTTATCAATATCGTGTCTGCGGTCATCATCGGAGGAACCAGCGTCAGCGGAGGCTTCGGGGGTGTGAGGCAGACGCTTCTGGGAGCGCTGTTCATTGTCATCATCAACAATGCCATGAATCTGATCGGGATTGAATGGTATACGATCATGCTCTGCCAGGGGCTTTTGATCCTGGCGGCAACCGTGATCGATTACTTTATCAAGAAGTCACGAATGCTGGGGAAGGGAAAAACATGATGAGTGAACCAATTTTGCGTTTGGAGAACATCTGTAAGAGCTTCTTTGGGGTGCAGGTGCTCTATGATATCTCCCTTGAACTGTATGAGGGGGAGGTCCTGGGGCTTGTGGGAGAGAACGGAGCCGGAAAATCCACGATGATGAACGTGGTGGGCGGAGTGCTTCCCGGTGACAGCGGGACGATGTACGTGAATGGGAAGGAGTATAAGCCTTCAAGCCCGAGGATGGCAACGGAAGCCGGCATCGGTTTCATCCATCAGGAGCTGAGCCTGTTCACCAATTTAAGCGTGGCGGAGAATATTTTTATAGATGATTACCCGAAGAAATTTGCAGGCTTCATTGACAAGAAAGAAACCTGCAGCAGAACGAAGGGATTTTTGGAGCGTTACCATGTAGATGTTAAGAATCCCAACACGGTTGTGGGCAGCCTGTCCATGGGTACCAGGCAGATGATCGAGATACTAAAAGCCCTGGTCAAGGAGGCGAAGATCCTGATCTTTGACGAGCCGACCACATCCCTTTCGGGGCGTGAGAAGGAAACGCTTTTTGAGACAATCCGGGAACTTAAAAAATCTGGATATTCCATCGTTTATATCTCCCATATCCTGGAGGACGTGCTGCTTTTGAGCGACCGGATCAGCGTACTGAGGGACGGGCATGTGATCAGGACGGACCGGACCGCCAACTGGACGAAGGAAGAGATGATCCGCCAGATGGTGGGACGCGATATGAAGCAGGTATATCCGGAAGTGCAAAAGACCATCGGCAGCGAGACCGTTCTGGAGACAAAGGGGCTTTGCTGTGCGGGTTTTGTGAAAGACGTCTCTCTACAGCTCAAAAAGGGTGAGATACTGGGAATGTTTGGCCTTATGGGGGCCGGCCGCTCCGAGGTGGCAAGGGCTGTCTTCGGCGTGGATCCTATAGAGAGCGGAGAGGTGATCATAAAGGGAACGCCGTTTACAAGGATCACGCCGGAGCTCTGTATCCGGAATAAAATGGCGTTTATCATCTTTATCATCCTGGCGGCGGGCATGAACTTTGTGCTGAGGAATACGAAATTTGGACGGCACACCATGGCGATCGGGAACAATCCCCATGCGGCGGAGCAGATCGGGATCAATGTGACCAGGCATAAGATCATCATCTATGTTCTGTGCGGAATCTTCGCTGCAGTTGGAGGGATGTTCTCGGCAGGCCAGATCAGCGAGGTGTTTACGACCTTTGGTGAGAACAACGAGTTTCAGATCATATCAGCAACGGTCATAGGAGGGACCAGCCTGTTTGGCGGCAGGGGGACAATCCTTCCGGGGGCGATCTTCGGAGTGCTGCTGATCCAGGTGGTTTTAAACGGATTATCCATGATGAATGCGTCGGTGTATGTATTCAATATTGTGAGGGGCGTCATTATCTTTATTGCGGTGGCTTTGGACTGTATCAACTATAAAGGAGAATTGAGGTAGCAGATGGAAAGAATATGTATTCCTGATCATGAATTTAAGGAGAGGGTGAGGAAGGCTCAGCTGGCTATGGCGGCGGAGGGCGTGGATATCCTGTTTGCGTTTGCCAACGAAGCGGAGCCTCAGTTTGTGAGATATTTGAGCGATTACTGGCCGTCTTTTGAAACTGCGGCTGTCATGATGGGGCAGAAGGGGGAACCGGTCCTGTTGATCGGTCCGGAAAGCCTGACATTTGCGTCGGACCGTTCCAGGATACCGGACATCCGCCGGGTGAAATGCCTGCGGGAGTCCTCCAACCCGGAATATCCCGGACATAAGCTCGATACCATAGCGGAAGCGATCGAGAGCGTGAGGAGCGGGCCGGTCAGACGGCTGGCGGTAGCCGGATACAATCTGATGCCGAAGATCGTGTATGATGATCTGCGGGAAGCCCTTGACGAGCTGGGCGGCGGCGAGATCGTAAGAGGGGATCAGATCATCATGGATCTCAGGATGGTCAAGTCGGAGAATGAGATCGCCTGTCTGAAAAAAGCCGGGGAGATCACGGTGAACGCACTCAAAAAGGTCCTGGAGAATATCAGGCCGGGGATGACGGAGCAGCAGGTCTGCGGGATCGCCATGGGGGAGATGTTTGCGCAGGGAGCAGAGAGCGAGGCTTATCCCTTCTGGGCGCTGGCCGGGCAGGGAAGCGACCAGGCCATCAGCAGGCCAAGGGCCAAGGTGATCGAAAAGCACGATTATGTCCATCTGGGGGTAGCTGCACGATATGAAGGCTATGCTGCGACTATCGGGCGCGGAGTGTTTTTCGGGGAACCGGACGCCTGGGTTCTGGATGCCATGAAAGCGGGCTATGAGGCCGCCGCAGTGGTGGAGGAACAGCTGTTTGACGGGAACAATGCGGGGACAGTTGCAAAACGCTATGTGGAGGCCCTAAAAAAGACAGGCCATGACCAGTATCTTCTGTACGGCCCCTGCCATGCCACAGGGCTGATGGAAGGGGAGCCGCCGTGGATCGAGACCAATTCTGATTACGTGATCCATGAAAATATGTGTTATTGTATCGACATATTTATGGGAGACGGCAAAGGGAAAGGGCTGCGTGTGGAAGAGAGCGTGAGGGTTGGAAAGGAACGGGCGGATATCTATACGCCGTTCCCGAGAGAGATCATACGCCTGTAAGGGAAAAAGGAGAACGTATGGCTGAGAGAGCAAAAATAAGCAGGGATGAATTTAAAGAACGGATTGAGGTCATCCGGGCGCGGATGAGGGCGGAAGGCGTGGATGCTCTTTTCGTATACGGGGACGAATTCCGGAGAGAAAACTTGAGATATGTGTGCAACTACTGGCCGATCTTTGACCGGGGCGCTTTCCTGATCCCGATGCAGGGCGAACCGATCCTGCTGGCGGCGCCGGAGAGCATCACCGTTGCCCAGGAGATGACTCCCTGGAGTGATTTAAGAAATGTTCCGGATCTGTGCGCCGCCTATGTGGAGGACACGATCGATTATCCGCTGGCGTCCTACTGGAGCTTTTCTGCGCTGGCTGAGGAGCTGAAGGGGAGAGGTGCCTTCCGATGCCTGGGCGTGGTTGGGGTGGATGCCATGTGCCATGATCTTTATCTGTCGGTTGAGAGGGGCTTTGGCTGCCGGATCGTGAATATGGACCATATGTTTTATCAGATGCGGGAGATCAAGAGCGAAGCGGAGCGGGCATGTATGAAGGAAGCGGGACGGATTGCCCAGGAAGGGATCCGGGCGCTGCTGGAAACGGATATTGTGGGCATGAGCGAGACCGGGGTGTGCGGGATCGCGGAGCAGGCAGCGCGGGCGGCCGGGGCTGAGGCGGTCGTATTTACCCTCTGCTCCTCCGGGGACCGGACGAACTACGTGGTTCCCAGGGCTTCCACCACGAAAAAGATCGAGGACGGGGATATGGTTTCCTTTGGGCTTGCGGTGATGTATGAGGGATACACGGCCACCTGCCAGATTCCCTTTGGAGCAGGCTGCTGCGGCGAAGAGAGCAGGATGGTCATAGACACGCTGATCCGGGCATGGCAGAAAGGACTTCCGGAGCTGAAGCCAGGCAATCCCATGAAGAATTTTGTGTCTGCCGTCAGGGACTATTTCCGGGAAAAAAGGGCTGGAGGAGTATGACGTGTATCCGCCGCTCCATGGCTCCGGCCTCGCAGAGGCGGAAAACCCCTATCCAGATGAGAACACAGACCGGTGCTTTGAGGAGGGGATGGTCTTTAATACGGACATCAGCCTGTTTGGTGCTCCGGGCGACAGCAACCGCATCGAGGCCGGCTATATCATCACGGCGGACGGGTGCGAGCCGATCACTCCCTTTGTGGATGAGTATTGCCTGAAATGGCTCAACGGCTGATTCTGACCGCGGCTTCTTTCTGGGATTTGAAAGCGGAAGCTATCAGTATGTGCTGGCAAGGGCTGCCGCCGAATTCAAAGTAAATGCGTTTGTTATGGGAGCTTTTGTGACGGTCCAGTTTCTGGCATCCATGATTTCCCCCGCCCTGTGCGGGGGACTGGCCGACCGGTATGGGAGAAAATGGATATTCGGCCTGTTTACGGGGATTTTCACTTTGGGCTGCATGTGGGTCTTTGCCTCAAAAGGAGCGGCGGTATTTGCTCTGGGGATTTTTGTGACAGGGTTTGGCTACAGCATGTGTGAGAGCCTGGCTTCCGTAGTGGCTGCGGAGGAAACAAAACGGAGCCCGGACGGCGTGGTGAATCTCATACAGTCTGCGTTTAGCTTTGGGGCGGTTACGGGCCCCTGGGCGGCTGATTTTATCATAAGGGTGTGGAGGCTTGACTGGCGTTTTGTGTTTCTGGCAGCCGGTGTGGGCAGCGGGCTGATGGCGGTCCTGCTGGCTCTTGGGAGAAAAGGGGCTTCAGACGGGAGGGCTTCCTGGAGCCGTGCCAGTGAGGCGCGGAATCGAAAACACCGAAAACCAGGGAATGCTTTGGATCATCCGTTTGCGTTTGGGGGAAGCCTCTGGGTATTGGCTGTTCTCATGTTTGGATATTCCATGATAGAAACAGGCGGGATTTATTTTATCGGCACACTGCAGGGCAGCCTGGGCGGAGGCAGGGAGAGCGCCTGGGGGATTTCGGCTGTCTGGCTGAGCATGACGGTGGGGCGTCTGATCGCTTCCAGAATAAGAATGAAAAGGCTTCCCGTGATTGCAGGAGGTTTTTTTGCAGCCTCATCTGCCATATTGGGACTTTCCTTTTGCGGCAGCGTCCAGGCGGGCGGAGCCTGGATGATGACGGGGCTTTGTGCGGCCATGGGCATGTCCATGGGGCCTGTTTGGCCTGCGCTGGTCAGCTGCGCCATTGAACGGTATCCGCAAAAGGCGGCGCTGGCTGCCAGCAGGATGGTTATGGCGGGCAGTGCTGGCGGGGCGGTGATGCCGCTTTTCATGGGAGCGGTGACGGATGCGTATGGGGTGCGGACGGCTTACTGGATGGCAGCGGCGGTTGGGGCCGCAGCCTGTGGGACCGCCTGTTTGTGGGGACTGAAAAAGACGCTGTGTAAAAGCAAGTGAGAAGGGAGCTGGAAAATGGATTTTAAGCTGAAGAGAGAGCTGATCGAAGACTGGTGCAGGATACCGGCCAGGCAGCTGATGGATCGGGACGACTTAAATATGGAACTTCATGTGGAGAAGACCAAAGCTGAGACGATGGAGTATATTGGAAACCTTATGGCAGATGAGGTGATTCAAAACAATAAAATGGGGAGAGTCACCAGATGGATCCTTCCTGCGGGGCCGATGGAGGAATACAATACATTTATCAGAAGGGTCAATGGGGAGAGAATCAGTCTTAAAAACCTTTATGTTTTCCATATGGATGAATTTCTGGACTGGGAAGGGCGCCCTTACCCGGTAGAGCTGGCTTACCGGAGCTTAAAAGGAACCATGCTGCACGGGTTTTATAACAGGATTGACGGGGAACTGAACGTGCCGGAGGAGCAGAGGATCTGGCCGGATATAAACGATATAGATGCCTTTGACAGACAGATAGAGAAAGCCGGGGGGATAGACACCATATGGGCCGGGATCGGCTGCAAGGGCCTGGTCGCATTCTGCGAGGCGCCACATTCCAGATATTACAGGATTACAGAAGAACAGTTTAAAAACAGCAGGACGCGGATCCGGGAGATCAATGAGGACACTCTGGTGGCTTTGGCGGAGCGTGAGGCGGGCGGTTTTTATGACGCGATTCCTCCCATGGCGGTAACGATCGGGATGAAGTCGATATTGTCCGCGCGCCGGGCCGTGTATATGATCACCACAGGGTCCTGGAAAAATACAGTGATCCGGATCATGCTGCTTAACAGGGAGGTGACGCTGGAATATCCGGTGACATTTATGGTGAAGCATATTCCGGAACAGATCTTATGCTGCGATGAGCGGACGCTGGACCATCCGCTTGCACACCCGGCAGCGCTTTGGTGAGCTTATGGCGGATGTGATCGTTTTTAATAATCACGGAGTCGGACAGAGCATCCGTCTGGAACGGCTGCCCCAGTGGGGAGAGACGGTCCAGGGCTTGGGCTGGAAGGTTGAAGAGGATGGAGGAAAAGGTTCAAATGTGGCGGTCGCTCTGGGCCGCCTGGGTGTGGATGCTGCTTTTATGGGGAAGCTGGGGGAGGATGACTGGGGGCGCCAGGGGATTGGCTGGATGGAGGCTGCCGGGGTAGATGTCAGCCATGTCAGGATAAGCCCGGAGGTCTCCACCTGCGCCGGGCTTGTCATAACCCGCAGTGATGGGCAAAATGCTATTATTGTGGGGAAAAGCAGCTCGGATTTCATGACAGAAGAGGAAATCTGCCGGGATATGGACGCGATGAAAGGAGCCAGGCTGTTTATCACGGGTTTTGAGATAGACAGGAAAAAGGCTCTGTTTGCAGCGCGCCGTGCAAACAGCCTGGGCATGGTTACCATCCTGAATGCCAGCCCGCTGGACGGAGCGGTAAAAGAGCGGCTGACGGGGATCGATATCCTGATCGTCAATGAGACGGAAGCGGGGATGATGCTGGAAGGCGGGATGGGACGGGAGGCAGAGCATAAGGCAAGACTTCTGTCGGAGGTTTATGGGGTGAAAACAGTGATCGTCACACTGGGCGGAAAGGGCTGCGAGACCTGGGAATCCGACAAAGAGACCTGGTTTCCTCCTGTGCCGGCGGAAGTGGTGGACACCACGGGAGCAGGAGATGGTTTCCTGGCGGCGTTTGCGGCGAATCTGGTCTGGGAAAAAAGCTTTGAGGAGGCATGTGCCAATGCGGGAAAGTATGCGGCTTACACGACCACGAAAAAGGGCACGGTAGCTGCATATCCGCATTACCGGAAATACAGGGCAATCCTTTCGGGGCAGGACGGGCAGGCAGGAGAGAAGTGATCAAGATGTCTGCATAAAAGCAGGGCGTGGCTAATAAGATGTAAAAAAGCTTTTCAGGGGAGAAGCCCATGAAAGATTATATCGAAGAACGTGCGGTAGCCATCGCCAATTACATCATAGACCACAATGCGACTGTGAGACAGACGGCGAAGAAATTTGGCATCAGCAAATCGACGGTACATAAGGACGTGACAGACCGGCTGGAGCACATTAACCCCACTCTGGCTGCACGGGCCAGGGTAGTCCTGGATGTGAACAAGTCAGAGCGCCATATCCGCGGCGGGCTGGCTACAAGAGAGAAGTACCAGCACCGGCTGGCGATATGCAGTAAAAAGGAAGATTAGTATTAGGTCAGTATTGGCATGACAGCGGGGGCAGAAGGCCGGATAGAAGGCCTTTTGCCCCTTTTGTCTGCCGATGCCGTGTAAGGGTGCGGCAGTCAGTGGATGAAAACGCAAAAAAGCTTGATTTTTTTACCAGGATGTTTTATGTTGTGAATGTTATAGATACAGTTCATAGATAC
>ERZ791803.894-NODE-894-length-15975-cov-4.493090_pt1 | contig 15975 bp, 7 predicted proteins | sample MGYA00510307_ERZ791803 | MGnify/ENA primary metagenome ERZ791803 (study PRJEB30046, sample SAMN00791963) | human gut metagenome | study: EMG produced TPA metagenomics assembly of the A metagenome-wide association study of gut microbiota in type 2...
GCGCCATCAACTGGGCATCCATGTTTATGGGAGCCGGACCGGAACTTCACGGATACACCGAATGGGGATCTAAAACACCGGAACTTCCCTCACGCGTATTAAATAAGAATGGTATCTTCCCTACTGTTTTTCAATTACTGCGCGATGCCCGCCCGGAAGCGGAAATCGGTTGCCTGTATGAATGGGAAGGAATTAAATATTTAGTAGATACGCTGTCTTTAAGTTATCACTATCATGTTGCCGACTGCAACAAGACTCCGAAAGAACTGGGCAATATGGCTTCTTCTTATATAAAGGAGAAACACCCCGCTCTTGTAGCCATCTGCTACGACGGTCCGGACCACACCGGACACACTGCCGGACACGACACACCGGAATATTACGAGAAACTTAAAGAACTGGATATGTATGTCGGCCAAATCGTTCAGGCGGTAAAAGACGCAGGAATGCTGGATGATACCATTTTCATATTAACTTCCGATCACGGAGGTATCGATAAAGGTCATGGCGGAAAAACCATGCAAGAAATGGAAACTGCTTTCATCATATCCGGCAAGAATATTAAGAAAGGACTCCGGTTTGACGATGTAAGCATGATGCAATACGATGTGGCGTCCACCATCGCCCGCATCTTTCATTTAGAACAACCACAAGTTTGGATAGGTAGACCCATGGAGATTGTTTTCAAATAATCATTCAGGATGATTAACAGGAAGGGAAAAGGAGAAGCTAAAATAACTGGCTTCTCCTTTTTTATTTATCTATCCACGCTCATAAGATAGGAGATTATAAATACTATTTCTTATAAGTAACAAAATGAGCAGTCATAATAGTTTTATTTCCTATAAGTAATAGAAATCACACCTCCACAGCTGTTAATTACCGAATAATACTTGCATCAACATACATATCCTTATACCTTTGTCCCCCGGTAACACAACATAATATAACTTCAATCATAAAATGTACTCTTTTGACATTCTTAATAAGCAATCCAACTGATTAAAGCAGCATTCAAACACTCTGATAGGACATCTTATCTTTTGTTTATTCAAATTAAAATACAATACGATAGAATTGTATTAGTAAATGATAAAATACTACTTGTCTGACGGAGCATTATCGCCTACTTTTGCATCATCAGTTATTGGTTGAAGTTTCCATGGATCAATCAACAATTGAATAGAGTTTATAATCTAATACAATAAATTATGAGAAGAAAAATTTATTTTCTACTATTCTTTTTTCTTTGCCTGACTAGCATTCCACTGGCAGCCCAGGATATTGAAATAAAAGGAATGGTAACAGAAGCTACAACAAATGAACCCTTACCAGGAGTCACAGTCAGAGTGAAAGGTAAAGACACCGGCACAGTAACAGACATGGATGGTAAATACTCCATCAAAGCGAATAAAGGGAATATACTGATATTCTCAACAATAGGTATGAAACAAATAGAAAAAGCTGTCACGTCCGGAACTCCAATCAATGTATCTATGGAAGAAGATAATATCGCTCTGGAACAAGTAGTAGTGATTGGTTATGGTACAGTGAAGAAGAGTCATCTTTCGGGGGCTGTAGGTTCGGTTAGTGCAAAAGAACTTAACGGTCAGGTTGCTTCTAACGCAGCCACAGCCTTACAAGGGAAAATACCCGGAGTATCAGTAGCCAGTTCCAGTGGTGATCCCAATGGAAGTATGACGATCAATGTTCGTGGTATCAGTTCTTTATCCAACAACAATCCACTTTATGTAGTAGACGGAGCATTTGGAGATATCAGTATGGTCGATCCTAACGATATTTCCTCTATCGAAGTTTTAAAAGATGCTGCTGCGGCAGCAATCTACGGTTCACGTGCAGCAGGTGGTGTTGTACTGATTACCACTAAAAGCGGTCGTAAAGACATGCCGACTAAATTAGATGTCAATTTCTTCACAGGAATCAGCCAGACTCCCAAAACACTGAAAGTTTTTAATGGAGAAGAATACAGCCGCTTCGCACGCTACTACAAATTAGCAGGCGACGGTTATGGTGCAGAAAACGGAGCTACCCCTTTCATTGGTGAAGGAACAGACTGGCAAGACGTGATGTTGCGCACAGCCATGACTTATAAAGCCAATGCTACCATCAGCGGCGGTTCCAAAAGCGGTTCTTACAGTTCATCTGTCAGCTACCTTAATAAAGAAGGTATACTGCGCAACACTGATCATGAATCTTACAATATCCGTTTGAAAAGCGATTATTCTTTCTTCGACAATCGCTTGACAATAGGTGAATCTATGATTGTAAATCTGACAAAAGGTAGTGGATACATTCATCAGGATACCATGTTCGATATCTTTCAGTTCCCGTCAGTAGTACCGGTATACGATCCTACAAACGCAGGGGGCTGGGGTACTTCCAATGACATCAATTTACCGAATCCATTGGCTGAAATGACAGTCAACGACGAACGGACAGAAACAACCAAGATTTTCCTCAATGCCTATTTACAGGCTGAAATCATCAAAGGACTAAAGTACAAACTCAATGTAGGTATCAGAAAAGAGCATACTAAGTGGCGTTATTACAAGGATGTATACGATTTAGGAACATTCGGTAAAAACGACAAGCCCGACCTTGAAGAAAAATCGTCAACATGGGAATCATGGGTATTAGAAAACACCCTGAATTATGACCGTACATTCGGCAAACACAATTTGTCACTCCTTGCCGGATACTCTGCCCAGAAAGACAAAAGTTACAGCCTTTATGGTAAAAATGGAGATATGCCCCAGTTCATTGAAACAATGCCGGGCAATGTAGATCCTTCCAACCTGAAAGCATCCAGTTCGCTGAATGAACTTGCATTGGTATCTCTGTTCGGACGTGTCATGTATTCCTTTGACGACCGTTATTTATTCTCGGCATCTATTCGCCGTGACGGTTCTTCACGTTTCAGAAGTGGACATCAATATGGTGCATTCCCTTCTGCCTCTATTGGATGGAACATCAACCGCGAAAAATTCTTTAAACCTTTAGAGAATGTATTCGATCAGTTGAAGCTGCGTTTTAGTTATGGTAAACTCGGTAATCAGGAGATGACCAGCTACTATCCGACACAAAGTGTAGTATCGGACGGCATGAACTATGTGATGAATAATTCGCCTTGGTTTGGTTCTATGCCATATGTGCAGGCAATCTCACCCGCCAATTTAACATGGGAAAATACGGAGACCTATAACATCGGTTTAGATGTCAGTCTGCTAAACGGACGATTGACGCTTACTGCTGATGCTTACGTTAAGAATACAAATGATGTGCTATTACCTATTCCTTCTACCGCATCTACCGGTATCAGCGGAAACTCTATTCAGAATGCGGGACAAGTACGGAACAAAGGATTCGAACTTGCGGTCAACTATCGCGGTGCCATCAAGGAAAAGTTCAACTATTACATCGGTGCCAATATCGCAGCCGACAAGAATGAAGTGACCAAAATAACATTAGGCGGACAAAACCTGATGATCTCCGGATACAGCGCACACGGTGCCGGTGGTCGCGGTATCAATATGTTTGCAGAAGGGCATCCGATGTCATATTTCAACCTGATCGAAACAGACGGATTATTCCGCTCGGCAGAAGAGATCGCTAATTATAAAAACAAAGACGGTGAACTCATCCAGCCCGCTGCACAAGTTGGTGATGTCCGCTACAAAGACTGGAACGGTGACGGCAAAATAAACACAGATGACCAGCATGACGTAGGAAGTCCGTTCCCCGATTTCACTTTTGGCATAAGACTCGGCGGCGAATGGAACAACTTCGACTTTAACCTTTTCTTTGACGGAATGGTAGGCAACAAGATATATAATTATCCCCGTTATCGCCTGGAATCAGGAAACTTCAACGGAAACATGAGTACCGTATTGGCCAATTCATGGAGACCGGACAATCAGAACACTGATATTCCTCGTTTCTCTAAGACTGACGGTGCAGACAACAAATGGGCATACACCGACAGATGGCTGGAAGACGGCTCGTACATACGTTTGAAAACATTGGACATTGGCTATACATTACCCAAAGTTCTGACAAAGAAAATCAAACTTGAAAACGTAAGAATATACACTTCAATGGAGAACCTGTTCACATTGACCAAATATTCCGGCTATACCCCCGACCTGGGTGAAAGTTCTGTCGCAGGTGTTGCTTACAATGTATTCTCAAGAGGTATCGACCAGGGACGCTATCCATTGCCCCGTACTATTTCTTTCGGAATACAAGTCAACCTGTAATACCTTAAATTAATATTAAACATTAAACAGTTTATGAACATGAAAAGAAATTGGTTATCATATATGTGCATGGCAGCTCTTTTTTCCGGAGCGCTGACATCGTGCAACGAATCCAGCTTTTTGAATCTGTCGGACCCCAATTACTTCACGGAAAGCAACTTCTGGAAAGATAAAGCAGATGCAGAAAGTGCTTTGGCAGCCGCCTATTCTCCGATAAAAGGAGCCATGTACGGATACTTCGGCGCATTTGACGGCTGGCTAAACTTAAACGGTCGTGGTGACGATATCTACACAATCAAAGGAGAAGAAGTTCCGATGTGGAATATTGCAAACTTCCTGAACTCGCCCTCTACCGGAAATGATCCTTACGGAGCGCTTTATTCAGGCATCCAGCGTGCCAACATCGTACTGCGGTATATTGATCAGATACCTGCATCAGGTATTACTGAAGAAGACCGCTCGATGATCAAAGGCGAAGCACTCTTTCTGCGTGGCTATCAATACTTCCTGTTAGTCAACAATTACAAAGAAGTGCCTTTGAGACTGATTCCATCCAACGAAGATGAAACCAATAAAGCCGCTGCTACAGAAGCTGCATTATGGGCACAAGTAGAAGAAGATCTGGATAACGCCATCAAATGCAACCTGCCAGTAGAACGCTCTACTGCCAAAGAACGCATAACTAAAGGTGCAGCTATTGCAATGCTGGGCAAAGTATATGCCACCCAACACAAATATCCGGAAGCCAAACAGCTATTAGGTACATTACTGAAAGCTCCTTATTCTTACGAATTGATGGACAACTTCGAAAAGAATTTCACAAATGAAGAAGAGTTCAATAAAGAATCCGTATTTGAACTGGCATACAGTCCGGACGGAGACTACTCCTGGAGCAATGAAAGCGGTATCTGTTTAGGTTGCTATATTCCTCAGTTTATCGGTCCGGTAAAATCCGGCGGATGGGCTAAATTAATGCCGAACTCCCTGATCGTAGGAGAGTTTACAAAAGAAACACGTCCGAGTGATGCAGATACCAAGTTTGACAAACGTATGTATGCCAGCCTCTTTTTTGATGCTGCCAACTATGGAGATAAAGTTCCTAACGAGAAATGGTATGGAAATAATTACTCCATGGATGATCTTTGGGAAGGCAATGAAGGAAAAATGGCAGGCGGAGCACCAAGTTTCAACGTCAATGGGACAGCAGGTAAGTTCCTGATAAAGAAAAATACTGCATATTATGTGGATGACAAGGCACCGGACAACATGGGCAACAAAGAAGGAAGGTCCAGCAATTTGCGCGTAATGCGCTTTGCCGAGGTACTGTTGCTTTATGCTGAAGCATGCGCCAAAACCAATGATCCGGATGGTGCCAACTATGCTTTAAAGCAAATCCGCCAAAGAGCAGGACTTACGGAAAAGACTTTTGCACAAGCTGAATTAATGAATGAAATAGAACACCAATGCTTATTGGAGTTCTTTGCGGAAGGACATCGTTTTGACGATTTGAAACGTTGGTATTCGCCCAGCGAAATTCAGTTGATCTTCAAGGCGAATGGAAAACAAGGTGCGGAAAACTTCCAGGAAAAACACCTTTATTATCCTATACCGACAAGTGAACTAAACAATAATACTGCCATGGAACAAACCAGTTTATGGAAATAAAAAACCTAGCAAGATTAACTTAATAAAGAAACAACATGAAAAAGATATATTCATTATTATTCGTATCCCTCTTTCTATTCATTGGATACTCTTGTGACGATGGAAGTCTGAGTCACAGTGACGTCTACATTCCGGACCCGGTAGAAGAAACAGACGAGGATGACGGATTCTCAGCCGAACCCACCACAGAAGCTGTCATCAAAGTACAGTTCGGAGAAGGGCACGAACATCAGATAATCGATGGCTTCGGATGTGCCTTTGCAGAGTGGTCACATCGTATATGGAACAACATGATGCGCGAAGATGTAGTCAATGATCTTTTCGGAGAAAATGGCTTGAAGCTGAATATTTTCAGAGGTGAGGTATTTCCACACTATCAGAACCCTACCACAAACGTCATTGACTTCGGAATGAACCGTACCTTCAATCTTGCAGCCAACGATCCCTCTATGATCAATGATTACTGGAGAGACTTTAACGGTTCCGGATGTGGCGAACAAGTACAATTAGGTCAAATGTGGCTGGTAGATATCCTGCAGAAAAAATATAAAGATGTGAAATTTATATTCTCTACCTGGAGTCCTCCCGGAACTATGAAATCTAACGGAAAGCCCTCAGGCGGTAGCCTGGCGTCCGGTGCGGAAGATGCATATGCTAACTATCTGATTGACTTCATCAAAGCATACACTGAAAAGTTCGGCATTGAGATATATGCAATATCACCATCTAATGAGCCTAACAGCAGTGGAACGGGATGGAACGGTTGTAGCTGGAGTTATACCAATCTGGCTAACTTCTGCCAGAAGAATCTTCGCCCGGCTTTAGATAAAGCAGGTTATCAAGACATGAAGATTATCTTTGGAGAGCACTCGTGGTGGAAAGCAGGAGTCACTTTTCTTGAAAATGGCTTGAAAGCCTGTCCCGATCTGGTTAACTCCAACATTATTGCAGCAGCTCACGGATACACATTAATTGGCAACACTGAGTTTGTACAATCACCACTCTGCGCTGAAAATAATATTCATTTATGGAATACGGAAACCAGTTCTACAGACACATACGATCCATCCTGGAAAAACGCGATGCAATGGGCTACTACTTTCCATAATTATCTGGCAGTTTCCAACCTGAACGCATTTATCTGGTGGGCAGGTGCACGTCCTTGTACGAATAATGAAGCGTTGATCAGACTGGAAGAAGCACTTCCCGGAACCAATTATGAAAGAGCGTCCCGCTACTACAGTTACGGACAATTTACTAAGTTTATCCCGGAAGGAAGCCGACGTGTGGATATCAAGACTGTTGCTCCCGAAGGTGACGAAGAAGCATTCCCGAAAGAACTGTTGATGACAGCTTACATCAAGGACGACAATTATACGATCGTACTGGTAAACAATTCTACAAGCAAGGCCTTCGAAACCAAACTGGAAATTGAAGGAAAAGAGTTTCAGACCATGATCTCGTATACATCAGATGAAGGAGTTAAGTGGCAACGCAAAAAAGTAAATCCATCTCTCAGCGGATTGCGCTCCATTACAGTCCCTAAGTTTAGTGTAGTAACCATCACTGGTAAAATGAAAGATATTGAAGCTGAATAAATAGTCTAAATAAACAATGAATATCATGAAAAGAAATCTATTATATTTGGCAGGATTCCTGCTTGCAGCCGCTACTGTTTTCTCCGGCTGTAATGACGATGATCCATCCTATCACGACTTAGTGCCAAATACGCAGGAGTTGATCATTAATCTGGATGAGACCCCGGAAGGAATCATTCAAATAGTTCAAGGTAACGGCAATTATAAAATTACAAATTCCAATGAAGATGTAGCAACCGCCATTGCCGAAGGTAACAAAATTAAAGTAACAGCTCTGAAGGCCGGTAGTACCGACTTATCTATTACCGACTGGGCTAAAATGAGTACCAATGTCAAAGTCATCGTCGATCAGTTAAGTGAACTGGTTTTGTCCAATTCGGCTACAACAATGTATCCGGGTGAAAACAAGACAGTCAATGTTTATACAGGAAACAGAGGCTACAAAGTAACAGTTGACAAAGAATCTGTCGTGAAAGCTACAGTAGATGAAGAAGGACATATACAGATAGAATCTCTGGCACCAGGCAATGCAACAGTTACAGTGACCGACAGACTGAACAAGAGTGCGGAATTTTCAGTAAAAGTAATAAAGAAACTTGTAGTTGACAATAGTGAAGAAATTGCTTATTTGACAGTCGGTGAACCTTTGACAATCAAGATTCTGGACGGTAACGGAGGCTATACCTGCACAAATAATGGTTCTGCCACTTATCTGAAATGCACGATAGCGGAAAATGGAACAGATGTTATCATCGAAGGTCTTAAAAGATATCGTTTCAACAAGACGGTAACAATCAAAGACCAGGAAGGAGAGTCAATCAGCATCAATATAGTCTATATCGACGACCTATATCTGGAGAATCCATCATATCGTTACTTAATAGCAGGTTCATCTTCTTATCAGTCTGTCTCTACCTCGGCAGTGGGTTCCATTACTCATTCGGAAGAGTTCAATATGTCCGAAATTATTATAAAAGGAACAGGAACTTATGCCAGCGGTTTTGCAGTTCAGTTTACAGGTGATTTGACGAAAGGCAACAAAGGTGATGCGGTACTGTATAAAGTAACAAGAAATGCAGTGGACAAAAAAGTGAAATATCCGATAGAAGATTGCCGGATCGATAAAGTGGAAGATGGTTGGTACTGGGTCAGCTTCTTAGAACCCAATTGCACCATCCGCTCTTATATGATTACCAAACAATAGTTTATAGACTTGACACATGTATTTTTTGAAAGTACCCCCATACTTTCAAAATGACAAAAGTACAAAGAGACTGTCCCTACAACACCGTATATCTCAGGTATGTCTGGCTTGTAAACAGTCTCTTTTGTCCTGTCAAGTAATACAAAAAGGATCGCAAGCCGATGCTTTACTCTAATTTTATGAATTGATATGAATAGATATGATAACAGACTACATATTCTCACTAAAGAATATGATGAGCTCATCTCACGTGAAAATGAAAAGATACTGCCCGGCAATGGTGTTTTTGAACGATACAAATACCCCATTCTGACAGCAGACCACCCCCCGCTGGAGTGGAGATACGACTTCAATCCGGAAACAAATCCCTATCTGATGGAACGTTTCGGCATTAACGCCGTATTCAATGCAGGCGCTATCAAATTCAACGGGAAATATCTTATTATGGCACGAGTAGAAGGGCATGACCGCAAATCATTCTTTGCCATCGCAGAAAGTCCCAATGGTATCGACAACTTCCGCTTCTGGGAATATCCGGTACAACTGCCGGACCTATATCCGGAAGAAACGAACGTCTACGATATGCGTCTGACAAAACACGAGGACGGATGGATATACGGTATCTTCTGCTCGGAAAGCAAAGATCCGGACGCCCCCGCAGGAGACCTCACATCGGCCATTGCAGCAGCAGGAATCATACGCAGCAGGGACCTTAAAAACTGGGAACGCCTGCCCAACCTCGTCTCCCAAAGCCAGCAACGGAATGTGGTGCTGCACCCCGAATTCGTAGACGGCAAATATGCATTGTACACCCGTCCGCAGGACGGATTCATCGATGCAGGCAGCGGAGGCGGTATTTCATGGGCATTGATAGACGATATCACTCATGCAGTGGTCAAGAAGGAAATCGTTATAGAACAGCGCCATTATCACACGATCAAAGAAGTGAAAAACGGTGAAGGGCCTCATCCCATCAAGACTCCCGAAGGATGGCTACATCTGGCACACGGAGTCCGTGCCTGTGCTGCCGGGCTCAGATATGTCCTATATCTGTATATGACGTCTTTAGATGACCCCAGTAAAGTGATAGCCCAGCCGGGAGGTTACTTCATGGCACCCGTGGGAGAAGAAAGAACCGGAGATGTATCCAACGTGTTATTCTCCAACGGATGGATCGCAGATGAAGACGGAACGGTATACATCTACTATGCTTCCTCCGACACACGGATGCACGTAGCGACTTCTACGATCGAACGGCTAATCGATTACTGCCGGCATACACCGGAAGACAGACTCCGTTCCACGACTTCCGTGAAAAACATATACGATATCATAGAAGCCAATAAGCTCGTGATGTCGGAAAATGCCGTTATATTATAGTTCCGGAAGCAGTATTATCATCTGTCTCTCAGGATGTTCCATTCTGCATGATGGATATTAACAACTGAGTTGCAGGGTATTAACAGCTGACACGTCAAGTATTAACACCTGACGTGTCAGCTATTAAAGCCTGAGAAGTCAGATAAATAGTATCAGTATGAGTTAAAATAATATTTGTTTCTTCCCCACATTCGACCTACTTTTGTACCTGATAGATTATTAATGTACAAAACCTAATCAAAATAGCAACATGAAATTACACACATCCGATCTTCTGATCATCTGCGCCTACCTCATTGCCATGATTGTCATCGGACTCATACTGAAAAAACGGGCCGCACAAAATATGGACTCCTATTTCCTGGGAGGCAAATCACTGCCCTTCTATATGCTTGGCCTGTCCAATGCATCCGGGATGTTCGACATCACTGGTACGATGCTAATGGTTTACTGGGCATTTGCCTACGGATTCAAAAGTCTCTGGATTCCCTGGCTGTGGCCGGTATTCAATCAGATATTCCTCATGGTTTATCTGTCGGTGTGGTTGCGGCGTTCCAATGTGCTCACCGGAGCCGAATGGATCAAAACCCGCTTCGGTAAAGGCAAGGGAGCGACACTCTCTCATACCATCGTTGTCGTATTTGCGTTATTAAGCGTACTCGGATTTCTAAGTTACGGATTCATAGGAATAGGCAAATTCATGGAAATCTTTATTCCCTGGGAAGTCATCTCACCCTACATTCCTTTCACTGTTTCACCGGAGTATGTTCCGCATGTATACGGTATCTTCTTCACAGCTATCGCTACCTTCTACGTCATGTTGGGAGGAATGCTGAGCATCGTATGGACGGATGTCGTACAGTTCCTTATCATGACGGTGGCAGGCATCGTTATCGTAGTGATCGGTATGCAGATGGTGGCGCCGGATATGATACACTCCTTTGTACCTGCCGGATGGGATTCCCCTTTCTTCGGATGGACGCTCGATATTGACTGGAGCAGCCGGATGAGTTTGCTGACCGAACGAATGGCGAACGAACCTTACAGTCTGATAGGCATCTTTGTCATGATGGCGTTGCTCAAAGGCATCTTCATGAGTATGGCAGGGCCTGCGCCCAACTATGATATGCAGAAAATTCTGTCCTGCAAGTCTCCCAAAGAAGCAGCGATGATGAGCGGTTCCGTATCCGTCGTGCTATTGATTCCCCGTTATCTGATGATTATGGGATTTGCATTACTTGCCATCTATTTCTTCAAGGAAGACGGCGGACTGACACAGATGGAAGTGACCCGCACAGACTTTGAGACGATTCTTCCCCATCTGATCACACGATATGTTCCGGCAGGACTTGCAGGATTATTATTGGCAGGTCTACTGGCAGCTTTCATGTCGACCTTTGCCTCTACCGTCAATGCAGCCCCCGCATATATCGTAAATGATATTTATCTGAAATACATCAATCCGAAAGCAAGCGTGAAAACTCAGATACGCAGCAGTTATGTCATCTCTGTGGCAGTAGTGGTGGTGAGCACTGTCATCGGATTCTTCCTGAAAGATATCAATGAAATCTTCCAGTGGATTGTAGGTGCACTGTTCGGAGGATACATCGCAGCCAACGTACTGAAATGGCATTGGTGGCGTTTCAACGGTGAAGGTTACTTTTGGGGAATGACTGCCGGAGTAGTGGCAGCTATTGTGATGAAATTTACCGTTCCGGATGCATGGGTACTTTATTTCTTCCCCGTACTGTTCGGCGTCTCTCTGATCGGATGTATCATCGGGACTTACAGCGCTCCGGCTACAGATGAAGAGACTCTGATCAACTTCTATGTCAATGTACGCCCGTGGGGATGGTGGAAACCGATTCAGGAGAAAGCAATCGCCCGCTACCCGCATATTCAGGCGAATAAAAACTTCAAAAGAGATGCCTTCAATGTGGCGATAGGAATCATCTGGCAATGTACGCTTACCATCATCCCAATGTACCTCGTTGTCCGCGAACAGTTAGGACTCTGGAGTTCTATCGCCTTGCTTCTGATTACCACGCTGATATTAAGAAAGACCTGGTACAAGCCTTTGTGTAAGGAGGAAGCGAGATACAACGAAGAGATGAAACAAATACGATAAGTATCAGCATAATTAATTTATATCATAAATTTAGGCACGGATGACACGGATTTCACGGATTTAAAAGATCGGTCAATTAAAAACCACGTTAACCCGTGTCATCGTGCCTAATAAAACAGAGAACCGACTATGAAAAGACTATCCGTAATACTCTTGTCATTTTTACTATATCTTCCGCTGTGCGCACAATTTAAAGGAACCGTCTATGTCGACACCAATCAATCGGGCACATTCGACAAAGGAGACAAACCGCTGGCAGGAGTGATGGTAACAGACGGAATGAACGTAGTAAAAACAGATAAAAAAGGCCGGTTCTCACTATCGGGATTCAAGAAAACCCGATTTATCAGCATTACTACACCTGCCGGATTCGAGACACAACAATTCTACCTCCCTGTCAAGGAGGACAGAAAAAGCTATGATTTTATAGTGACCGAAAGCGAACGGACCAAGACCAGAGAACACTCCTTTATCCATATCACCGACACGGAAGTGACCGGAGGAGTGGGGCGTTGGGTCACCGACTTACAACAATACATAAAGAACGAACAACCGGCTTTTCTGATTCATACCGGAGACATCTGCTACGAACCGGGACTCACAGTGCACAATCAAATTGTGAATGCACAAACAATGGACTGCCCTGTCTATTACTGCATAGGCAACCACGACCTGGTGAAAGGCAACTACGGCGAAGAACTTTATGAATCGATTTATGGCCCGACATGGTATTCGTTCGATGTCGGCAACGTGCATTATGTCGTTACTCCCATCGACCGCGGAGACAACCCGACCGATTACACGCAAAGGGATGTATACAACTGGCTGAAGAATGACCTCGCCCTGATGAAGAAAGATCAGGCGCTTGTTCTTTTTAACCACGACCTGTTTACTCCCGACGATAACTTCGTATTCAAGGCAGACGAAAAGGATATCCTCGACCTCCGTACGTTCAACACGAAAGCACAAATCTACGGACATATGCACTACAACTACGTCCGCAATCAGAAAGGCATTTATACCATCTGCACCGGCACACTGGACAAAGGAGGCATCGATCACTCCCCTTCTTCATTCAGAGACATAAAGATAGATGCCAACGATCACCTCACCTCACAACTGCGTTATACTTTCATCGAACCGCAAATCGCTATTGTTTCTCCGATGAAGAATCAAGCAGCCCCCATACATCCGGAAACCGGCTATCAGCTTCCGGTCTCGGTCAACACCTATAACTCACAGGCAAAAACATCGTCTGTTTCTTATCTGCTGAGCAATCCGGAAGACAACCGGGAAATAGCCAAAGGTAACCTGTCGCCCCTCACCGACTGGAACTGGAGCGGAAATATTCAAATACCTGCTAACGAAAACGGAAAGAAACTGAACCTGACAGTGACTTCATCCTTCAACGACGGAAAGGAAGCGACTGCCACCAGCCAGTTCCTTTATCAGAAAGATTTCAAATCGACTGCTATCACAGGGAAGGACTGGAATACCCTACTTCAGAACGCAAGTCACTCCGGCGGAATAAATGATTCCCAAATCAAACTCCCCCTGCAACTACAATGGACAGCGAACACAGGAAGTAACATCTTCATGACCTCCCCCCTCATCGTCGGACAAAAAGTATTCATTGCCACTACCGATGATAACACGTCGCTCAACACCTATATTTGTGCATTCGACTTCCATTCCGGCAAACAGCTATGGAAGTTCCGCACGGAAAACTCGGTAAAGAATACGATTGCCTGCGAAAATGAAATCGTTGTAGCCCAGGATGCCTCCTGCAATCTGTACGCCCTCGACGCAGCATCCGGAAAACCACTGTGGCAACAATACATCAACTTAAAGAACTATCCCTATCTGAGCGAAGGACTGACAGTTGACAAAGGAATCGTTTATGCCGGAATCGGCGCCGGACTTTCAGCCTACGACCTGAAAACAGGAAAAGTGATATGGACCAACACGGACTGGAAACAACGGGAAGGCTCGACCACCACGTTAACCATCGCCGGAGACGTACTAATCAGTGGCACCCAATGGGGAGGACTGTATGGCAACGACATCCGCACTGGCAAACAACTCTGGAAACTCTCGGACAACGGACTCGGCAACCGAGGTGCCTCTCCGGTCTACAGAGACGGAAAATTATGGATCATCTCCTCCAAAAGCTTTTTCCTAATAGAACCTCAAACCGGTAAAGTACTCCAGCAAAAGGAACTGTCCGCCAATCTGGACGTGACATCTACTCCACTCGTAACCGAGCATGAGATTATCTTCGGCAGCGCAGACCGTGGAATCTTCGCTCTCGACAAACCGACTCTTTTCATCAAATGGAGAGCCGAGACTTTACCTTCTCTTGTATACACTGCTCCTTATTCTTCTACGCCACAGGCAGCAGTAGAAACAAGCCCTGTATCTTCACAAGGAATAGTCTATATCGGAGCTTCCGACGGGTATTTATACGCTATCGACCAGTCAACAGGGATTATCAAAGACAAGTTGTACTTCGGAGCACCGGTTTTCTCCACAGTAGCAGTATCGGGAAACAGGATGATTGTTTGCGACTTTGCGGGTAATGTTTATTGCCTGTCGTCAAAAGCGGCAGAAGAATAAAGTACATCCCGCCTCACGCAGTTTTCTCCACCCGCAGCGTTGTAATTTAAAGATTATCACGTATCTTTGCCCCTCAATCATAAATACGAGATATGGCTATTACAATCAAGAAAGTCTCTACAAAGAGAGAACTTAAGAAGTTTATTCGCTTTAATTACAGGATGTATAAGGGCAATCCATATTCCGTGCCCGACCTTTACGACGATATGCTCAACACATTCAACAAAAAGAAGAATGCGGCATTCGAGTTCTGTGAAGCAGATTACTTCCTGGCATACCGGGACGACAAAATCGTAGGTCGTGTGGCCGCTATCATCAATAACCGCGCCAACGAAAAGTGGGAATGCAAGAACGTCCGTTTCGGATGGATAGATTTCATTGATGACCCCGAAGTATCATCCGCACTCATCAAGACCGTCGAAGACTGGGGAAAAGAGCGCGGCATGACTCACATCACAGGCCCTCTGGGATTCACCGATTTCGATGCGGAAGGAATGCTGATCGAAGGATTCGACCAGCTCAGCACAATGGCTACTATCTACAACCACCCGTATTACCCCGTACACATGGAGAGACTCGGTTTCGAGAAAGACGCCGACTGGGTGGAATACAAAATCTACATCCCCGATGCCATCCCCGACAAGCACAAGCGTATCTCCGAACTGATTCAACGAAAATACAACCTGAAGATAAAGAAATACACCTCCGGAAGAAAAATAGCCAAAGACTACGGACAGGAAATCTTCGAACTGATGAACGAAGCATACAGCCCGCTCTACGGCTACTCCCCGCTGACGCAACGGCAAATCAACCAGTACGTAAAGATGTATCTCCCGATTCTCGACTTACGGATGGTTACCCTCATTACCGACGCCGACGACAAGCTGGTATGCGTAGGCATCTCCATGCCGTCTCTTGCCGAGGCCCTGCAAAAGTCACACGGCCGTCTGCTCCCTCTAGGATGGTTCTATCTGCTGAAAGCACTGTTCATGAAACGCCGTGCCAAAATGCTTGACCTGCTGCTTGTAGCAGTCAAACCGGAGTACCAGAATAAAGGTGTTAACGCTTTGTTATTTTCCGATTTAATTCCGGTTTATCAAAAATTAG
>ERZ791803.898-NODE-898-length-15944-cov-2.444018_pt1 | contig 15944 bp, 13 predicted proteins | sample MGYA00510307_ERZ791803 | MGnify/ENA primary metagenome ERZ791803 (study PRJEB30046, sample SAMN00791963) | human gut metagenome | study: EMG produced TPA metagenomics assembly of the A metagenome-wide association study of gut microbiota in type 2...
TGTTGCTTTTATGATTCAATGCTACAGGTTTCTGTCATTTCCAGGATGACTCCACACTGTATCCTCTGTTTTCTTCTCCGGCTCATTGCCTCTGTCTGAAACCTCCGGTCCTGACTGGTTTCCCGGATTTGACTGTGTCTGCGGATTGGCCTGTTCCTCTGGATTCACCTGCTCCTGCGGATTGGCCTGTTCCTCTGGGTTTACCTGCTCCTGCGGATTGGCCTGTTCTGCCTGATTCTCCCGCTCTCCCCGGTCAGCCTGGGTTTCCGGGTTTGCATGAAGCTCCTGCGAAGCCGTGCCTTTGTCATCATCCTCTTTTGGTTCCTCCGGCTCAGGAATACCCTTAACCCTGCGGAATATCTTCATGAATTCCTTGCCGGTAATTGTCTCCTTGTCAATGAGGAATGCGGCGATCTGGTCCATGGCATCCTTGTTATCGCTCAGGAGGCGAATGGCCTCATCGTAGGAATCCTTCAGTATCTTCATGACCTCCTGGTCAATCTCGGCTGCCGTTGCATCACCGCAGTTTAATACGGCCCGGCCTGTCAGGTACTGGTTCTCCTGGGATTCAAGTCCCATAAGGCCGAATTTATCAGACATACCGTACTGGGTAACCATGGCCCTGGCCAGGTTGGTGGCCTGCTGGATATCGTTGGCCGCTCCCGTGGTAACTGTCTCAAATACGATTTCCTCGGCGGCACGGCCGGCCATCAGCTCTACCAGCCTGGCCTCCAGCTCCTTCTTCGTGTTGAGGTACTTCTCCTCCTCAGGCACATTCATAACATATCCGAGAGCGCCCATGGTCCTCGGCACAATGGTAATCTTCTGCACCGGCTCCGAATGCTTCTGGAGCGCGCTTACAAGAGCGTGGCCCACCTCATGATAGGATACAATGCGGCGCTCTTCCTTGCTCATGATACGGTCCTTCTTTTCTTTACCCACAAGAACCACTTCCACCGCCTCAAACAAATCCTTCTGGGACACTGCGTTGCGCCCGTGTTTAACCGCATTGATGGCTGCCTCGTTCATCATGTTGGCAAGGTCGGCGCCCACTGCGCCTGATGTGGCCAGGGCTATCTCCTTAAAGTCTACGGATTCGTCCAGAAGCACATCCTTGGAATGTACCTTCAGTATATTGATACGGCCGTTCAGGTCCGGCTTATCCACCACCACGCGGCGGTCAAAGCGTCCGGGACGAAGAAGGGCCGGATCCAGGACCTCAGGACGGTTGGTGGCGCCCAGCACCAGAAGTCCCTTGGTGGAATCAAATCCGTCCATCTCGGAAAGAAGCTGGTTCAGGGTCTGTTCCCGCTCGTCGTTGCCGCCCATACGGCTGTCACGGCTGCGTCCAATGGCGTCAATCTCATCAATAAAGATAATACATGGGGCATTCTCAGTGGCGTTCTTAAACAAATCACGGACACGGGACGCGCCCACGCCCACGAACATTTCCACAAAGTCAGAACCGGAAAGGGAATAAAAAGGCACATGGGCTTCGCCTGCCACTGCCTTGGCAAGCAGGGTCTTACCAGTTCCGGGAGGGCCCACTAGGAGGGCGCCCTTGGGCAGCTTGGCACCAATCTTTGTGTATTTGCCCGGATTGTGGAGGAAATCCACGATTTCTGTCAGCGACTCCTTGGCCTCGTCCTCACCAGCCACATCCTTGAAGGTGATGCCGGTTTCCTTCTGGACGTACATCTTGGCATTGGACTTGCCCACGCCCATGATTCCGCCGCCGCCCATGCGCTTCATGGTGAAGTTCATAAGGAACAGCAGGAACAGGAATGGGACAGCGTAATTCAGCAGGACCAGAAGAAGGGTGCTGCTGTCGCTCTTCTCACGGTTGGTAACCACGTTATTATCCAGTATCCTGTTGACGAAATCATAATCCCCTTCCAGTCTCACCACATAATAATCCAGATTCTGGGAATACTTAGTATTACCCTTCTTAGGGATGACCGTGATTTCCGTGCTGCCCACCTTGATGGAGTCCACCTCGCCGGCTTCCACCATCTGGACGAACTCATTATAGGACAACTCCTGACGTTTCTTGGAATTCAGATAGTTGTTCATACTGCTGACCACGATAAATGTAAGTATGGCAGCAACCACCAGCATGGTTATGGTCTGCCAGTTACTTTTCATATTCGGGTCCTGTTTGTTATTATTATCCATATTGTACAAATTCTCCCTCTGAATGGGTCATCTATCAATTTCCAGCAAAAACCCATTCTCTACCATTATAGTGTCAGTCTCCCCATAAATCAAGAAAAGAACAATTAATTTTCTTAAATTTTTACAAAAAGTCCTAGATTTATTCTCAATGAGGATGTATAATGTTTCAGTTATTTTTTTGATACTATATCAAACAAGTCACACACTATCCACAACAAGAAAAGGAGGTATCCCCATCATGCCAGTCAAATACGTATTCGTAACCGGCGGCGTAGTCTCCGGCCTGGGAAAAGGCATCACCGCGGCATCGCTCGGCCGCCTGTTAAAGGCCAGAGGCTACAAAGTGACCATGCAGAAGTTCGACCCCTACATCAACATCGACCCCGGCACCATGAACCCGGTCCAGCACGGAGAAGTCTTCGTGACGGATGACGGCGCCGAGACAGACCTGGACTTAGGCCACTATGAGCGTTTTATCGACGAAAGCCTTACCAGGAATTCCAACGTCACCACGGGCAAGGTCTACTGGACGGTCCTGCAGAAGGAACGCCGCGGAGACTTTGGCGGCGGAACCGTACAGGTAATCCCCCATATTACCAACGAAATCAAAAGCCGTTTCCACCGCAACTACACGGAAAACGAGACGGAAATCGCCATCATCGAGGTCGGCGGCACGGTCGGCGACATCGAAAGCCAGCCATTCTTAGAGGCCATCCGCCAGTTCCAGCATGAGGCAGGCCCAGGCAACACCTGCATCATCCATGTCACTCTCATACCTTACCTGAAAGCCTCAGAGGAGCTTAAGACCAAGCCGACTCAGGCCAGTGTAAAAGACCTTCAGGGAATGGGCATTCAGCCCGATATCCTAGTCTGCCGCAGCGAACTCCCCCTGGACGACGGCATCAAGACGAAAATCGCCCAATTCTGCAATGTTCCCAAACATCACGTACTCCAGAACCTGGATGTGGACGTGCTCTATGAAGTACCCCTTGTAATGGAGGAAGAGCATCTGGCCCAGTCCGCCTGTGAATGCCTGGATCTGCCCTGTCCGGAGCCTGAGCTGGCAGACTGGAGGGCCATGATAGAGGCCTGGAAGCATCCAAAGCAGGATGTGACCGTGGCCCTGGTAGGCAAATACATCCAGCTTCACGACGCCTACATTTCCGTGGTGGAAGCCCTGAAGCACGCCGGGGTGGCCAACCGTGCCGCGGTCCACATCAAATGGGTGGATTCCGAGACAGTCACGCCGGAAAATGCCCCCGAAATCTTCAAAGATGTGAGCGGTATCCTGGTTCCCGGCGGCTTTGGCGACCGCGGCATTGACGGAAAGATTCACGCCATCCAGTATGCCCGGGAACACCGCATACCATTCCTTGGACTTTGTCTGGGAATGCAGCTGTCCATTGTGGAGTTTGCCAGAAATGCTGCCGGATACGCGGATGCCCACAGCGTGGAGCTGAATCCTGCCACCACCCATCCTGTCATCCATCTGATGCCGGAACAAAACGGAGTGGAGGACATCGGCGGCACCTTAAGGCTGGGTTCCTACCCCTGCGTCCTGGACAAGACCTCCAAAGCTTATGGCCTGTACGGCGAAGCCACTATTTATGAGCGCCACAGGCACCGGTACGAGGTCAACAACGACTACCGCGCCGTGCTTACAAAATGCGGCATGATGCTCTCCGGCCTGTCCCCCGACGGACGGATTGTGGAAATGATAGAGCTCCCCGGCCATCCCTGGTTCATTGCCACCCAGGCCCATCCGGAGCTTAAATCCAGGCCCAACCGGCCCCATCCCCTGTTTAAAGGTTTCATAGAGGCCGCTATAAAAGAAAAAAATGTAAAAAATAATATATGACAAAAATGGCTGCCCTGCTTTTGATCTGCCAGTATGAATCATCCGCCTTTGCGCAAACTATGGTTAAGATTCAATCATAAGCGCATCACAAGGAGGTGAATCCCAAATGGATCACAAGGAAAAAGACGATTTTGACGTTGACATACAAGCCTGCTCCACCATGGACTGTACCGGCCTGATCCCGTCCCTGCCCCAGGACGAGGCAGAGAAGGAGGCCTATGAGGATCTCTACCCATATGTCACCAAGGCTGTTTCATCGGACAGGGAATAATGGCAGGGCAGCCCAAATGAAAAAAACGGAGCCGAGACCCCTAAGCCTTTGCTCCGTTTTATTTTATGCATCGTTTTATACATCGTTTTTTGCATCGTTCTATGCATCATCTTACACATTATCTTACTTTCCTGGTTCTGCGGTCCATATGGACTCCCTGCTGCCGGCCGCGGCCAGCCAGCCTCCGTCACCCATGCATAAATCTGCTTAAAAACTCCTGGGTCTGAAGCTGTTTCGGCGCACCAAATATCTGTGAGGGCTCGCCCTCCTCCACAATCACGCCGCCTGCCATAAATGCCACATGGCTGGACACATCCCTGGCAAAGGCCATTTCATGTGTGACGATAATCATGGTAAGGCCCTCTCCGGCCAGCTTGCGCATGACCTCCAGCACCTCGCCCACCATCTGCGGGTCCAGTGCCGATGTGGGCTCATCGAACAGCAGCACCTCAGGCTCCATGGCCAATGCCCTGGCAATGGCCACCCTCTGTTTCTGTCCGCCGGAAAGCTGTCTGGGCTTGGCGTTGATATAGGGAGCCATTCCCACCTTTTCCAGATAATACATGGCATTCTTGTGGGCATCGGTCTTGTTCTTCTTAAGCACCTTGACCTGTCCGATCATACAGTTCTCCAAAACAGTCATGTTGTTAAACAGATTAAAGCTCTGGAACACCATTCCCACCTTGGAGCGGTACTGGGGCGCATTGACCTTCTTATCGGCAATATTGGTTCCATGGTACATAATTTCGCCTGTGGTAGGCGTTTCCAAAAGATTCAGACATCTGAGCAGTGTGGATTTTCCGGAACCCGACGCGCCGATGATGCAGGTCACATCCCCACTGCTGACTGAAAAGTCAATATCCTTAAGCACAGGATTGGTACCGAAGGTTTTGCTCAAATGACGGATTTCTAATATCCTGTCTCCTTTCATCGCGCATCCTCCTTCTTCTTATCCTTTTCATCCGGGAACCGGTACATACCGCTGGTATGGGCCAGGGTGTCGGTGGTGGCCAGGTCGTAGCTGTCCGCGCCGTCCATCCTGTTTTCCCACCATCGAAGGATTCTGGAGCAGGTGAATGTCATGATGAAATATATAATCATGGTGATGGTATATGCCTCGAAATTCATGTACAGGGCTCCCGCAGCAGCCTTTGTCTTATACAGCAGCTCCGTAACGCCGATAACAGAGAGCACGCAGCTGTCCTTGATATTGATAATCAGGTTATTGCCAATCTGAGGCATGATATTCCTCAGAGCCTGGGGCAGAATCACATAGAGCATGGTCTGTACATGGGTCATGCCGATGGCCTTTGCTCCCTCTGTCTGGCCCGGGTCAATGGAAAGGATTCCGCCGCGGACTGTCTCAGCCATGTAAGCGCCTGTATTGATAGACAGGATAAAGTAAGCTGCCTGCCATATGGTCAGGTTTAAACTCATCAGTGGAAGCAGGCCATAATAGATAAACATCGCCTGCGCCATCATCGGGGTGCCGCGGAAAAATTCCACATAGGCGTTGAGAATCAGCTTTACAATCCAAAGCAATACCCTCTTGACCGGATTGTCCCCCTTTCCGCAGGGTATGGTCTGCACAATACCAACGGCAAAACCGATGATACAGCCCACCAATGTGCCGACCAGGGCAATCCTCATGCTGACGCCGGCGCCCTGCAGCATTGACATACCATATTTGTTGAATACGACCATTACACGGCCGAAAAAGTCTGTAGGCATATCCTTTCTCCTTACTGTCTTTGCGTACTTTGCTGATTAATTCGCTAATGGCTGTACAGAAATCGCCTCATCCATCATGCTGGAGAAGTCATCCTTTGTCATCTTGGAAAGTACGCTGTTGATTGCTTCCTGTAACTCAGTATTACCCTTCTTTAAGGAAATACCGATGTTGATATCTTCCTCTGTTACCTGGAAATCATCTGCGCCGCCGCCAAACTCAAGCATCTTAAAGTTGGGGTATGCAACCAGGGCGCCCTTGCCGGTTGGCTGGTCCGTTACAACCAGGTCGCATTTGTCGGCGTTCAGGGACATCAGCATGTCCGGTGCGCTTGCAGTTGCTGCCAGTATATTGGCTCCCTCAATCTGGGGCAGGCAGGTATTGTACCAGATAGTGCTCTGCTGGGAAGTACAGGTTGCGCCAGCCAGGTCGGCAACGCTCTTTGCATCCGCATACTTGCTGCCTTCCTTCACCAGGGTAACAATGGTTGCATAGTAATACGGCTCAGTAAAATCAACTGCCTGAAGACGCTCGGATGTGATGGACTGTCCTGCGATGACACAGTCAACCTTGCCGGTTGTTACGGCCGGAATCAGGGAATCCCAGTCCAGACGTACGATTTCCAGGTCATATCCCAGTTCCTCACAGATTTTCTTTGCCATCATGACATCATATCCGTATGCGAACTCATTGCTGTCAGCAATGGGTACGGCGCCGTTGGCGTCATCGGGCTGTGTCCAGTTATATGGTGCATAGGCGCACTCCATGGCAACCCTTAAGGTCTTTTTCTCCCCGGATGCTTCTGCTGCGCCGGCAGCCTCACTTTCACCGGATGCCGCGGTTGACGCCGCTTTATCACCCTGGGCCTCGGTTGCTGCCGCGGTGGTGTCTGCGGTACTGCTTCCGCCGCATGCTGTCAGGGAACCTGCGGCCAGGACGCCTGCCAGAACCATGCCTAATACTTTCTTTGCATTCATTTTCATAATAATCTCTCCTCTTTGATTGAAACTATGCCGGTATGGCTGTTTAAGAAAAAAGCCACACCCATCCACACAGGTATGACTCCAATGTCATCTGATGACCGGCAATTTCCTAAACAGTTTAACCTTGCCCTATTATCCCTCGCACACTTTCATTTCTTAATATAAATGTGCCTAACGTGCTAAGTATAGCATAACTCGTCCTGATTTCCAATACCTATTTATGCTTTTTTATGCGTAAAAGCAGTATAAATATTTGTAAAAACAGCCACTAATCCACCAATTTGGATTTGTGGCTGCTAAAAAGTCAGTTTTCCTGCCCCTGGTCCCCTTTTGTCCCTGCGGCAGCGGCCTGGGCCTTTTCCTTCATTAAATCATCCATCTTTTGGAGGAAATCCTCATCCGGCCCAATCTCATTGCCGTCCTCATCCACCTCCACTGCAAACAGGAAGGTCCTGGCATCATTTATCTCGTAGCTGCAGGTAACCAGGGTATACAATGTCCTTGCCGGATATGTAACATCCTCTGCAAATGAACATGGCTTAACCATCTCATGTATAAATGCGTCAAAGGATTCCTGGGATTTAAACCGCGTCTTGCGTACAATGGGCTTTGCCTCCCCGTAATAGCAGGCAACCGCCTTAAGCTTAATCTCACGGTCCGGCGTGTAGATGCTGAAATACTGGTGTTCCTTAAAATACTTCTCATCCTTATAATATATCACATCTTTGAACATGCTTCCATTCTTCATGTTGTGGCCGTACAAAATATTGTTGCGCCCCACAAAATCCCCCTGGCTTTCAAAATCCAGGTAAATGGACCCGCCCACGCTTTCTTTTCCATAAAAATCATGGTTCAGATAAAAATCATTGTCCGTTCCCTGGACAATGGGATAATCAATATTGGTGTCCGGTACCTTTATCCAGCCCACGGTATCCGGATTCTCCTCCATCAATTCCTCAAAATGGATGGGGGAAACATACGGCTTCTCAGGCTCTGTCTCCACAGGCGCCGGGGGCGTCTCCGTCTCCACAGGCGCGGTTGTCTCCCTGGCAAGCTCCGCCAGACGCTCATACTCCTCCTGTGTCCGTTTATCCTCCAGATAGCTGTGAAGGCTTAAACCTCCGCTGATCAGCATGACTGCGGCCAACAGGATGATGACAATCCTGCGTGCCCTGCTTCTGCCCTTGTTCTGCTCCATCTATGCCTGTCTTTCCTTTCCAGTTCTGATTCTGTCACGTATCACGCCAATACGGCTGCCGTCCCTTCCGGTTCCTCATCCCATGCCTCGCTGCAAAGCGCCGCGTCCTGCATCAGCAGAAGCATCTCCAGAAAGCTGCGGAAGCTTACCTGACAACGTTTTTCCTTCCAGCATATGGTTCCCTGCCAGGTGGCATTCCGCCTGAAAAGTATGCGGACCACAAATGTGGCGGGACCAAAATTACCTGCGCTGACCGTTACGGTCCTTGGTACGATCAGTTTCTCCTCCTCCGCCCCCACAGGCAGGGGATTCAGCATATAGCCGATTTCTTCCCTTAAATCAAACTCATTGCAGAAATCCATCCTTTTATCCACTGCCGGATGGGATACATCCCCGCTCATGGCAAAGTCCTCATAATTGCGTACAATCACTTCACACATCTTCTTACCAAGGCCAAAGGGATTCTCCCCTCCATCGCCCCCAAGTGTCCTGTTAAAATACTCCATCAGTTCCAGGAAACTTAAAAAGGGAAAAATCTTCCCGTCCTTTAAATTCTTTATATCGCCCTGCCATGTTGCGTGGAACCGGTACTTTACATGAAGCCTGAATTCCCCCAGACTTCCCTCTGTCTTTTTTTCTTCCACGTCCTGACTGTCAGAAATGTCCCTGCTTTTCCCAGGCAGGTACTTTTTATAGAAGTTCCTCTGGTCCACACTTTTCATCGGGTAGTGAAGCCGTTCAAACATCCCTTCCAATATGAATGCCATCTCAGAGAGACTCCGAAACTGCAGTCCGTGGTCCAGGCTGCTATGATAAACCTGTCCCCTCAACAGGCGTCCGTCAAAACCGTCTATGCTTATGGTATAATATTTGTATGACTCCTGCAGTGCCCCTGTTCGCGAAACAGACATATATTCACCTACTTTTCTGTAAAATAATAGAAAATGTCCCATTTATCCTGATAACAGTATAACAGCAGCCGGTTACATTCCGGTTACAAAACTTCCTTTTCATGAAACTTTTTTTGATTTTTTTCCTGGACATTTCCATTATTGATTAGTATACTAAAGTGTAGTATTCCGTAATGCAAAGGAGAAGCGCCATGATAACATCAGCTTCAGAAGAAAAGCCCACCATCCATGTCAATACCCTGGGCGGTTTCTCAATAAAGGTTGGTGATAAAGAGATAACCGACAACAGCAATCAGTCTAAGAAGCCCTGGTGCCTTTTAGAGTATCTTGTTGTGTTCCAAAAAAAAGATATCAGTCCCAATGAACTGATTAATATAATATGGTCAGATGACCCGGGAGTCAATCCCGGCGGCGCATTAAAGACCCTGATGTTCCGTTCCCGTAAGCTCCTTGACCCCCTGGGGCTTCCGCCCCAGAAACTGCTGGTGCAGCAAAGGGGTTCCTATGCCTGGACCCAGGAATATCCTACGGTTCTGGACATTGATGAATTTGAGTCCATCTGTACCAGGGCAATCAACCAGCCCCATGACGGGGATGACATCCTTAAGCTCTGTCTTGAGGGCCTGTCCATTTACAAAGGTGATTTCCTTCCAAAGTCAGAATATGAATCCTGGGTCATCCCGATCAGCACGTACTATCACTCCCTTTATCAGAAGCTGGTGTATAAAACAGTGGATCTGCTGCTGGAGCGGGAAGATTTTTCACAGATTACCTCCATCTGCCAGTCCGCAGTGGGAATCGAACCATTTGATGAGGAATTCCACTACTATCTGGTATATTCCCTGTACAAGGACGGGCATACCAGCCAGGCCATTGAAGAATACAACCATACCATGGATTTATTCTACAATGAATTCTCCATCTCCCCGTCGGACCATTTTAAGAATTTATATAAAACAATCCGAAGCAAGGAGCAGGGCATCAACACCAACCTGGATTCCATCCAGGAGACGCTGCGGGAAGAGGCTTCAGGCGGGGCGTTCTACTGTGAGTATCCGGTGTTCCATGATTTGTTCCAGCTGGAACGAAGGGCCATAGAACGGACAGGGGATTCCATCTACCTCTGCCTTCTTACTGTCAGCGACCTGGACGGACATGTCCCCAAGCTTGCCATACTCAATAAGGCCATGGAGCATCTCAACAACGCCATACGCAATTCCCTCCGCTGCAGCGATGTGTACACCCGTTACAGCATCAGCCAGTACATTGTCCTGCTTCCAACCGTCACTGCCGAGAAGGGTGAGATGGTGTTAAAACGGATAACCTCTAATTTCCGAAAGCAATACAACCGAAAGGACCTGTGTGTGGATTTTAAGCTCCAGCCGGTCATGCCATGGGAACGCAGTCCTGAGACTGTAATCCCACTGTAAACATCATATTCATAAGAATCATAAAAGCTGCGGACATTGTATGCCGCAGCTTTTATGATTCATGATTCTTTATGCATTTGCCTTTCCATAGAACATCCTGCCCAGACTCTTCATCACGTACCGGTAAGCCGGGATCAGGAACAGGTCAGCCGCAATCCACGCCACCGGGTTGGCAATACAGACCGCCAGGTAACCAAACAGGGGTACCAGGCAGAAGCCCACAAAGGAACGGGCCGCCATCTCGCAGACACCTGCCAGGATTGCCAGCCTTGGATACCCAAGGCCCTGTATCATGAACCGCACCACATTGACCCCCAGAAGCGGAATGAAGAACAGGCTGTTGGCAATCAGGAACAACTGTGTGTTCTTAAGTATTTCCGTTTCGCCCGGGTCCACAAACATCAGGGCAACCCATTGGCCCATGAATAAGAGTACTGCAAATGCAGCCACTGCATAGATACAGCCTATCAGCGTTCCTGCTTTCAGGCCTTTATCAATACGGTCCAGCTTCCTGGCCCCCACGTTCTGGCCTCCGTAGGTTGCCATGGTGGAACCCAGGGCGTCAAAGGGACAGCAGAAAAACATGCTGATCTTGCTGCCTGCCGTCACTGACGCAACTGCCATGGAACCAAGGGAGTTAACAGACGTCTGCAGGATCACGCTTCCGATTGCAGTAATGGAGTACTGGAGTCCCATGGGGATTCCCATGTTGCACAGTATCTTCATATAATGGCGGTCCGGCTTCCACTCCTCCTCATCCATCTTAAGGATTGTAAACTTCCTGCGCATGTAGATAAGGCACAGGATACCTGACACGGCCTGGGCTGTTATGGTGGCCCAGCCGGCTCCTGCCACCCCCATATCCAGCACCAGGATGGTAAACAGATCCAGCAGCACATTGACCACCGATGAAAATACAAGGAATATAAGGGGCGTTGTGCTGTCCCCCAGGGAACGTATGGTACAGGATAAAAGGTTGTACAGATAGGTTGCGGGGATTCCCAGGAAAATCACGAATATATAGCTGTAAGCCCCCTCAATGATATCCTCCGGCGTCTGCATCAGAACCAGGATGTCGCGGCAGAAAATGCACACGGCAAAGGTCATCACAACTGCAAATATGGCTGCCAGCCATCCGCTGTTTGCCACGAACCGCCTCAGGGCCTTCATGTTCTTCTCCCCGAACTTCTGGGCCACAGGTATGGCAAACCCGCTGCATACGCCCAGACAGAACCCAATGATCATAAAATTAATGGAACCGGTGGAGCCAACCGCCGCCAGGGCCTTCACCCCCAGGAACTTCCCCACGATAATGGTGTCAGCCATATTATACAGCTGCTGGAACAGAAGCCCGAACAGCATGGGGATGAAAAATCCCAGTATCAGTTTTACCGGGGAGCCTTCCGTCATATCCTTTGTCACATTTGCGGCCATGTATGTATTCCTCTCTGTTTCCATGAATTTCATCCCAATAATGTACTCTCTTAACCTGCAATTTGCAAGTAGAAAATATCACTGGAATCCGGGACCGGGACATACATTTTACACAATGGGCCGGGAACAGATTCCCGGCCCATCATGCCTGTTATTGGTAGCAGAGTACAGGCATTCCCTTATAAATCAAGTCATAGAGCACGCTGGCTTTTTCCGGCGGAAGGTTGATGCAGCCATGGCTTCCGCTGGTCTGGAAGATGGTGCCGCCGAATTTGCTTCTCCATGTGGCGTCATGGAAACCAATGCCTCCGTTAAAGGGCATCCAGTAATCCACATGGCTCTCGTACTCATAGGTTCCGTCCGCCTTCTTGGCTCCCCTCAGTATCCTGTCCTTTTCCTTGTAGGTCAGGCTGTAGATGCCTGGGGGCGTGTCGTAATTCTTGGATATGTTTCCCGTGACGCAGGGTGCATCCCACACCAGGTTTCCTTCCTGGAACATGTATACATGCTGTCCTGTCAGGTCCACCTCCGCATATGTGGTGCCCCAGTCAGGAGCCGTGCGGCTGGCTGCCGTCATGGCGTATACGGGTTCCCGGTCCACAGGACCGGCTGCGGGACCGGCCTGAATCAGGGCTGCCAGGGCCTGGACCTCGCCCGCCACATCTATCTTCCAGCCGTAGGGGCCTGTCAGCTCCACATCTTTGCCTGTGGCTGTATGGAATACGCGGGCAGTTCCGGCCGTATCCCTTCTGGACGCCATCTCTGTCACAAAGGCCGTGATTTTCTCCAGATCAACCGTCGGCACCCCGTCCTGGCTTCCTGTTATCCAGGTGGCTATGGTCTCACCGCCAAGGGTCTCCTTCTCACTGCCAAACACATAATTAACGCTCATGTCCCGGTACTGGTTCATGCGGCTGCACAGAGCGATAAGATTCTCATCTGTCTCCCATATATTAACCTGGTAATAACAGCCTGCGCTGTCCACATCCACTGAGTTCTGCCCTGCTTTTACGGCGGCGGTAATCACCTCCGTTGTTTTGGCCTCGTCCACATTATTGCCCTGGACAGCCGGTATAATGGAAAAAGGCTGTCCCTCCTCATAGGAGGATATGCGGGCATCGGAAGTGACGATGATGCCGGAGCCGCTTATCAGGGTCAGAGCCTTAATCCTTGCCCCCAGGGCCTCCTGGCTATAGGTCACTGTCATGGCCATGGTATGGGAGTTATCCGCATCCGGTCCTGAGACACGTCCGGCTGCGTTCTGCGCATCCAGTATGGCCTTAAGTCCCTCGGGAACCTCCACCTTGTAACCGATGTCCGTACCTGCTATGGTTTCCTGGCGTCCGCCTCTCTCCCTGATGGTGAGATTGTATTCACCGGCATAAAAACCCTCGATTCTGGCCTTGGCCTCATCCACGGTCAGTCCGCCCACTCCCACGCCGTTGACTTTTGTACCGGATACAAAACGGGTTGTATCCCCGCTCTCATCCGCCAGGGACACAAACGCCCCTGCCAGCACAAGCACAGCCGCTGCCATTACCGCTGCGGCCAGCCTTCCCATCCATGTCCTCTTCCTTAACTTCTGCATAAACAATCCTGCCCTGCCTTTTATTGATATTTACTGCATTTTTTTCCTCTCCTGCCTGAAAACGGCAGGACGCCTTCTTAACATAACAGCCCTTCACCATATTTTCAATATGAAAATCAAAAATGTAAGAATTCTTCATAAAAATATAAAATCCGGGGTCCCAAAAACAGGGAAACCCGGATTCTTTCGTATACCAGTACCTTTATCAGTCCACTACCTCTATGCTCTCAATGACAGGCTGGTTGTCCTTTGCCACGGAACCGTTGTTGTCTTCCACCTTTGTATCCTTGCAGATGGCATCCACTACCTCCATGCCCTCTGTGACATATCCGAAACAGGCGTAATCCCCGTCCAGGAATGTGCTGTCCTCATGTACAATGAAGAACTGGGAACTGGCGCTGTCCTTTATCTGGGAACGCGCCATGGAAATCGCTCCCCTGGTGTGGGACAGTGGGTTCTCCACTCCGTTGTTGGAAAACTCGCCTTTGATTTCCTGGTCAGAACCGCCCATGCCCGTGCCCAGGGGATCGCCGCCCTGAATCATGAAACCGCTTATGATGCGGTGGAAGGTAAGTCCGTCATAGAAACCGTCCTTTGCCAGCTTCAGGAAGTTAGCCACTGTGATGGGGGCCTCGTCCCCGTAAAGCTCCACGGAAATGGTGCCGTAGTCTTTTACGTTAATCTTTACATGGTGTTTGCCTGCCGCTGCCGCAATTTCCTCTGAGGCTGTATCCTGGGCTTTCTCCGAAGCCTCTGCTGTCTTGGCTGTCTCCTTTTTTTCCGTCTCCGCCTTGGCTGCATCTGTCGTGGCCGCCTCGGTCTGCGCCGCCGTTGTTGCGGCCCCTGCGCTGGTGCTGCACCCGGTCAGGGCTGAAACTGCCAGTACTGCTGCCGCACATATACACATCCATTTTTTCATTTATTCCGCTCCTCTTCTTATGGGAAAACCAGTCCGCCGTCCTTCTGTCCGGCCATTTTCCCGTAATAGACATCCGGGCGTTATGTCACCCGGACTGCCAGAGCATATTGTAACACCTGCAATGCCTTCCCGTAAAGGACTTTATAGAAATATCATACTTTTGTCACATTTTCCCGTCCGGGCAGTGCGCAGCAGGCAGACATCACCCGGCGGCACACCACGCACAGAACCACGGTGACCGCCATGTCGGGAAGGGTGCTTCCCACAGGTGTATCCACCCGCATCAGTAGGTTCGGCAGATTGGCCTCCTCCGCCTCATGGTCCTGCCTGATGATAAAATAATCCGCAATCTGAATAGCAATCATAGGGGCAAACACAGAGCCAATCAGATAAAGGAAATCCGTAATATTATCCATGGGGTATACCATGGCTGCGGCGGTGCCGGCAATGGTCACTGCCACTGCCGCCCATTTTTCCTTTATCCGATGTGTGATGGACACGCTGGATACACCGGCAGAGTAGGCGTCCAGGAATGTGGTGGTCACGGTGGACAGCACAATAATGAGAAGCCCTGCTGCTCCCAGTCCTGCCTTGACCATGATAACAGATATATCATATTCGCCCGTGTAGATGGCTGCTCCCATTCCGATGACATACATAAAGCAGCTCACCAGGCCGTAGACCAGGGCGCTGGCAGCCGTTGCCCTGAAGGGTTTCTCGGCATCCCTTGTATAATCGCTTATTAAGGGCAGCCAGGACAGCGGCATGGCCACCGACAATTCAACTGCGGCCCCAAAGCTCAGGGAACTGTCTGCCTCCATGGACGGCTCCCCGCTGCCGGCAAATATAACCCGGCACAGGATGAGAGTCAGCACAAACAGCGCTGCCATGGCTGCCGTATTGATTTTTCCCAGGTTCCTGATTCCAATTAAAAGCCACACCAGAATCAGACCGCCAATCACCAGGCACCAGACCCACAGGCCTGCGTTAAAAATGCCGTTGGCAGCCAGCCCGCCGTCATAAATCATGATGGAGGTCCAGCCCACCAGCTGCAGGACATTGAGCCCGCAAAACAGCAGGCTTCCTTTCTGCCCAAAGCTCATCTTCACTGTTTCCATGGAGCTGCGCCTGGTATATCCGCCGATGAGTCCTGCCATGAACAGCAGGGCGCAGCCAATCACATGGCCCAGCACAATGGCTGCCAGCCCCTTTCCAAATCCCAGCGGCGCCAGATATGTGCCTGTCAGTATCTCAGCTATGGATACCCCTGCCCCAAACCATATAAGGCTGTTGGCAGACACGGAGGTCCCTTTTTCTTTTATACTTATCTTTTCCTTCATGCTCATTCCCCCCTTAATACTCGCCCCGGATGGCAAATCCATGATTCATTGGTCCGCTTCCCTTTCCCAGGTCCAGTCCGGCTTCCAGAGCCTTTGAAATATATTCCT
>ERZ791803.921-NODE-921-length-15486-cov-2.513965_pt1 | contig 15486 bp, 14 predicted proteins | sample MGYA00510307_ERZ791803 | MGnify/ENA primary metagenome ERZ791803 (study PRJEB30046, sample SAMN00791963) | human gut metagenome | study: EMG produced TPA metagenomics assembly of the A metagenome-wide association study of gut microbiota in type 2...
ATCGCATCTGGTACGCAAAGTTGTCAAGCCCCTCAAAGAGTGAGGGGTTGGGGAGATGAGGTGGGCTTGCCACTTTATCCTTTTATATGAAATCATTTGTTATCTTGCAGGAGGCATCTCAATGAAAATAGACCGTTTAATCGGAATTATCACACTTTTGCTCAGAAACGACAAAGTCACGGCACCTGAACTGGCCGAGAGATTCGAAGTGTCCAGAAGGACCATCAGCCGGGACATTGACGTGATCTGCCGTGCGGGGATCCCTCTGATCACGGAACAGGGATACGGCGGCGGAATCCGTATCGCAGAAGGCTATAAGCTTGACAAAACTGTTTTTACGAAAGAAGAGCTGAGAGCAGTTTTTGAAGGGCTGAAAGGAATTGACAGCGTATCGGGGACTTCCGCTGCGTTAAGTCTCATGGAAAAGCTCTCTTTAGAACCGGAAGATTCGGTCCTGTCAGAAGGAATGATCCTGATCGATCTGGCTTCTCACTATGAAGAATCACTGAAAGAGAAGATCGGGATCATAAAACATGCGGTTTCCAGCCGGCATACGGTGAACTTTTTGTATTATTACAGCAAGGGAGAAGAATACCGGGAGATTGAGCCGTATCTTCTGGTATTCCGGTGGTCATCCTGGTACGTCTATGGCTTCTGTAGAAAGAGAAAGGATTTCCGTATGTTTAAACTTAACAGGCTGTGGGAGCTCAAAGAGACAGGAAACAGTTTCCTGATGAGAAATGCAGGTAAAACGGAGGCAAATTTTCAGGACTATTTCAGACAGGATGCAGTCAAACTTAGAGCGGTCTTTGAAAAAGAAGCAAAATACAGGCTTGTGGAAGAATACGGGGCCGGCTGTTATACCGAAGATGAGCAGGGCCGGCTGATCTTTGAATGGGATTTCGTGAATTATGATAACATGAAGCAGTGGATTTTGAGTTTTGGAAGCCAGGCAATGGTCATAGAACCCAGGTGCCTTGCGGATGATCTTGTGTCGGAATTGAAAAAGAATTTAAACAGATATACAGGAACATGACATAAAGCTGTCTGGTTCCTCCTGATATACTGAATGTATTCAAAGAAGGAGGAAGTGCTATGTTAAAAATGACAGCAGCAGGATTATTTGTTACTGATATGGAGAAAATGGTCGCGTTTTACAGGGATGTGATGGGTATGAAGACCGATTGGGAAGGAACTCCCAACGCTGAACTCTATTCCGGCGACATGTGTCTGATTATGTTTGGGAGAAAAGATTTTGAAGAAATGACCGGCAGAAACTTTGGCTATCCGGACAAAATAAACGGGACGGTGGAACTCGCCTTTGATCTGCCTTCCTATGAAGACGTGGACCGGGAGTATCAGAGAGTACTGGAAGCAGGAGCCGAACCGGTTCTCGCACCGGTAACGGAACCATGGGGACAGAGAACAAGCTATGTTGCAGATCCTGACGGGAATCTGATAGAGATCGGATCTTTTGGAAAAGAGTGATGAAATCAAAAAAACCTATTGACAAATAGAAAGAAACCGTGTAAGATTCCAAATAACCTATAGGCAAGATAGGAAATCAGCAAGAAGGAGATACCGCAATGAATTTTATCAAGGCATATAAGAATTTCATGATGGATATGATGGGTATGGAAATGCAGATGCAGAGCATGTGCAGTTCTTTTGCGTACAATCAAATACCGGAACATCATATTTGTATGGAGATATCTTAAAAGCTGAGAGAAAGTACATAGCGGTTAAGTATTGGGAGGCCATGCATGGCCTCCTTTTTTTATTTCATAAAAAAGTTTACGACCTTTTCTGTGAAATAAAAAACGCTCCATGTCTGAACGGCCGCAGACAGAGCTGAAGCTTGAAATTATTAATTCCATACTAAAAAAATAGGATTTGTATAAAAATGGAGGAACGTATTATGAAAAAATCGTTGAAAAAGCTGACAGGAATCGTTATGATTGGAGTATTGGCACTGGGTGCTTTGACCGGATGCGGGAGCCAAAAAGCCAGTGCTGCAAAAGACATTACCATCGGTGTCTGTGCGGGACCATACGGAGACATGGTGAAAAAAGCGATCGCGCCTTCTTTGGAGAAAAAGGGATACAAAGTATCGGTGAGAGAGTTCAGTGATTATGTACTGCCGGATCAGGCCCTGGCAAACGGTGAGATCGATGCAAATTTAATGCAGCACACGGCATATTTAGAAAAGTTTGCGGCAGATAATGATCTGAATATAAGCAAAGTCATTGCGGTGCCGACTGCGGGAGCAGGAATTTTTTCTGACAGCATAAAATCTTTGAAAGAACTGAAGAAGGGTGACAAGATCGGGATACCGAATGATCCTTCCAATCTTGCAAGGGCCCTCAGTATTCTTGGCAAAGAAAAGGTCATTGTCCTTAAGAAAGGAATCGACCAGACGAAGGCAACGGAGAAGGACATTGCCCAGAATCCTAAGAATTTAAAATTTGTAACATTGGATGCGGCCCAGATATCAAGGAGTTTGGACAGTGTTGCGGCGGGGGTAGTTCCAGGAAATTATGCATATGCGGCAAAACTGGACTTTTCCAGAGCATTGGCGGTCGAGACTCTGGCAGAAGAATATAAAAATGTCATTGCTGTAAAAACTGATGACGTGAAAGGGCAGCTGGGGAAAGACCTCAAAGAGGCTGTGGAGTCAGAAGATTTTTATAAAGCGGTGTCAGACAAAAAGAGCAGCTTTCAGTCCTTCCAGAAACCAGACTGGTGGACAGAAAAATATAAAGAAAAATAAACATAAGAGAGAAAGGTGAGAAACTGTGATTGAATTAAAGAATATTGGAGTGACATTTCAGCAGAATAAACAGGATTTTCAGGCGGTTAAGAACGTAAATCTGACCATTGAGGAAGGAGAAATCTTTGGCATTGTAGGACCCAGCGGAGCCGGAAAGAGTACGCTTGTCAGAGTGATCAATCTGCTTCAGCCGCCTACTGCCGGACAGGTGCTGATCGAAGGGAATGAGATCACTTCCCTGAAAAGAAAAGAGCTGTGTAAGGTCCGTCTGGACATCGGAATGATCTTCCAGCACTTTAATTTGATCAGCGGTTCCACGATCGCGGAAAATGTGGCGTTTGCCCTTCATGCAAACCATTATCCGAAAGAGAAAATACAGGGAAGAGTGAAAGAACTCCTCGAAATGGTACATCTGCCGGAAAAAGCGGATTCCTATCCGGCCAACTTAAGCGGCGGGCAGAAACAGAGAGTGGCAATCGCTAGAGCGCTGGCCAACGATCCGAAAATCCTGCTCTGTGATGAGGCGACATCCGCATTGGATTTGGAGAATACAGAAGAAATCGTGTCTCTGTTAAAAGAGATCAATGAAAAATATCATATTACCATAGTTTTCATCACCCATGAGATGGAAGTTGCAAAAAAATTATTTGACAGGATCGCCTTCATGGAAAACGGTGAAATCAAGGAAGTACGGGATATATATTCTGCATTTGCAGAGCCGAGAGAAGAGATTACCAAAAGTCTTGTGGAGCGTGTGCTCAATGTGGGCGTTCCCGATGAGGTGAAGCTTTCGGAGGAAGAAGAACTCGTGAAACTCTGTTATACCGGGGAAAAGGCTTATGCATCTGTGATCAGCCAGGTTTCCAAACAATTCGACGTGGTGATCGATATCATCAACGGAAAGATCGACTATATTCATGGGAAACCATTGGGTGTGCTGATCGTGATTGTAAGAGGCAGAAATGAAGAACGGGAAAAAGCCCTTCGTTATATGAAAGAAAATGTGTACCGTGTAGAAGAATTAGAGGGAGGATAAGATGAAGGAAACGATGGAGATTATAAAATTAGAATTTGGAAATGCGACGATAGAGACCATACAGATGGTGCTGATTGCCATGGCTGCGGCCGTTGTATTCGGAATGCTCATTGGCCTAGTGCTGCACTTGACAGCTAATCCCTTATTTTTTAAGAACCGGGCGGTCAATGCGGTGGCAGGTACCATTATAAATATTATCCGTTCCATGCCGTTTATTATTCTGCTCGTAGTACTCCTTCCGCTGACAAGGATCTTAGTAGGCACCAGCATCGGTGCGGCAGCGGCGGCGGTTCCTCTTTCCATCGCATCTGTAGCTTTTTATGCGAGACTGGTGGAAGGATCCTTCAGTGAAGTGGACAAAGGAGTCGTGGAGGCAGCGGTGGCTACGGGTGCAAGTGTTTCCCTGATCATCCGCAAGGTTTTATTTGTGGAAGCTCTTCCGAGTCTGATCCGCGGACTTACGGTGACATTTGTAAGCATCATCGGATACTCTGCCATGGCAGGAAGTGTCGGAGGAGGCGGAATCGGAGATCTGGCGATCCGGTACGGATATAACCGGTACGAGACCGGTGTTCTGACATTTACAGTGATTGTATTGATTATCATTGTCCAGCTCGGACAGTGGCTCGGAGATAAGGTGGCATTAAAATTTACGAAACGGTAGGTGATGGCTTTGACAGGACTTGAATGTTTGATTCCCGACAGCAGTCGGGTGATCTTTGACTCTAATATAGAAGAAAAATATTTATCGGACACTCTGGGAAGACTCAGGGGACGGGCAAAAGCCCTGGTATTCCCTGAGTCCACAAAAGAGGTCAGCGATATTATGAAATATGCATATGAACATAAGATTCCGGTTACACCGAGAGGAGCAGGGACCAATTTAGTAGGTTCTACGGTACCGGCGGACGGAGGGATCGTTTTGGATCTGTCCCGCATGAACCGGGTGCTGGAGATCGATAAGGATACTTTTACGGCAACAGTGGAATCCGGTGTCGTGCTGAAAGATTTTCAGGAGCTGGTGGAGCAGGAAGGCTTATTTTATCCTCCGGACCCGGGCGAGAAGACAGCGACCATCGGCGGAAATATCAGCACCAATGCAGGCGGAATGCGGGCCGTAAAATATGGCGTCACAAGGGATTATGTGAGGGCGCTGACAGTGGTGCTGCCCACAGGCGAGGTGGTGGAATTTGGCGGTAAGACGGTTAAGAACAGTTCCGGATACAGTCTGTTAAATCTGATGATTGGATCTGAGGGAACACTTGGGGTCATCACCCGGGCCGTACTTAAATTGGTTCCCCTTCCGGGTAAGACAGTGAGCCTTCTGGTTCCATTTGCAGATATGGAGCAGGCCATAGAGATGGTGCCAGTAATTGTGGAGGCGCAGATTCAGGCCACGGCCATTGAGTTTATGGAGCGGGAGACCATCCTGTTTGCGGAGGAATATCTGGGCAAACGGTTCCCGGATACCAGGAATGACGCCTATATCCTGCTCACATTTGACGGAAGAAATGCAGAGCAGGTGCGGGCGGAGTACCAGGAGGTGGCGGACCTGTGCCTGGAACACGGGGCTTTGGACGTGTTCATCGTGGATACACAGGAGAGGAAACAGAGCGTGTGGAATGCCAGAGGGGCATTTTTAGAAGCAATCAAGGCGTCCACTACCCAGATGGATGAGTGTGATGTGGTGGTGCCCAGGGACCGGGTGGCGGATTTTATCAAATACACCCATGAGGTGGCCGGGATACTGAATCTGCGGATTCCCAGCTTTGGCCACGCAGGCGACGGAAACCTTCATGTGTATCTTTGCCGGGATGACCTGGCAGAGGATGAGTGGAAAGAAAAACTGAGTCTGGGCTTTGAGATGATGTACGCAAGGGCGCGGGAATATGGAGGGGCAGTATCAGGGGAACACGGCATAGGGTATGCCAAGAAGGAATATCTGAAAGAACAGCTGGGGGACACGCAGATTGGCCTGATGAGGCGGATTAAAAAGGCCTTTGATCCCAATCTGATCCTGAACCCGGATAAGGTTGTCTGATATGGAGCTGGCAGTACTAACCTGCTGGCAGACAGCCGCAGGGGGATATTAGAATGGCTGATGGAACCCTATTAGTAAAATCAATGAATATTTCTCTCTGTTTTGGTTTGACAAGCCAGATAAAATTTGCTAGTATAAGATACTAATAAGAAACGGACAGTTCACGGACTATCAATATTCTGACAAAACATATCAAATCATACACGCAGAAAGAGAGGAAATTTATAATGGGTACAATTATCGGCGAAGGCATAACCTTTGATGATGTACTTCTGGTACCGGCATTTTCAGAAGTGATTCCCAACCAGGTAGACCTGACCACACATTTGACAAAGAAGATTAAACTGAACATCCCGTTAATGAGCGCCGGCATGGATACGGTAACAGAGCACCGCATGGCCATCGCCATGGCCAGGCAGGGAGGTATCGGTATCATTCATAAGAATATGTCCATTGAAGCCCAGGCCGAGGAAGTGGACCGGGTTAAGCGTTCTGAAAACGGTGTTATCACAGACCCATTTTTCCTTTCACCGGAGCACACTCTTAAGGATGCCAACGATCTGATGGCAAAATTCCGCATATCCGGCGTTCCCATCACAGAGGGCAGGAAGCTGGTGGGCATTATTACCAACCGTGATTTAAAGTTTGAGGAGGATTTTGACCGTCCCATCAAGGAGTGCATGACCACAAAGAACCTGGTTACAGCCAGGGAGGGCGTAACCTTAAAGGAAGCAAAGGCCATTTTAGCAAAGGCAAGAGTGGAGAAGCTGCCGATTGTGGACGATGATTTCAATTTGAAAGGCCTTATCACCATCAAGGATATTGAGAAGCAGATTAAGTATCCGTTGTCCGCAAAGGACGCACAGGGACGTCTGCTGTGCGGCGCTGCCGTTGGCATCACTGCCAATGTGCTGGAACGTGTAGGAGCATTGGTGGACGCAAAGGTGGACGTGGTGGTTCTGGACTCCGCCCATGGCCATTCAGCCAATGTAATCCGCTGCGTGAAGATGATTAAGGAAGCATATCCGGACCTTCAGGTGGTGGCTGGAAATGTTGCCACGGCAGAGGCCACCAGAGCGCTGATTGAGGCTGGGGCCGATTCCGTCAAGGTAGGCATAGGACCGGGTTCCATCTGTACCACCCGCGTGGTGGCAGGCATTGGCGTGCCCCAGGTTACGGCGGTGATGAACTGCTACAGCGTTGCCAAGGAGTACGGCGTACCCATTATCGCGGACGGAGGAATCAAGTATTCCGGCGATGTGACAAAGGCCATTGCGGCAGGCGGCAGCGTGTGTATGATGGGAAGCATCTTTGCGGGATGTGATGAAAGCCCGGGCACCTTTGAGCTGTACCAGGGACGTAAGTATAAGGTATACCGCGGCATGGGATCCATTGCTGCCATGGAAAACGGAAGCAAGGACCGCTATTTCCAGACAGATGCAAAGAAGCTGGTGCCCGAAGGCGTGGAAGGTCGCGTGGCTTATAAGGGAATGGTGGAGGATACCGTGTTCCAGCTCTTAGGCGGCCTGCGCTCCGGTATGGGATACTGCGGCGCCCAGGACATCACAACTCTTCAGGAGACAGCCCAGTTTGTAAAGATTTCCGCTGCGTCCTTAAAGGAGAGCCATCCTCATGATATCCATATTACCAAGGAGGCTCCCAACTATTCAATTGAAGAATAGGGATGCGGGCATAATGATTGAAGCATAAGAAGAATTGGTTTATAATGATACCCGTCGGAGCTGCTCCGACGGGTATTTCAGATCGCCCGCCATGGGCGGGTTTTAACGGGAGGACAGGCATATGGAACAAAAAAGCAGGCTGACAACGCTGTGCTATATAGAAAATGCGGGGGCATATCTGATGCTCCACCGTGTCAGCAAGAAACACGATGTATGCAAGGATAAATGGATAGGGGTGGGCGGGCATTTCGAGATAAGCGAGAGCCCGGAGGAATGCCTTTTGCGGGAGGTGAAGGAGGAGACAGGACTGACCCTTACTTCCTGGCGGTTCAGAGGGCTTGTAACCTTTGTGGCGGAAGGCTGGGATACAGAGTATATGTGTCTGTATACTGCGGACAGTCATGAAGGCCAGATACTTCCCTGCAATGAAGGCGTGCTGGAGTGGGTGAAAAAGGAAGATGTGCTGAAATTAAATATCTGGGAAGGGGATAAGATTTTCCACCGCCTGATAAATGAGGACGCCCCCTTCTTTTCCCTGAAGCTGTCCTACCGCGGTGACCGGCTGGTGGAAGCAGCCCTGGATGGGAAGGCGCTGGAGCTGTTTGATATAAGGGATGGAGAAGGACATAGGACAGGAACGGTGCGGGAGCGCACCATGGTCCATATGGACGGTGATACCCATGGCACGGCCCATATCTGGATCGTCAGGGCCTGCGGGGAGGGAGGATTTGAAATCCTCCTTCAGAAGAGGAGCCAGGGGAAGGATTCCTATCCGGGGTGTTTCGATATTTCTTCGGCCGGGCATGTGCAGGCCGGGGATGATTTCCTGACCACGGCGCTCAGGGAACTGAAGGAAGAACTGGGGATTTCGGCAGAGGCAGGGCAGTTGGAATTTGCGGGAATCCACAAAGGTTACATGGAAGAGGAGTTTTATGGGAAAATGTTCAGGGACAGCGAGTACAGCCATGTATATGTGTACCGGGATCCTGTTGACATACAGGGGCTGAAGCTTCAGGAAGAGGAAGTGGAAAGCGTGATGTGGATGGAACTTGACGCGTGTATGGAAGCAGTGGGACGGGGGACGCTTCCCAATTGCCTGTACATGGATGAACTGGAACTTTTAAAGCAGTATCTGGGCGCCGGGCAGGGGGATTAACTTATAAAAATCGTAAGTTTATCGTCAGAAATAGATGTTTTTTGTAACCATGAAATATGATATACTGATGCTGGACTGTTTTTATAAGACATGCAGGAGAGGTATCAGGATGAGATTGAAAAAATGGAAATCATTTTTAAGCATATTCATGGCCAGCGCCCTTATGATGAGCACGGCCGCATACGGCAACCCGGTTGTCATCACACCATTGGAAGAAAGCCAGGTGGCGTCCTTCCAGTCCGGCAGTCCTTCACAGGGACAGGGGCCGGACGGCAGCAGTGGGACAGGCAGTGTGGGTGGTGGCGCGGACAGCGCAGGGGTGGTATCCTCCACCGGGCCTTCTGCTGACCATACAAACAATATAAATAACCCAAGCAGCCCCTCAGGGCCATCCCAGACAGCGGATGGGACGGCTGCCGGACCGGATGGAACAGGAAGCAGTACCGGTGTGAACCCGGGTAACGGCACAGGGGTAAATCAAGGAGTAAACCAAGGGACCAATCAAGGGACAGTGGACACGTCCTCAATTCAGCAGCCGGCCGTTGAGGCGGAAGGCGCAGTCCTTATGGATGCGGCCACAGGCAATGTGCTGTTTTCCAAGAATGGGGATACAAAGTTTTACCCGGCCAGCATCACCAAACTGATGACAGCCCTGCTGGTAGCTGAAAACTGCGGCCTGGACGACAAGGTTACATTTTCAGCCACAGCCACCACCAATCTGGAATCAGGCGCTGTCTCCATCAACATGGTTGAGGGAGATGTGATGACTGTCCGGCAGTGTCTGTACGCCCTGCTGTTAAAGTCTGCAAATGAAGTGGGCAATGCCCTGGCAGAGCATGTGGCCGGCAGCAATGCCAAGTTTGCGGAGATGATGAATGCCAAGGCAGCCGCGCTTGGATGCACCAATACCCATTTTACCAATCCCCACGGGCTGAATGACACCAACCATTATACGACACCCCATGATATGGCGCTGATTGCCAGGGCGGCATTCCAGAATGATACTGTTAAGACCGTGGCTTCCACAAGGACGTATACACTGCCCCCAACAATTAAGAACCCTTCAGGTCTGACGGTGACCATGGGACATAAGATGCTTAATCCCAGTGATTCGAGATATTATCCGGGCGTCATTGGCGGTAAGACGGGCTATACCTCCAAAGCTGGGAATACGCTGGTGACCGCTGTGGAAAAGGACGGCGTAAGGCTCATCGCAGTGGTGATGAAGAGCAAATCCACCCATTATACAGATACAAAAGCAATGTTTGATTATGGGTTTGAACTTGCTAAGGCCGGCGCGCTGGGAGGAAGCGGCGCAGGCGGTACGGCGTCTCCTTCCGGTTCGGGAAATGCAGGTCCCGGGACCACGGCCGGAAAGGGCTGGATACAGGACAGCAATGGCTGGTATTATGTAAAAGATAACGGTGCAAAGGCATCCAATGAATGGATTACCGTGGACGGCGTGACCTACTGGTTTGATTCCAATACATACATGGCAAAGGGATGGCGTCAGATTGACGGGAAATGGTATTTCCTGCGTTCCAATGGCGCCATGGCCAGGAATCAGTGGGAGAAGGTTGAGGAGAACGGCCTGTGGTTTTATCTGGGGGCAGATGGGGCCATGCTTACGGATACCACCACGCCGGATGGGTTTAAGGTGGACGGGAGCGGGGCCTGTGTGCAGTAGGCTTATGAAAGGTTCAATTTGACATTCAGTATATAGGAATCAGATATATAGGAATGGTATGGCGTATGATTCGCCATGCCTTTTCTTTTACTGGATTTTCCTGTATAATGAATGGAAGAAAATATGTGAATATGAAGTATTATTATGTGATGGTATCTAAAGATAGCCAATCGGTTTCCAGAAAACCCTACACTTATATATTAGGAGGAGTATATATGGCAAAATTAGACGGATTTATGGCATTACTGACCGGGAGTTTCAATAACAGGGAACAGTATGATGCATTACAGAAAGAGGGAAAGGAATTTCCCTATGCGGAGCACATGAATACGGTTTGTAACGATAAAATCAGCAATCTGCCGCCAGAATTTCAAGGGAAGTTCATGGTTGAGGAGAGCATTTACGAAGTAAACGGAAAACGGCATTGCTCCTCCCATCTCTTCCTGTTCACAGAGGAACCGGAAGGGATTTTGCTGACTTCTTATGAGATTCCGGACGGCAATGACAAAACCACATTTTCTTATAAAAATATGAAGACGGCGGATTTCCAATACTTAAAGATTTCGGAGAAGTTTACGCCCGCGCTGTTCCAGGAAACGGATGGTGTCTGGGAGGGAGGCAGTACCAGTATGTTTACCTCCGTGATGAGGTTTCAGCTGTTTGAACGTTTTTCAAAGGAATGTCTGGAAGTATCCGAAACAATGGAAGTAAACGGAAAGAGGACATTTGGCTATGATGAGCCAATCTGTTATAAGCAGGTATCGGATTAAATTCCGGTTTATTGTGAATAGGGAGAACTGCTATCTATCAAATATGGGTTTAGTAGTTCTTTTTATTTCGGCAGATTTATATTTGGGGTAGGGCCGGGGAATGGACATATGGGGGATGCGGCTAACTTTTTGTAATCGGTATCCACTTGACGGCAGAATATGTGACTCCTGTTTATGCGGGATGGAAAGTGAAGGTGCAGCATTTTATATAAATACCGGCATGATTAACTACATGGAATTAATCTTTACGTCTGGAAGATTTAAGGAATAAGAAAAGAACAAAAGGAACAGTCCTGTTATGATAAATGTAGATAAACATATAGGAATTCCGTTGAAAAGAGGAGGGGCTGCCATGAAGAAAAAATCAATATCTGCTTTTGTGATAACAGGTCTGCTGTCTGTTCTATTGTCCGGCTGCCAGGGGAAGGAGGAAGCTGGGGGAGGAGTTTTGGAGGATACATCAAAGCCGGTCATCAGTATGGAGGGGAAACATACCGAAGAAGAGAATGATGGCAAGGCGGAAGAAAATACCGGAATGGCACGGACTGAAACAGAGGATCCGAATGCAGGCAAGCAGGTTGAAACAGAAATGGACAAACGGATTTCCGCTCTTCCATATCAATTTGTCAGGACATATGGAATCATTCAATCGGAACATCCGGTCTATGAATTGGAATCTGTCATTGAATCTAAGATACCCCAGAAAGAAAAGTCATTGGCTTTGACATCTGTTATCTGTCAAAATCAGGAGCTGATAGTAAATATTGTCATGGATGATTATTCCCAGGTCCGGAAAAACGCGGCTGGCGGGGATGTATCAGGGGACAGTGTATACCAAACGCCGGGGGATGAGGACATGGCTGTTTCCGGGCGGTATCAGAACCAGCTTTGGGTGTCGGGGGATGGCTTGTTTTTGACAGGACCTGGCATTCCGGAATCTGGAATAAAGCCCCAGGAATCGGTGTATGCTTCCTATCCCGACTATTTAGATGCATATGGACATATGCGTTATTTCATTGAAGCCAGGTTTGAGATTCCATCTGTTTCAGGACATGAAAATGCATTGGCCGGATATGCGCTCCGGATTCTCGATTTTGAAGAGCCGCTGGAATTTGCCATGAAGCGTGCGTCTGAATATGGGACGTTGGAAGAATTAGTGTCGGAGGAGCGTGGAAGTATGGATACCCATGACGGTATTTCCATTATAAGCATAGGTGAAAAGGTTAACGAAGGGATTTTGATATCCTGGTATGTGTACAGTGAAAGAGAAGAAAGGCAGGTAAGCATTACTTACAAGCCGCCATACCAGGAGATAGATTTGCCAACCATCTCCGATAAAGAGGGAGAATATCCAATAAAGCAATTACCTGCCAATCCCTATTGGGATAATATAGGGCGGTACAGGCTGTCGGATGTACAACGGCATGGGCGGCGTTACTCATGCCTGTTTGATGTTCCCCAGAATGAACCGAGTGGGTCTTATCGCATAAATATTCCTGGAATCACATTTTTGAACCGCGAAGAATCCCCTCATGTTACGCTGGATATCCCGGATGATCATGAAACATTGAACGTTGATATCCCGTGGAAGGAAGGCTCCGTACGTATATTGGGCATTACCAGGATGGAGCCGCAGCCAGTGTCAATAACAGATGGGAAAGGGAAAGAAACAGTAAGGGAGCGGCCGGCAGTATATATTGATGTGGAAGCAGTGCATGAAGATAAGGAGCTTGCATTAAGGGGGCTGATCTGCCAGAGGAAGTTAAAATGGTCCGGGTGGGAGCATGAGCGGTATGACTTTGATGGAAATGGCAGCCTGAGCGGTTTCCGCATCTTTTACGAGGATGGGGACAGCTCAGTTACCCTCAAATTCAATGGGCCGGCATTTTACTGGAACCAGCCCTTTGTGATGGAAGTTCCATTAGGAAAATAGGAGACGGCATTATGTATGATGACAAAACGCCAGATTGGAGGACGCTGAAAGCAAAATGGAGAGTTGAATTCAAAGTATCCAGGCGGTTTTAAAGCGCATTATAAGAGGATTATTGGGACGACTGCATGATATGAAGGGAATTTGCCGGACTGTCATTAATGCTGTTCATCAGAGCAAATGTGATAACATGGAGGTAAGGGATACGATGCGGATTGCGGCAATGGTTTTCATGCTGATTATACTGGTTGGTTTATTCATCAATGCGGAAAGACAGATTTATAAATGGCTTGCGATGATTTTTCAAGGTTTGAACCGGCCCGTATCCGGCATGGTTTTTGGTCTGCTGGTCTTGACAATTCTGGCGGTGTTTGTTGTCAGCCGGATACCAGGCATGGGGGCCTATGGGACCTTGTTCCTGATTGACCATTATGCACTGGGTTTTTTGGCCTATGTGGTAATCATTACCAATGCAGTAAGCCTTCTCCTATTTGCCCTAAGGCTTACCCATCTGATTCAATTCCCGGTATCCCGCAGTGTACGTCTTGTGTCCGCAGCACTGTCCATGCTGCTGGCAGTAGGACTTACGGTCTTTGGTGCGGTTCATGCTGCCAATATCCAGATACGCCGGTATCATGTCCGGCTTGGGCAGGAACAGGCTGGCATGGAGACAATACGTCTTGTCTTACTCAGTGATATACATCTGGGCTATGTGATTGAGGAAAAGCATCTTGCCAAGATAGTTTCGGCTGTCAATGCACTTAAACCAGATATTATCTGCATTGCCGGAGATATTTTTGACGGCGATATCACTTCATTGGCGAATCCTGGAAAACTGATGGGATTGTTCGGGAAAATGGAATCAGAATACGGCGTGTACGCATGTCTTGGCAATCATGATGCGGGAGATGGTTACCAGCAGATGCTGGATTTTCTGGATGGGGCGGGCGTCCGCGTGCTGATGGATGAGGCGGTGGTGATTGACCGGAGGTTTGTGCTGGCCGGGCGAAGGGATTCATCTCCCATCGGTGCCCACGGTGATACCCGCAGGAAGCTGGAAGTACTGCCTGATGCCGGACCCCTTCCTGTAATTGTATTGGACCACCAACCAGGTAATCTGGATGAGTATGGCAGTGAAACAGACCTGATTCTATGCGGTCACACCCACCAGGGCCAGATGTTCCCGTTTAACCTTATTACAAATGCTGTTTTCGATGTGGACTATGGGTATTACAGGGCCAACGCAACAGCACCCCAGGTAATTGTCACCTCTGGCGCAGGAACATGGGGGCCTCCCCTGCGGGTTGCAACTGACAATGAAATTGCAGAGATAGACTTGCTGGTTCCGCATTTGGAATCGGAACAGGAATAAAGGGACTGGATGGATCATTCCATCTGTACGCCCTACTTCGCGGCATATTTGGTCCCAATTCGGTCAACGTAGCCCGCTACGCCTCCCTCATCGGGACCAAATCTCCCACAAAGTGGGACGCACAGCTGACGGAAAGCAATTTTCAAACACACCCTAATACATGCATATGGGGAAAGGGCGCCGCATACCATGGCCTGCAGCGCCCCATTCTTATCCGGATACGCCCGGCGGCGTACATTTTCCTGTCATATCCTCACTGCTGGTACGGTCCTGGCTGCATATCAAACTCCGGATTAAACGCATAGAAATTCCGGCTGTCCAGTTTTTCCTGGGTAATTCTCAGGCATTCGCCAAAACGCTGGTAATGGACCACTTCACGTTCCCTCAGGAACTTAATTGGCTCACATACATCATAATCCTTAACAACCCTCAGGATGTTGTCATAAGTGCTTCTGGCTTTCTGCTCTGCGGCCAGATCCTCGTGAAGGTCGGTGATTACATCTCCTTTGGATTGGAATTCACAGGCATTAAAGGGTATGCCTGCGGCTGCCTGCGGCCAGATACCTGTGCCGTGGTCAATATAATAAGGCCCGAATCCCTGCTCTACCAGCTGGTCGGCGGTCAGGTTCTTAGTTAGCTGATGCACGATGGCTGCAATGATTTCCATGTGTGCCAGTTCTTCGGTACCGATATCCGTTAAGGCGGCCTTGCATTCTTTATATGGCATTGTATATCGTTGGGAGAGATAACGCATGGATGCGCTGATTTCACCGTCAGGTCCTCCATATTGGCTCATGATGAACTTGGCCAGCCTTGCGTTTGGTTCCTTGATATTAACAGGAAACTCCAGTCTTTTTTCATATATCCACATGTATCAGCATCCCCCTTCCCATGGCCATGGACCATTGACCCAGGTCCAATATTGTGTATCCCTGCTGTCAGAAGCCCTTAGAGGGCCAAATTGTGCTTCGTAATCAGCTAAGGCCCGGCGGTATGCCTCAGCCATCTGGTTGTGGTAGTTGATTGCAGCCGCATCACAGGG
>ERZ791803.937-NODE-937-length-15257-cov-2.467241_pt1 | contig 15257 bp, 14 predicted proteins | sample MGYA00510307_ERZ791803 | MGnify/ENA primary metagenome ERZ791803 (study PRJEB30046, sample SAMN00791963) | human gut metagenome | study: EMG produced TPA metagenomics assembly of the A metagenome-wide association study of gut microbiota in type 2...
GATGCCGCTCGATATCCTGAAACTGGATATGAAGTTCATCCAGAGCGAGACGGCCAAACCTGTCAATGAAGGAATACTGCATTTTATCATGAATCTGGCAAGATGGATGAACCTAAAGGTAGTGGCGGAGGGTGTGGAGACGAAAGATCAGCTTGACCGCCTTAGGGAAGCTGGCTGTGATTATGCACAGGGTTATTATTATGCAAAGCCGATGCCACGGTCGGAGTTTGAAGCATTGCTGGAGAAGTCACGTACAGCGTAACAGACAGTTGCTGCGACGGGCGGCGCTTAAAGTATATTGATAAGAGAGGGATATGTGATGCAGAGCATACAGGAAAAAATGGAAGAGTATGGAGCGGACTATCAGGGAACGATGGCCCGCTTTATGGGGAATGAACGTCTTTATCTGAAAGTGCTTGGCAAGCTGGGCGATGATGACAATGCGGGGAAGCTGCAGGCGGCGGTTGCGGCGGGAGATCTGGAGTCTGCATTTAACGCGGCTCACACACTGAAAGGCGTAGCTGCCAATCTGGGCCTAACACCGCTCTTAGAAGCGGTCAACGATATTGTTGAGCCGCTTCGCAGAAGGGAGCAGAGGGACGATTACCATGTGCTCTGTGATACGGTTGAGAAACAGTTTGAGAGAGTGGTGCAGCTTGTGGATACCTTGAAGTAAACAGCCGGGAAGAATCAGTCCAGAATCTGACCGTCCAGAGAAAGTGTGACAACCTGCCAGGGGATGAATTTGCCGCTGTTTTTTAATGCAGTTACAGCGGCGCGTTCGATGCCGCCGCAGCAGGGCACTTCCATACGGACGACAGTCAGACTCTGGACATTATTATTTTTAAAGATTTCTGCCAGTTTTTCACTGTAGTCGCCTTCATCCAACTTGGGACAGCCGATGAGGACTACCTTGTCCCGCATGAAGCGGTTGTGGAAATCCCCGTAAGCGAAAGCAGAGCAGTCGGCGGCGACCAGTATATGGGCGCCGTCAAAATATGGAGCATGGATGGGGGCCAGTTTGATCTGGACCGGCCACTGGCGGAGCTGGGATACCGGGACAGAAGAAACAGATGCGCTGCCGCCGGCCTTTTTTTCGTTCCGGGTTTTTGCGGCAGCCAGGACAGCCGCTTTGTCGAACACGGCAGCCTCCCGCTCCACGAAGGTGATCGCCCCGGTCGGGCAGGTGGGCAGACAGTCCCCCAGGCCGTCGCAGTAATCGTCCCGCAGCAGGGCGGCTTTTCCGTCTATCATGCCGATCGCGCCTTCGTGGCAGGCTTCGGCGCAGGCTCCGCAGCCATTGCATTTCTCTTTATCGATGTGGATAATTCTACGGATCATGTTGACTCCTCCTTGAAATTTTTAATGAAATACTTTTATCTTTCGGATATACTATACTATAACTGTGCAGAAAAAGATGTTGTTATAACAACAAGAAGGGAGAAAAAATGGATTTTGTTTTCCTGTCAGATACTGTCCTTTTCCGTGGGATGCGCCCGCCGGATGTGGAAGCCATGCTGGAATGCCTGGGGGCAAGACAGAGATCTTATGAAAAAGGGGAGCTGATCCATCACGCAGGAGATATCATACAGACCATGGGGCTGGTGCTATCCGGAAGTGTTCATATTGAAAATGACGGGCTGTGGGGGAATAAGGACATTTTAAACCATATCACGCCGGGACAGATCTTTGGGGAAACCTACGCCTGTATCCCAGGCGAACCGATGATGGTGAGCGTGGTTGCGGCGCAGTCTTCAGAGATCCTTTTTTTGGATATAGGCAGGGTTCTTACGTCCTGTCCTTCTGCCTGTCCGCATCACAGTATGCTGATACGCAATCTGCTGGCTGCGACCGCGCAGAAAAACTTAAATCTGTCGCGGAGGATCATGCATACGTCCGCCAAAACCATCCGGGGCAGGCTTTTATCCTATCTGTCATATCAGGCGGCCAGGCAGGGGAGCAGCACCGTTACAGTCCCATTCAACCGGCAGCAGCTGGCAGATTATCTGAGTGTGGACCGCAGCGCCCTGTCGGGCGAGCTGGGAAAGATGCAGCGGGACGGAATCCTGCAGGTAAGTAAAAACTGTTTTACGCTCTGTGGGAAAGGTTAACGTAAAAAATAGGGGATAGAAACAGAGAAATTGAAAAAAATAATAGTTGGAGGCTCTTGTAAAAGGGATTTGGATCTGTTACACTAAAAATGGTTAGCAAAAGCTAACAACGTACTGATGCATGAGACCGGGCAACCGGGGATGGCGAATAAGCTCGTCAGGAGACATTTTATGGGAAAGGATCATATATGATGAATTTTTTAGAGATTGAGAAAGTAACCGGAAGAGAGATCATTGATTCCAGAGGCAATCCGACTGTTGAAGCGGAGGTTACCTTAAAAGACGGGACGGTTGGGAGAGGCGCAGCGCCGAGTGGGGCGTCCACAGGAGAATTTGAGGCGCTGGAGCTGAGAGACGGCGATAAAAGCCGTTATGGCGGTAAGGGAGTATCCAGGGCGGTTGAGAATATCAATACGGTCATTTGTGATGTCCTGACCGGAGTAGATGCATCGGATGTCTATGCGGTGGACCGTGCCATGATCGAGGCGGATGGAACGAAGGACAAATCCAGGCTGGGCGCCAATGCGATCCTGGCGGTCTCTATCGCCAGTGCGCGGGCGGCGGCGATGGCTCTGGGGATACCGTTGTACCGGTTCCTGGGGGGAGTGAACGGAAACCGTCTTCCGGTCCCTATGATGAATATCTTAAATGGCGGCGCACATGCTGCCAATACCGTAGATGTCCAGGAGTTCATGATCATGCCGGTGGGAGCTTCAAGCTTTAAAGAAGGCCTGCGCTGGTGTACGGAGGTATTTCATGTGCTGCAGTCCCTTTTGAAGGAAAATGGTCTGGCAACCTCTGTCGGCGACGAGGGCGGCTTTGCGCCGGACCTGGGGAGCGACGAGGAGGCGATCGAATATATCTTAAAGGCGGTTGAGAAGGCAGGCTACAAGCCGGGGACGGATTTTGTGCTCGCTATGGACGCGGCATCCAGTGAGTGGAAGAGCGGTGTGAAGGGGGAATACATTTTGCCCAAATGTGGTAAAAAGTTCACTTCCGCGGAATTGGTGGCACACTGGAAGAATCTCTGCGGCAAATACCCGATCGCATCCATTGAGGATGGCCTGGATGAGGAAGACTGGGAAGGCTGGCAGATGATGACCAAAGAGCTGGGGGACCGGGTACAGCTGGTCGGGGACGATCTGTTTGTGACCAACACGGAGCGTCTGTCCAAGGGGATCCGTATGGGCTGCGGCAACTCCATCCTGATCAAGTTAAACCAGATCGGTTCTGTATCGGAGACTCTCGAAGCGATCAAGATGGCACATCAGGCAGGCTATACCGCCATCTCTTCACATCGGTCCGGAGAGACGGAGGATACCACGATCGCAGACCTGGCTGTGGCGGTGAACGCGGGCCAGATCAAGACCGGCGCGCCCAGCCGGAGTGAGCGGGTGGCAAAATACAACCAGCTTCTGCGCATAGAAGCAGAACTGGGGGCAAGTGCAGTCTATCCGGGGATGGCGGCATTTCATGCTGTAAAGTAAAAGGTAAAATAAAACTGCCGCACCAGGCCGGGATCCATATAAACGGATCATCAGCCAGTGCGGCAGTTTTATCTGATATGTGCATAGAATGCTTCTGTGCAGGATACAGATCCTGGTCACAGGATATCAGAATCACTCACAACAGTGAAGCCCTTGCCGGTCAGGCAGGCTTCCACCTCATAGGTCCCTTCCGTGTGAAAGATCAGGACCGGCAAGCCGGAATTCCGGTTGAAGGACAGATAAACGTAATCAACGTTAATATTGCTCTCAGAAAGTGCCAGCAGCAGATGATGGAGATTTCCTACCTTGTCTGCAACTTCTACGCCGGTAACGTTGGTCAAACGGCAGAGATAACCTTCTTTTTCAATGGCTTCTTTTGCTTTGGCGGCATCGGATACTACCATACGGATAATACCGTATTCGGCACTGTCGTTGGTAACGGAACCGAGGATATTGATCTCCTCCCGGAGAAGGATCCCGGTGATGCACTGAAGCGTCCCTTTTTTATTTTCTGCGTATATCGATAATTGTTTCAGCATACAAACCTCCCTGATCGTTGTTTAGCCATTATTATACATTATAAGTTCCATATTATCAATGGTTCAAGACTTTTCTCAGCCGTTTTTCATCAGTAACGGTAATTCCGCCCCTGGATAAAGCAACATAACCTTCGCCGGAAAAATATTTGAGCATCCGCGACACAACTTCTCGGGCACTGCCCAGATACCGTGCAATCTGTTCATGGGTCATGTGGATGGTCGGGTTTCCGCTTTTTGCGGTCTCCTCCAGCAGAAAAGCAGCCAGCCGCTTGTCAAAGCTGGTGAAGAGTATCTGCTGTATGGTCCACATGACGTCAGAAAAACGCTCAGTGGCAGTCTTGTAACAAAATAGCTCCGCATGGATGTTCTCCGCAGAAATGCGGGAAAAAGCCGCAGTGCTAATGAGCAGTACATCCGTTTCGGCTTCAGAGCTTATAAAGATGTCAAAGTCGATGGTCTGCATGATGCAGGCTGCGGAAAGTGTACAGGCATCCCCGGATTCCAGCCGGTACAGAGAGACCTCCCGTCCTTCGTCAGAGATAATATAAGCGCGGAGCATTCCCCTGAGCAGCAGCAGGATACCTCCGCAGTCGTCACCGCCGCTGTTGAACGCCTGCCCTTTGGAGAAATGCATCAGCTTTGTATTGGCAGTCAGGTAGTCCTTCTGCTCCGAGCTTAGGTGATCCCAGAAGGGCAGCCTGGAACTTAAAAGGATGGAATCTGTTTTTGTTAACATAAAGTATGTCCTTTCGTCATAAAGTACACTACTCTCATCATACAGTGAATTTTATAAAATGACAAGCAAAGAGTTCTTTTCAACATCCGTTTTTGCGATATAGAAAGTGGATACGGGCTAAATAAACAATAATGATAATAATTATCATTATGCGACCAAGTCACAGATAACCATTATCTGGTATGCTATACTGAACATATTAAAACAGACTTGAGAAACAGAGAGGAAAACAGTCAAGGAGGGGTGAAATGAAGAAATACATATGCAGTATCTGCGGCTACATTTATGATGAGACGGCTGGAATCCCGGACGCCGGGATCGCACCGGGGACAAAGTGGGAAGAGTTGCCGGAGGGCTGGGTCTGTCCTCTGTGCGGCGCCGCCAGATCCGAGTTTGTGCTGCAGGCGGAAGCAGCACAGGAAAAACAGGTCTCTCGTGAGATCCCGCATTCCGGACAGAGAGAGGACCACACCGGAGGTGAGGACTTAAAGGAGATGACGCCCGCGCAGCTAAGCGCCCTGTGTTCCAATCTGGCAAAGGGCTGTGAGAAGCAGTATCTCGCAAGAGAGGCGGAGCAGTTCTGGAAGCTGGCGGAGTATTATCAGAATAAGGCGGGTATCATTACCGGTCAGGATATGGATGACCTGCTTAAGCGCATAAACGAGGATCTGGAGACGGGATATCCCGAAGCCAACGCGGCTGCCGGTGAAAAGCCCGACCGGGGAGCGCTGCGGGCGCTTACCTGGAGTGAAAAGGCAACCCGGATCATGAATTCCCTGATCGCAAGATACGAAAAGGAAGGGGATGCAATGATCGAGAACACCAGTATTTATGTGTGTGAGATCTGCGGCTTTATCTATATCGGCGACACGCCGCCGGAGATCTGCCCGATCTGTAAGGTACCGAAGAAAAAACTGACGAAGGTGGAAAGGGGGTAACGTTTATGTATGCAGTCCGTAATATAGACCGTTGTACCAAAGACTGTCTCTGCCTGTATGTGTGTCCCACAGGGGCGTCTGATACGGAGAACGGCCAGATTGATGCGTCAAAATGCATCGGATGCGGCGCTTGTGCCAATGCCTGCCCATCTCATGCCATCGTGCTGGTCCCGAAGGAATATCCGCCTCAGCAGGAAAAAGAGGCTGCTGTCCTGAATACGTTGAAGCATCTTGCGGGCAGCAAGACCCGGCAGGAGCAGATGGCAGAGGGAATCGCTGCTGAGACCGAAAACCCGGTGGAGCGGCAGTTCGCCCGGGCGATCGCCAGATCAAACCGTATCATGGCGGAGGATATCCTGAGAGAGGCGGCATATATGCTGCCCCAGAGCAGGGAGGCGGGAGAATTCCTTTACATGGCCCTGGAGCAGGAGATCGGGACCAGAGAGGACTTCCCGGCGGAAGCGGCAAAGGAGCTGATCACGCTGCTGAAGCATGATCGATCAAACAATAAAACTGAGAACCCGGAAAACAGGACCGGGAATAAGGAGGAAAATAAGGTGGAAAGATGGCGTTGTACTGTATGCGGTTATATTCATGAGGGAGAGCTTCCGGCAGATTTTGTATGTCCGATCTGCAAACAGCCGGCTTCCAAATTCGAAAAGATCGAGGAGCCAAAGGGCGGGAATCCATATGCAGGCACCAAAACAGAGAAAAATCTGATGGAGGGATTTGCAGGGGAGAGCCAGGCCAGGAACAAGTATACATACTTTGCAAACATTGCCGTGCAGGAGGGCTACGACCAGCTTGCAGAGATCTTCTTAAAGACAGCCCGCAATGAGCAGGAGCACGCGAGGGTATGGTTCCAGGAGCTGGGGCATCTGGGCAGCACGGCAGAGAACCTTCTTGCGGCAGCAGAAGGCGAGAACTACGAATGGACGGATATGTATGACCGGTTTGCCAGGGATGCGCAGGAAGAGGGCTTCCCGGAGCTTGCGGAGAAGTTCCGCAGGGTAGGGGCCATCGAGAAGACTCATGAAGAGCGGTACCGTAAGCTGTTAGACAACGTGGAGATGAAAAAGGTGTTTGAGAAATCCGAGGAGTGCATCTGGGAATGCCGCGTCTGCGGGCATCTGGTGATGGGCAAAAAGGCTCCAGAGGCTTGCCCGGTCTGCGGGATGAGCCAGAGCTTCTTTGAGGTGAGGAAAGAGAATTACTAAGACCGCGTGAGAGTGTAAGATCCTTGCAAGTAAGTATGATAAAAAAGAATCAGCCGTCCGGGATTGTTTTCCCGGTTGGCTGATTTTAAGTTATTCCTGTTTAAAATAATCCCGGTATTCATCAGAAAACAGCTGTCCGCCCATCCGTCTCACACCGCCGTACAGGTGGCGTTTCAGCAGCGGTTCGATAGCGGCGGCGTCTTTTTCCTCGATCAGGTCGATCAGTTCCAAGTGTTCCTCAAGTACATCCGGAACATTGCGGGCGCCCACGATATCCAGGCGGATAAAGCGGGAGTAGTCGGCCTGGGGCTTTGTAAGGGTGTCCCAGAGGTAAAGCTTGTCCGTAGCCTGGAACCACACTCGGTGCATGGATAAGTCTGTGGTCAAAAACTGGTTGATATCGAACTGATCCGAAGTGTGGCGCGTCTCCGCAATATCCAGGAGCTGCTGCTGGATATAGTGGATGCGGGCAAGGTCGGTGGGGGAATACATCTGAAGGAAATCCCGCAGGACCATACATTCCACCGCCATGCGCTGATAGATCCACTGGCTGGCGATATTTAAGTCGATGGGGGTGACAATAGTACCTTTATGGGGAACAATCTGGACAAAGCCGTTCTGCTGAAGACGCTGCAGGATACTCCGGATCGGTGTGCGGGATATGCTGAACCTCTTACAGAGCGTATTTTCACTTAAAACTTCTCCGGGCCTGATCTCCAGGGTCACAATCTCCCGTTCCAGAATATCATAAATCTCATCATTGCTCAGATTCATCTCCAAAATATACCTCCATTCCTGCACACAGCAAAAAAAGCCTGGCGACAGGTTGTCCTCTGTTCCATGTTCTCATTATAGGGGAGAAACAATGAACTGTCAAATACGCAAAAAGCGACATTACGAGATGCTTGTATACAAGGTTGACGAAATGGCGGCAGCGAATTTGGCAAGGTTGAACAGATAAAAGGAAAAAAATGGCGAAAACAGTGCGTTTTACTGCGAATATCATACAAAAACCCATAAAAAATTATATGCATAATAGACAAAAAGCGATTAATTATTGGGAACTGATATTAAAATATGCACATAAAAATGTTGTGAAAGAGTATTGATTTTATAGTAAGAATATGTTAATATCAAGCCATGGTTGTATACAAGCAAAGCGCAAAACGGAGTGCGGAGCTTGCAGCAGGACAGCCGGAGTGAAATGTAAAAGAAAACGGATGTTTTAAGGAGGACAAGATTTATGAGAAAGAAAATTGCGTTATTACTGACATTAGCGCTGGCAGCGTCCAGCCTGGCAGCATGTGGCGGAAGCAAACCGGCGGAGAGCGCAGCGGCTACTACCGCGGCGGCAGCAGATACCACTGCGGCAGCAGGAGACACCAAGACAGCGGACACTACCGCGGCTGCGGCTGAAGGCGAAGATCCTTATGCAGCGCTGGGTGATTTCACCATGATGGTAGGACATGCACAGCCGGAAGGCAACCCGCGTTATGTTTCCATGGAGAAGTTCGCAGCAGATGTAGCAGAGAAGACCAACGGTCATGTGACCGTAGAAGTATTTGCCAACGGCCAGCTGGGCACCGAGAAAGAGATGCTGGAGCAGGTAGTGGCAGGAACCGTACAGGGTATGAGAGGCGGCCAGTTCGACTTTAGCCCGAGGCTTTTAATGTTCACCCTTCCGTTCTTAACCCAGAACCGTGCACAGGTGACCGCTCTCCTCAACAGCGACCTGGCAAAGAAGGTTTGTACAGAAGCAGAAGCTGAGACCGGAACGGTCATCATCAGCCTTTGCGATGCAGGCGGATACCGTCAGTTCTCCAACAGCAAACATCCGATCACCAAGCCTGAGGATTTAAAGGGCTTAAAGATGCGTACCAACGGCATGAACACCATCGACAAGACCTTCATTGCTATGGGCGCGACCACCACAACAATTCCGTATTCTGATCTGTACATGGGCCTTAAGACCAGCGTTGCAGACGGTCAGGAAAATCCGTGGGTTAACGTAGAGGGTATGAAGTTCTATGAAGTTCAGAAGTACTTTACCGAGGTGAACTACCAGTTCCATCCGGACCCGTTCTACATCAATGCTGCATGGTGGAATTCTCTTCCGGCAGAGTACCAGGAGATCATCCAGGAATGTGCAGATGAGATGAGCGTTTACAACGACCAGCTGATCGATGAGACCCAGGAAGCTGCAAAGCAGGTTGTAGTAGATGCAGGCTGTGAAGTGTACGAGCCGAGCGCCGATGAGTTAAAGGCATTCCAGGATGCGGTACAGGTGGTTTATGACCAGTGTATCGAGGAAGGCATCCTGACTGCAGAGGAGCTTAAGGAAATGCAGGATATCGTAGCCAGCGCAAAATAATCCGTTAACATTATCCTGAGCATAGGAACTCCTGGAGATCAGGTACCTGAAGTACCGGGGATTTCCGGGAGTTTTCTGATTCACAGGCATTTACGCCCTGGCGAGTGCAGGCGGCAGGGGAATGAAAGGGAAAGGGGCTGATTGTCATCGAAAAGCTGAAGAAAATCGGGGAAAAGATATTTAATGTATATTTCGGTATCGGCGTTGTAGCTATGGGGCTGCTGGCTGTGCTGGTGATCTTTTCGGTCATTGCACGTTACTTCTTTTCTCACAGCTGGAAGCAGCTGGCGGAGTTCAATGTGACGCTGTTTGCGTTCACAACCTTCTGGGGAATGGGGATCAACGTTTTAAAGAACGAGCATGTCATGATTGATATTCTTTATGATGCGGTAAAGCCGGCGATCAAGCGCTGGCTCAGTGTGGTCAACTATGTGATCGTTCTGGTGGTGATCCTGGTCTTCACCTATCAGGGATACAAGTACGTGGGTGTTGCCGGGAAACAGATCAGCCAGGGCATGGAGATCCCGATGAAATACATGTACGGCATCATGCCGGTATGCGGCGCGATCTGTGCGGTCTGTGTCGTGATCAAGATCATCGAGTTCATCACTGTGGATGTTTCGTATTTTGCACCGAAAAACAAGGCGCTGACAGACGACGCGCCGCAAGCATAGAAAGGAGCTGAGTATCAGTTATGGCAATGATTATTCTTTTGGTGCTGCTGATCTTCTTTGCAGCTCTTGGCGTGCCGCTGGCCTTTGCGATCGGCGCATCCTGTGTCACCTACATAACCACCAACGCCCCGGCGTTTATCTCCATGATGCCTCAGCGTATCTGGAACGGCGCTTACAGCGAGCTGATGATCGCCATGCCGCTGTTTATGCTGGCTGGTGAGCTGATGAATACCGGCGGCATCACAAAACGTATCATCAATTTCTGCCTGCAGCTGCTCCGCCCGTTCCACGGCGGCCTGGGCGAGGTGAATATTGTGGCTTCCATGATCTTCGGCGGTATTTCGGGTTCTTCCGTAGCAGACACCTCTGCCCTGGGAAGCATTCTGATCCCGGCGATGGAGGATCAGGGCTATCCGCCGGCAGCGTCGGCCGGTATCACGGTTGCTTCCTCCACCATGGGCATGATCATTCCGCCGTCCACGCCAATGATCGTGTACTCCATGATCTCCGGCGCATCTGTTGGAGCGCTGTTTATGGCCGGCGCGGTTCCGGGGATTCTGATCGGTCTTACGCAGCTTGTGGTGGTTTTCTGGATCAGCCATAAGAAGCACTGGCATCCGAAGCTGGAGGCATTTGACTCCAAAGTATTTTTCCATGCGATCCTATCCGGTATCCCGGCGCTTTTGATGCCGCTGTTCATCATCGTCTGTGTATCCTTCGGTGTGTGCACGGCTTCTGAGAGTGCAGGCGCAGCGGTATTGTATGCAATGATCGTAGGCTTCTTCGTATATAAGGAGCTGACCTGGAAAGCAGTGTGGGAGGCCCTTAAGAAAACGTTGATCTCCTCCTCCTCCATCATGCTGATCATTGGCTTTACCACGATCTTCACCTGGGTGCTGACCATGCAGAAGGTGCCGCAGATCGTAGCCGGTTTCTTCATTTCCCTGAATATGCCGGCGTGGGGGATCGCCCTCATGTTCTGTGTGATGATCCTGATGATCGGGACCTTCATCGACGTAAGCCCGGCGATCCTTCTGCTGACACCGATCATGCTTCCCGTCATGCAGAGCTATGGATTCTCCGCATTGCAGTTCGGCGCCATGATGATCACCGGCCTTGCCATCGGCCTGGTGACTCCTCCGGTGGGCATGTGTTTAAATGCCTGCAACAAGATCAACCGGATGCCCATCATAGCTATCTTCAAGGGTGCGCTGCCGTATGTGATCTGTAACATCATCGTACTGCTTGCTATCAGCCTGTGGGCGCCGCTGACGACGTGGCTGCCGCTGATGCTGGGGTATAGTTTGTAAAAAGGCAGAATCAAAGTTTTTAGAAGTATGGGGATAGATGAGTAAAGTATGATATGTGATAGAAGCCTCTTTCGCTGAGAACAGAGGTGAGGAAATGGCTCCGGCATGATGCCGGGGCTATTTTTGTGAGGGTGATAAGAAGCGTTATAGTTTGATAATATTTAGGCGGCGGATAAAATGTTTGGTATGATGACAGCACTCATATCTTGTTATTCTGGGTTCGCATTGATATAATGGATAAGGTGTTTTTTAAGATAATATGCTTTAGAAAAGTTTGAATAGAACAGGACCGGGTGGAGGAACGTACAGATGGCGGATAGGACCAATATGGAAGAGAATACGGAAGTGACTGAGAAACTGTATTATGAGGATAGCCACATGCAGGCGTTTACTGCGCAGGTGGTTTCCTGTGTGTGGGACGATAAAAAGGATTGCTACGGCGTGGTGCTGGACAGGACGGCATTTTTTCCGGAGGGCGGCGGACAGTATGCGGATTCCGGCGTCCTGGGCGGTGTGGCAGTGGTGGATGTGAGAGAAAAGGACGGGCTGGTCGTACATTATCTGAAGCAGCCGCTGGAGGCCGGGAGAGAAGTCCGCGGACAGATCGATTTTGAGGAACGGTTCTCCAAGATGCAGCAGCATACCGGGGAGCATATTGTGTCGGGGCTGGTGCACCGGCATTTTGGGTACGACAATGTGGGCTTCCATCTGGGCAGGGAGCTGGTGACCATGGACTTTAGCGGCGCTCTGACGGAGGAAGAGATCCGCATGGTGGAGCTGGAAGCCAACGGCGCGGTGGCCGCTGATCTCCAGATCCAGGTGGCATACCCGTCAAAGGAGGAGCTGGATGCTCTTGACTACCGCAGCAAGAAGGAGTTGACCGGGCAGGTGCGTATTGTGACGGTGCCGGGGTATGATGTATGTGCCTGCTGCGCCCCGCATGTGGTGCGGACCGGAGAGATTGGCATCATCAAGCTGATCGATGCGGTGAAGTACAAGGGCGGCACGCGGGTGACGATGGTGTGCGGTTTCCGTGCGCTCCAGGACTACCAGGTGAAGGAGAATAATGTCCGGGAGATATCCCGGCTGCTGTCGGTGAAGCCTCATGAGACGGCGGATGCAGTGAAGCGTTTGCAGGGGGAGGTCCAGCAGTGGAAGGATAAGCTGCTGCGGATGCAGGGCATCTATATGGAAAAGAAGCTGGAAGAGATCCCGGCTGATGCAGAACATGTCATCTTGTTTGAAAGTGAGCTGGACAAAAATGTGGCGCGCAGGTTTGTGGACGCCGGGATGCACCGGTGCAGCGGGATCTGCGGGATATTCCTTGGGGATGATGAGCGGGGGTATCAGTACACGCTGGGGAGCGAGACGGCAGATTTGAAGGAATTTTTGAGGGCATTTCATCAGGCGTTTCCGGGGAAAGGCGGCGGGAAGCCGGAGATGGTTCAGGGGACGGTGATGGGATGGAGACAAAGGCTGGCGCAGGGAGTGGAGCGAAGTTCAGAACAAGCGGGGCTGAGCCAGGAGGAGTGCTGTCTGCCGTTGAAAGAACGGCTGGAAGAGTATTTGGCAACAGATCCGGAAAAAGATAAAGTGCAAGTTGAGTAAAGTGAAAGAAATATTAGAGTAAGTGACCTGTGCCACATGTCGTTTAATAAACAGATTTGTGGTACAGGTCTTTATGGAAAAGGGCTGCTTGAAAATGTGGTAATTCAGAATATTTTTATGATTGACAGTCAAACTCCATCGTGCTAAGATATCCATATCTTTTCCGGGTGTAAATCTATACATCTGGAATCCAAGCGTATCCAGGGTAACCACTCCCGTCGATGCGTCTTTGCCGTGAGGCATCTTCATTTCGGTTTTTCGGGTGGCAGAAGCAATTATCCTGCTGACGGAAACAACTCCGACAATGAACGTTACAATGTGTGTTTTTGATTTTATTTCAGGAGGATTTGCCTATGACTACTATGGCGAAAAAGGACAGTCTGAACGGGCTGAAAAAACATTTTCCGTCCCTGCGCACAAGGGAGGAGATTCTGGAGGAGATCTCTGCCAATCCGGAGCTGAGCGATACATTTTACCGGTGGACATTAGAGAATCAGACGGAATTTTTGGAGTGCTGCTCCGGCGCCAGGGGGATGAAGGTCTTGTATGACGGCGTATTTAAGGAAATATTTAACCCGGAGACTACACCGGAACGGCTGGAGCGGCTGCTTTATCTGCTTTTGGGCCGGCGGGTATCGATTAAAACGGTGCTGCCCAATGATTCTGTGCGGCTGGGGGCGGAGACGTCGCTGCTGTATACGGACATTATCGTGCAGATGGAGGACGACAGTATTGCGAATGTTGAAGTACAGAAAATTGGCTATGCTTTTCCGGGGGAACGGTGCGCCTGCTACTCGGCAGATCATCTGCTACGCCAGTATAAGCGGGTGAGGGGAAAGCGGGGGAAGCATTTTTCCTACAGGGATGTGAAGAATGTCTATACCATCGTGTTTTTCGAGCAGTCCCCGCAGGAATTTCACGAATTCCCCGGCATTTGGAGGCATAAGTTTAAGCAGCAGTCGAACAGTGGACTGGAAATGAATTTTTTGCAGGAATATATTTTGCTGCCACTTGACATTTACAAAAAAGCCATGCAAAATAAAAGTATAGAAACCGAGTTGGAGGCATGGCTCGCATTTTTATGCTTTGATGCGCCGGAGCGGATTGAGGAACTGATCACCAGATTCCCGGAATTTGCGGAGCTGTATCAGCAGATTTGCGACCTTTGCCGGAACACAGAGAAGGTGATGAGCATGTATTCTAAGGAATTAGAGGAATTGGATCATAACACGGTGCTGTATATGATCGATGAGATGCAGGCGCAGATAGACCGGCAGAAGGCAGAACTGGAGCGATTGGTGGCTGCGACAGAGAGGCAGAGAGCAGAAGCCGAACAGCAGAGAGCAGAAGCCGAGCGCCAGAAGGCAGAAGCCGAGCGCCAGAAGGCGAAAGACGATCAATTGATCAGTCAGCTCCGGCAGCAGTTAGCCGATCAACAGAACCAACTAAGCCCGAAGAAATAGCGGTGGAAATGCGTTCGGCATGCCTATGCAAATGATGCAGTTTATGATATAATCAGAACATTATGGACAATTATATCGTATTTGATTTGGAATGGAACCAGAGCCCGCATGGAAAGGAGGCCTCGGTCGAGGACTTCCCTTTTGAGATCATCGAGATCGGGGCGGTAAAGCTGGACGGACAATTTCATATTGTAGATGAGTTTCACCGGCTTATCCGGCCGCAGGTCTATACCCAGATGCACTATGTCATTTCGGAAGTGACCCATATGGATATGGAGGAGCTGCAGCGCAGCGGTGTGGATTTTGTAACTGCGGCGGCGGACTTTTTGCGGTGGTGTGGAGACGATGCGGTATTCTGTACCTGGGGCTCTATGGATCTGACGGAGCTGCAGCGGAATCTGGCATATTATGGGATGGAAAACCCGTTTCCCAAACCGCTTCTTTATTATGATGTGCAGAAGCTTTATGGGCTGCTTCTGGGTGAAGGTGCAAGGCCGTCGCTGGATGCGGCGGTGGCCGAGCTTGGGCTTCCCACGGAGCGGCCTTTTCACAGGGCGCTGGATGACGCTTTTTATACAGGACTGGTGTTGGGCGAGATGGAACCGGACCAGGTACTGCCCTATGCGTCGATCGATTATTATCGTCTTCCGGACAATAAGGACGAGGAAGTCTACATGGAATTTCCTGGTTATTCCAAATATGTTTCCCGTATTTTTCCATCCAGGGAAGACGCAATGAAGGAGCGCAGCGTCACCGGGATGCGCTGCTATGAATGCGGACGGGCGCTCAGGAAAAAGGTGCGG
>ERZ791803.941-NODE-941-length-15174-cov-2.972353_pt1 | contig 15174 bp, 9 predicted proteins | sample MGYA00510307_ERZ791803 | MGnify/ENA primary metagenome ERZ791803 (study PRJEB30046, sample SAMN00791963) | human gut metagenome | study: EMG produced TPA metagenomics assembly of the A metagenome-wide association study of gut microbiota in type 2...
GTAAAGCCGAAGACGGTCTGGCGGGGGCCGTCGGCTTCCGGCGTGTCACTGCACAGAAATGTACCGCAGACCGTGCCGGAACCACCGGCCACTGCCGCGCCCCCCAGAAAACCCAGCCGCTCCACCAGAAGGACGGAGCGCCCCTGCCGGGCGGCCATGGAGGCCGCCGCAATGCCGGCCGGCCCACCGCCGCAGACCAGGACATCCACCTCGTCATACAGCGGGAGCGCACAGTCGGTGTGGTAGATAACGGTATGGCGAAATTCTTTCAATTGCTTCACCTCATGTTCTGCGCCGGTCGGGGCGCTCTATGTTGTATATCCAGTATGACAGATCTGACTGCTGGGCGGAATGTGCCGCTGACACAGCTTTGCAAAGCTTTTCTATGGAGCTGGAACAAGGAGGGAGGCAGCCGCTGCGGCGGACTGGTATAAATCAGTGCCGCAGTCATTCTTTTGGCACAAAACTTTGTGACCGCGACACATTAGGCAGGGTGGGGGGCCGTGCTATACTTGAGGTATGCAGAGGCGAGATAACGGCCGTCAGGCCGTACCGACAAGCAAGGAGGAATTGCTGCCATGTGGAAGTATTACAACCCGGTGGAAGTGGTCTTCGGCACCGGGAAGCTGGATGAGCTGGGACAGCTTATGGCCGAGCGGGGGCTGGACCGGGCGCTGATCGTCTCCGATCCCTTCACCCATCGCAGCGGCGTGGCCGCGCGGCTGAATGAGTGCGCGGGCGGCCGCGTGCTGGACATCATCTCTGAGGTGGAGCCCAATCCCACCTGTGACAACGTGGACGCCTGTGCCCGGCGGGCCAGGGAGCTGGGGGCCCGGGCCATCATCGGCCTGGGCGGCGGCTCCGCCATGGACTGCGCCAAGGCCGCGGCGGCTGCGGCCGCCATGGACTGCACCGGCCTGGAGCTACTGCGGGGGAGGCCCGTCACCGATGCGCTGCCCCTCATTGCCGTGCCAACCACCGCCGGAACCGGCAGCGAGGTGGGCTGGGGCGCGGTGCTCTCCGACCACGCCGCCAACGCCAAAATCGCCATCTTCGGCAGCCCCATGTTCCCCCGGCTGGCCCTGGTGGACCCGGTGCTGACCTACACCGTGCCCCCCGCCGTCACCGCCTCCACCGGCCTGGACGTGATCGCCCACAGCCTGGACGCCATGTGCTCGGTCCGGGCCAACCCGGTGTCCGACGGCCTGGCCGTCCGGGCCGCCAAGCTGGCCTTTGAGAACCTGGAGGCCGCCTTCCGGGACGGCTCCGACGCCGTGGCGCGGGAGCGGATGGCCATGGCCAGCACCATCGCCGGTTATGCCTTCAGCAATACGGGCACCACCGGCAGCCACGCCTGCTCCTACCTGCTGACCGCCAAGTACCATATCCCCCACGGCGAGGCCTGCGCCCTCACCCTGGATGCCTGGTTCCGGAAGGACGCAGCGGTGCGCCCGCTGCTCCACACCCTCAGCCGCATGATGGGCTTCGCCGACGCCAACGCGGCCGCCGACCGGTTGGCCGAGCTGAAGGAGCTCACCGGCATGCGCACCACCCTGACCGCCATGGGCGTGCCCGATACGCAGGAGGCCCTCGACGAGCTGGCGGCCAACGCCGCCGCGTCGGGCAACATGGCAAACGACATCTGCAAGGCCACAAGGGAGGACATCGCGTCCCTCTTTGCGTCCCTGCGCTGAGAAAAGGAGGAACGGATATGGACAACCTGACGCCGTGGAAAGAGGCGTTGAAGGAACGGACGCTGTACGGCTGCTTTGTGACCTACGGCCTGCCGGACATCGCGGAGGTCACGGCCCTGATGGGCTTTGATTTCCTGCTGCTGGACAACGAGCACGGGGTGATCGAGCAGAGCACCCTGGCGGACATGGTGCGGGCCTCCCAGCTGCGGGGGGTGCCCGCGGTGGTGCGGTGCACCATGAAGGAGTACGACCACATCCAGAAGGCCCTGGACTTCGGCGCCAACGGCGTGCAGCTCCCCCTGGTGAACACCGCCGAGGACGCCCGGCGGGTGGTGGAGCTGGCCAACTACGCCCCCCAGGGGCGCCGGGGCACCGCCTACCTCCCCCGCGCCGCCCGGTACGGCATGGTGGAGGACAAGCGGGCCTACCTGAGGCAGGCCAACGACACCAAGCTGGTGTGCTGCCAGGTGGAGACCCGCCAGGCAGTGGAGAACCTGGATGGGATTCTGGAGGTGGACGGGGTGGACGTCTACTTCATCGGCCCCGGCGACCTGGCCGCCTCCTACGGGGAGCCCGCCGGCAGCCCCAAAATGCTGGAGCTGACCGAGCGGATGATCCGCCGTATCGTGGCCGCGGGAAAGACCGCCGGCTACTACGTGGGCACGCCTGAGGCGGCCAGACAGGCCGAGGAGTGGGGGGCCCGCTATCTGGTCACCGCGGTCAACCAGTACATGGTGTCCGGCGGCAGGAGCTTCCTGAGCCAGGTACGCGGGGGCGGGGCGGTGGCCGCCTCCTCCGCGTACTGAGGAGGCCCCCATGGAGGACATGCACCTGATTCTCCGCTGGCACGGGGAGAAGGACCCCATCTCCCTGCGCCAGTACGCGCAGATTCCCAACCTGTACGGCATTGTCACCTCCCTCTATCATCTGCCCCTGGGGCAGGTGTGGGACCGGGGGGAGGTGCTGCGCCTGAAGGAGCAGATCGAGGCCCACGGCCTGAAGTTTGAGCTTGTGGACAGCTTCCGCATTCACGAGGACATCAAGCGGGGCTATGCCTCCAGGGACGCCCTCATCGAAAACTACCGGAAAAACATCCGCATGCTGGCGGAGTGCGGCATCCGGATCATCTGCTACAACTTCATGCCGGTCTTTGACTGGACCCGTACCGATCTGGCCCATGTCCTCCCCGACGGCTCGGACTGCCTGAGCTTTGAGGAGGAAAAGGTGCGGGCCGTGGACCCGGAGAGGGGCATTGAGCTGCCCGGCTGGGGGACCAACCACACTCCGGCGGAGCTCCAGGCCCTGCTGCACAGCTACCGGGGCATCGGGGAGGAGGAGCTGTGGGACAATTGCCGCTATTTTCTCCGGGCGGTGCTCCCGGTGGCGGAGGAGTGCGGCGTCAAGCTGGCCCTTCACCCCGACGACCCGCCGCGGCCCATCTTCGGCCTGCCGCGCATCGCCAAGAACGCCGCAGACTACCGGCGTATCCTCTTCACCCCCGACCTGGACAGCCCCAGCAACACCATCACCTTCTGCTGCGGCTCCCTGGGCTCCGACGCGGACAATGATCTGCCCGCCATGATCCGGGAATTCGGTCCCAGGGGGAAGCTCCCCTTTGTCCACTTCCGCAACGTCCAGCGGGAGCCTGGGGGCGATTTCTACGAGTCCGGCCACCAGACCGGCTGCGGCAGCAACGACATGGGGGAGATCATGCGGGCCCTGTGTGATATGGGGCGCCCCTTCTGTCTCCGCCCTGATCACGGCCGCCGCATCTGGGACGAGGCGTGGAGTGTTCGGGAGGTGACCGGCTCCGACGGCGTCCGGCGGAGAGAGCACCGGCCGGACGGATGGGACGGCGCCCGGCCCGCCGCGGGCTACGGTCTGTTTGACCGGGCCCTGGGGGCGGCCTACGCCCAGGGGCTCTATGAGGGCATCCGCAGGGAGCGGGCCGCCCAATTGACAAAGGAGTGAGTACATTGCGTAAAGTGATTTCCCGGCAGGAGGCCGCAGCCCTGGTGCAGGACGGAATGACGCTGGGCATGCTGGGCTTCGTGACACTGTCGGTTCCGGAGGAGCTGCTGGTCTCCCTGGAGGAGCGCTTTCTGGCCGAGGGCCACCCAAGGGATCTGAACGTGTTCTACACCTCCGCCATCGGCGACGGCGGGGAACATGGCGCCAACCACCTGGCCCACGCGGGGCTGGTGCGGCGTATGGTGGGCGCCCACGTAGGTCTGGCTCCCAAGCTCAACCCTCTGATCACCGGCAACCAGATCGAGACCTTTTGCGCCCCTCAGGGGGTGCTGGTTCATATGTGCCGGGCCATGGCGGGGCACAAGTGCGGCGTCATTACCCACGTGGGCCTCAAGACCTTCTGCGACCCGGAGGTGGAGGCATGCTGCTTCAACGACGCGGCCAGGAAAGCCCACACTGAGGGCCGGGGCATCGTCCAGAGCATTGAGATCGACGGCCGCCGGCTGCTCCACTACAAGCTGACGCCCCCCGACGTGTGCTTCATCAAGGCCACCTACGGCGACAGCCGGGGCAATCTGTCCATGGAGAAGGAGGGGCTGTTTCTGGAGCAGTTAGAGATGGCCCTTGCTACCAAGAACAACGGCGGCACCGTCATCGCCCAGGTGGATACCCTGGTGGAGGACAACACCCTGGACCCCCGCAGCGTGAAGGTCCACGGCTGCTTCGTGGACTATGTGGTGGTGGGGCGGCCGGAGTACAGCCGCCAGCACTACTTCGACGCCGTCCCCTACCATCCGGAGTGGACCGGCGAGGTCAGGGTGCCCATGGGTGCCCTGGAGCCAATGGAGCTGGGCATCCGCAAGATTATCGCCCGACGGGGCGCCATGGAGCTGCGGAGGGAGTGCCTGGTAAACCTGGGCTTCGGCATGCCCGACGGTGTGGCCTCCGTGGCCGGCGAGGAGGGGGTGGCCGGCGAGATGACCCTGTCCATCGAGTCGGGCACACTGGGCGGCGTGCCAGCCCCCGGCAACGGCTGCGGCGCCTCCGCCGACGTGGAGGCCATTGTCAAGCACACCGAGATTTTCGACGGCTATGACGGTGGCAGCATCGACATCGCCTATCTGGGCGCGGCCCAGATCGACCGCCACGGCAATGTAAACGTGTCCAAGTTCGCCGGGCGGATGACCGGCCCCGGCGGCTTCATCAACATCACGCAGAACGCCAAGAAAATCTGCTTTATGGGCACCTTCTCCTCGGTGAAGGACACCGATATCCGCCTGGAAAACGGACGGCTGAACATCGTCAAGGACTCCAATGTGGTCAAGTTTGTCCCGGAGGTAGAGCAGATCACCTTCTCCGGCGATTACGCGCGGGAGACCGGCCAGGAGGTGCTCTACATTACGGCGCGGGCGGTATTCCGCCTGACCGACCAAGGCCTGACCCTCGTGGAGGTGGCCCCCGGCGCGGAGCTGGAGCGGGACATCTATCCACTGATGGGCTTCCGGCCTGCTGTGGCTGCCGATCTGAAAGAGATGGATCCGCGAATTTTTCGCCCGGAAAAAATGGGGCTTGTGCTCCAGGATTGAGAGGGAAAACACGATGAACAGCTTTACTCTGGATGAAATCTATGTGGGGCAGAAGGCGTCGGTCACCAAGACCATCACCAGGGGCGACATCTACGCCTTTGCCGGCCTGGTGGACGACTACAGCCCCGTCCACATCGACAAGGCGTTCGGCGAGCAGAGCCCCTTCGGCCGGTGCATCGCCCACGGCTTCCTGTCCGGCGCCCTGTTCAGCACCCTGGCGGGCAATTACCTGCCAGGCGCAGGCAGCCTCTATGTGCGCCAGAGCCTGAACTTTCTCAGGCCGGTCTACGCGGGGGACACCATCACCGCCACCTTTGAGGTGGTCAAAAAGGGCGAGGAGGTCACCAAACCCGACGGCACGGTAAAGTTCAGCCCCGGCCGCATCGTTATGAAGGCCACCGCCGTCAATCAGAGGGGCGAGGTGGTGGTGGAGGGCGAGGCATGCTCTATGGCTGCCCGGGAAAAGGTGGATTGCAGCCGGTTCTGAATCCGGGGGACTAGCGCAATAGTGCCCAAAGAGGTGCGCGCCCTTAGGTGCTGTATTTGTGGAAATGTATTAAAGACATAAGATAGCGCCTGATTCTTGTGTTGCCGTCACAGTGCACATACGGTGTGCCCGTGTATAATAAAGTTATCCGGATGAGACAGCAACTGTGGAACGACAAACAGAGAAATGAGGGATCAAAGCAATGTTCTTGAAAAAGTTCGGGGATCTGGCTGCGGGCGTATTCTTCCTGATTCTTTCCATCGCCCTCTTCCTGGCGGCCAGCGCACTGCCGCCCAGCCTGATGGGGGGACTTGGCTCCGGCTTCATGCCGAAGGTTCTGGCCATCATTACCTGCATCCTCTCCTTCTTTCAAATCCGTGCCGGATTCCGCACCATGCGAAGCTTCCAGCCGAATGAAGGAGCGGAGGAGGAGAAGCCGGAGTACCTGCGGGTGCTGGCCACCATCGCGGCATTCACCGTATATGTGTTTGTCATTGAGCCGGCGGGCTTCCTCCTCAGCTCCATCGTGTACCTGTTTGCACAGATCACTATCCTGGCGCCCAAAGAGAAGCGGGGCATCAAAGGGATCATCCTGTTCGCGGTGATCGCCGTCGTGGTGTGCGTCGCGGTTTACTTTATCTTCCGGTTCGGTCTGAATGTCATGCTGCCCGCCGGCATACTGGGTTAAAAGGAGGCGCAACTGATGGAAACCTTATCCCTGCATTTGCCGGGATGATGAACCCCATGTCCATTCTGCTGCTGATCGTCGGTGTCGCGGTGGGCATTGTGTTCGGCTCCATCCCCGGCCTGTCCGCCGCCATGGCGGTGGCCCTCTTCCTGCCGGTCACCTTCGCCATGCAGGCCCATGAGGCGTTCACCCTACTCGTGGCGCTCTACATCGGCGGGATCTCCGGCGGCCTGATCTCTGCCATCCTCATCAACATCCCCGGCACCTCCTCCTCCATCGCCACCTGCTTCGATGGCTCCCCCATGGCCAAAAAGGGTGAGGCGGGCAAGGCTCTGGGTACCGGAGTGGTATTCTCCTTCCTGGGCGGCCTGTTCTCCTTTCTGGTGCTTATGTTTGTGGCCCCTTCCGTGGCGCAGATTACCCTGAAGTTTTCCGCCATCGAGTACTTCGGCGTGTGCCTCTTTGCCCTCTCTATGATCGCCGCCCTGGCGGGCACCAGCATGATCAAGGGACTGCTCTCCGGCTGCCTGGGCCTGATCATTGCCTTGGTGGGTATGGCGCCCATTGATGGAACCAAGCGATTCACCTTCGGTATCAACGAACTGTCCTCCGGCTTTGACATCCTGCCTACCCTGATCGGCATCTTTGCCATTGCGGAGGTGCTGGCCTACGCTGAAGAGGTCAAAAAGATGGGAAAGGCCACTCAGGTCAAGCAGAGCTTTAAAATCAAGGGCTTCGGATTCACCTGGAAGGAGTTCGTGGGGCAGAAGTGGAACGCACTGCGCTCCGCCCTCATCGGTACCGGCATCGGTATCCTGCCCGGCATCGGGGGCTCCACCGCCGGTATTCTCTCCTGGATGACCGCCAAAAAGACCTCCAAGCACCCGGAGAAGTACGGCACTGGGATCATGGACGGCGTGGTGGCCTCCGAAACCTCCAACAACGCAGTCATCGGCGGCGCCCTCATCCCCCTGCTGACCCTGGGCATCCCCGGCGACGGTGTGACGGCCATGCTGCTGGGGGCCTTTATGATCCACGGCCTCACCCCCGGACCCCTGCTCTTTGTGGAGTCCGCAGACCTCATCTACACCATCTTCATTGCCTGCATTCTGGCCAACGTGGTCATGCTGGTGCTTGAGCTGGGCGGCATGCGGATTTTTGTCCGTCTGCTGAGTATCCCAAAGTACATCCTGCTCCCTGTGGTGCTGGTGCTGTGTACCGTGGGCGCCTTCGCCACCAACAACCGTATCTTTGATGCCCAGTCCATCGTGATCTTCGGCGTGCTGGGCTACCTGATGAGCAAGTTTAAGCTCCCCGTGGCTCCTTTCATCCTCAGCTTCATTCTGTGCGACCTGCTGGAGACCAACCTGCGCCGGGGCCTGATGCTGACCCAGAACGACTTTTTGGCTTTCTTCACCCACCCCATCGCCGCTGTGTTTATGGTGGCCGCGGTGCTGTTCGTGGTGTGGACGGTAATCAAGCAGGTGCGCAACCGCAAAAAGGAGACTGCGGGTGCGGCTTGAGCCCATTGAGATCGAAATCAATATTCACTAAGGAGGATTTTCCCATGAAAAAGAGACTGCTTGCCCTTATCACTGGAGCCGCTCTGGTTGGAACCCTGCTGGCCGGCTGCGGCAGCACCAGCGAGAACACCGAATCCCCTGATGCCGCCGGTAATACAGGCTCCGCCTCAGGCGGAGGGTGGCCCTCCGGCCCGGTATCCATTGTTGTCCCTGCCAGCGCCGGGGGCGGTACCGATCTGCTGGCCCGTGTTCTGGCCGAGAAACTGACGGCCAAGTTGGGACAGTCCTTTGTGGTGGTCAATGTCACCGGCGCCGGCGGCTCCAGCGGCATCAACCAGGTTCATGAGGCCGCCCCAGACGGCAACACCATCCTCTTCTTCCACAATGCCCTGCTGATCAACAATGTCACCGGCGTGTCCGACTACTCCTACGAGGGCTTCGCTGTGGGGCCCCATGTGGTCACCGACAATGCCACTGGATTCTATGTCAGCGCCGACGCCCCCTACAGCACCTATCCGGAGCTGATCGATTACTGCAAGGAGCACCCCGGAGAGGTCACCATGGGCGTCGAGGTGGGCGGCTTTACCTACATGATGGTCAAGTCCTTTGAGGCGGCCACCGGCGTGCAGTTTAACCTGGTAGATGTGGGCTCCAACTCCGACAAATGTACCGCGCTGCTGGGCGGCCATATCGATATCATGCCCAACCAGTACTCTACGGCCAAGGGCTATATCGAGTCCGGTGATTTTGTGGCCCTGGGCTTCCCGGCCGAGGAGCGCAGCGCAGTCTATCCCGACGTGCCCACAGCCAAGGAACAGGGCGTGGATTGGCTCTACAATGGATATGAATTCGGCTTCTTCCTGCCCAAGGACACCCCCAAGGACATTCAGGACACCTTTGATACCGCAGTGGCAGAGCTGATGGAGGACGAAGAGGTGCAGCAGGCCATCCTGGATCTGGGCAACGAGCCTACCTACCTGTCCCCGGCCGACTACGAGAGCCAGCTGGCGGATATCCAGGCCGAGTACGAGGAGCTGTGGGCCGCGGCCAACGCGGCAGCCTGAGCTCCTCCCCCACAAGAACACATGGACTGCCTCGCCCGTGGGCGGGGCAGTCCCATCCGATTGTAAAAGAGGTATGCGGTATGAAACGGGAGATTTCTCCTTTTATTCGCCTGAACCAGAAGGACAATGTGGTGGTGGCCCGCCGGGACGTGCCCGCCGGCATGGAGGTGGAGAGCGAGGGCTTTACCACCCGTACCGAGGTGCCCGCGGGCTACAAGGCTGCGGCCAGGGACATCCGGAAGGGGGAGCCGATTCTCAAGTACAACACCTGCATCGGCTTTGCAGCGGAGGACACCCCCACCGGCACCATGATGCACAGCCACAACATCGTCTTTGAGCACGTGGATCTGGATTACGCCTTCAGCCGGGACTATCACCCCACCGAGCTCCTGCCTCCGGAGCAGCGGGCCACCTTCCAGGGCTTCGTCCGCCCCGACGGCCGGGTGGCCACCCGCAACTACATCGGCATTCTGGTGGCCAGCAACTGCGCCGCCACCGTGGCCCGGAAGATCGCCAACCACTTCACCCCGGAGCGTCTGGCCGCCTACCCCAACGTCAGCGGAGTGGTGCCCTTCGTCACCGGCCTGGGCTGCGGCATGGAGATGACCGGTCCCTTCATGGATCTGCTCCGCCGCACCATCATGGGCTATGCCACCAACCCCAATCTGGGCGCGGCCATCGTGACGGCCCTGGGCTGTGAGCGCAACAACATCGACGGCATGTTTGAGCACGCCGGTCTTCAGGAGAGTGAGACCCTCCAGAAGCTGGTGATCCAGGACGTGGGCGGCACCGCCAAGGCCGTGGAGGAGGGCATCCGCAGGGTGGAGCAGCTGCTGCCCGTGGTCAACGCCTGCCGGCGGCAGACCGTCTCCGCCGAGCACCTGGTGCTGGCCCTGGAGTGCGGCGGCAGCGATGGCTTCTCCGGCCTGTCCGCCAACCCCGCCCTGGGCCGGGCGGTGGACCTGCTGGTGAAAAACGGCGGCACCGCCATCCTCTCCGAGACCACTGAGATCTTCGGCGTGGAGCACACCCTCACCCGCCGGGCCCGTACGCCGGAGGTGGGGCAGAAGCTGGTGGATCACATCAACTGGTGGCTGAAGTACAACGAGGGCAAGGACTGCCAGATCAACGGCCGTGTCAGCCCGGGCAACAACAAGGGCGGCCTGGCCAATGTGCTGGAGAAATCCCTGGGCGGCGCCAAGAAGGGGGGCGAGACCGCCCTGAACGAGGTGTACGACTACGCCGAAAAGGTCACCGAGCACGGCCTGGTCTTTATGAATACCCCCGGCTACGACCCTGTGGCCACCACCGGCCAGGTGGCTGGCGGCGCCACCATGGTGGCCTTCACCACCGGCCGCGGCTCCTGCTTCGGCGGTGTGCCCTCCCCCGTGCTCAAGCTGGCCAGCAACACCCCCATGTACCAGCGGATGGAGGGGGACATGGATATCAACTGCGGGGTCATCATCGACGGTGAAAAGGATTTGGACGAGATGGGGCAGCTCATCTTTGAGCGTATCCTCCAAGTGGCCTCCGGCGATAGGAGCAAGAGCGAACTGCTGGGCGTGGGTGAAAACGAGTTTGTGCCCTGGCCCATCGGCGTGCTGGCTTAATGGGAGGCGGATATGGATTGTGACTGGGACTTTCAGCTCAAGAACCCCGGCCTGGCCAGCAGTGAGCTGACCAACGGCGTGGCCCGCACCGGCCAACGGGCCCTACTCTACGCCACCGGCATGGACGAGGAGGACATGAAAAAGCCCTTTGTGGCGGTGATCAACTCCTTCAGCGAGATGGTTCCCGGCCACATGCACATGCGGGAACTGGCCGAGCAGGTGAAATACGGCATCCTGGAGGGGGGCGGCATCCCCCGCGAAACCGGCACCATCGCCATCTGCGACGGCCTGTGCCAGGGCCACTGCGGTATGCGCTACCCTCTGCCCAGCCGGGATCTCATCGCCGACTCCATCGAAATGGTGGTGCAGGCCCACCACTTTGACGCCATGGTGCTCATCCCCGGCTGCGACAAGATCATACCCGGCATGCTCATGGCCGCCGCCCGGCTGGACATCCCTGCCATCGTGGTCACCGGCGGCCCCATGCTGCCCGGCAACGTGGGCGGCAACCCTCTGTTTTGCTCCAGTGAGCTGCGGGAATTCCCCGGCCGGGTGGAGCAGGGGAGCTGTACCGTGGAAGAGATGAAGAAGGCCGAGGAGGCCGCCCTGCCCACCGTGGGAAGCTGCGCCCACCTGGGTACCGCCAACTCCATGTGTATGCTCACAGAGGTACTGGGCATGTCTCTGCCCGGCTGCGGCACCGCTCCGGCGGTGTCCAACCGCCGCAAGCGCATCGCCAAGCAGTCCGGCCGGCAGGTCATGGAGCTGCTGCGCCGGGGCATCACCCCCCGGCAAATCCTCACGCGGGAGGCTTTGCTCAACGGCGTGGCGGGGGCCATGGCCACCGGCTCCTCCACCAATCTGGTGCTCCACCTGCTGGCCATCGCTCACGAGGCCGGCGTGGAGCTGACACTGGACGACTTCGACCGCATCAGCCGGGAGGTGCCCTTCGTATGTAACCTCCAGCCCTCCGGCAAATACCCCATCGTCTCCATGGACGCCTGCGGCGGCATTCCAGCGGTGCTGAAAAACGTGGAGCCCAAGCTCCACCGGGACGTGATGACCGTCGCAGGAAAGACCCTGGGTCAGATGCTGGACGCCGTGGAGCCTGTGGAGAACGACGTGATCCGCACCATGGAGCACCCCCAGAAGCCGGAGGGCGGCATTGCCGTGCTCTGCGGAAGCCTGGCCCCCGACGGGGCTGTGGTAAAGCAGTCGGGTGTCAAGCCCTCCATGTACCGGTTCTCCGGCCGGGCGCGGGTGTTCAATTCCATGGAGGAGGTGGACGCGGCGGTGAGCGCCGGGACCATTGAGAAGGGCACCGTCCTGGTCATCCGGTATGAGGGCCCCAAGGGGGGGCCCGGCATGCGGGAGATGCTCTCCACCACCGCCCTCATCATGGGCCGGGGTATGGACGAGGACTGCGCCCTGGTCACCGACGGGCGCTTCTCCGGCGCCACCCATGGCCCCTGCATCGGGCATATCTCCCCGGAGGCGGCCGCTGGCGGCCCCATCGCCCTAGTGGAGGACGGCGATGAAATTTTCATTGACATCGCGGCCCGCCGCCTTGAGCTGAAGGTCTCCCCGGAGGAGCTTGAGCGCCGCCGGGCCGTCTGGAAGCCTCTGGTCAAGCCACGCGGCCCGGCTCTGGCCAAATACGCCGCCCACGTCAGCTCTGCGGACCGCGGCGCCATTATCGAGCTGGAGAATAGCGCCTGTCAGTGAGTGGGTTTTCGTTGAGACCAGAACCCCGCCGGAATCCTTGGGTTCCGGCGGGGTTTCTTTTTCTTTTCAGATTCCCACATATGCGCGACGCATCCGGAGTCCAAAAGCGCCTCCGCGGCCAACCATACCGGTACTTGTATGGTCTGATGGCTGACATACCATCGGTGGAATAGGTGAAGTTGACAGAAGTGCAGGCGTGAGGCTTGCCGCTGTGTTGGGTCTATGCTATGATAGCGGGAAAGGAGCAGAACTGTTTATTTGCAAAGCAGAGGAGGCTGAAGGCATGGACACCAAGGAAATCGCCATGCGATGGCTGAGTGAAAATTTGAACTATGTGGATTCTGTCACCGTCATTGACAGCACGGGGAGAATTATTGCAAAGCAGAGGTTTAATCCACGCTATACGGATGAAGAGAATCTGGCTCATAATCAGTGGGCGCTGGGCAAGAACTTGCTGGAGCTCTTCCCCTCTTTAAGTCCGGAAGACAGCACGCTGCTGCAGGTTCTTCATACCGGAAAAATTATATACATTGAAAATCAGGAGGCATGGAATCTCCAGGGCAGGAAAACGGTATGCAACAATCTGAATTTTCCGATTATTTTTCGGGGCAAAATTGTAGGTGCCGTGGAAATTTCACGAGACATCACACATATTGACAATCGTATTCACCCCGTACCGCCCAGTCAGACTCCGCCTGCCCCCCGCAGTGCCGCGGCCCGCTACAGCTTGACCGATATCATAACCCAAAATTCAGGGATGCTCCGTTTAAAGGAGACGATTGGAAAGGTAGCCAACAGCACATCCTCTGTATTGATTTGTGGAGAGACGGGAACCGGCAAGGAGTTGGTAGCGTCCTCGCTCCACAATGCCAGCTATCGGAAGGCCAAGCCTTTTGTGGCGGTAAACTGCGCCGCGATTCCCGAGAACCTGCTGGAAAGCGAGCTTTTCGGGTATGAGGAGGGCGCGTTTACCGGGGCCAAAAAAGGCGGAAGACCAGGGCTGTTTGAATTCGCCCATCACGGCACCTTGTTTCTGGATGAGGTGGAGGGCATGAGTCCGGCCCTCCAGGTAAAATTGCTTCGGGTGCTTCAGGAGCATGAGATCATGCGGGTGGGCGGCAATAAGATTATCAGCGTGGATGTACGTATCGTGGCAGCCACCAATGAATCCCTGGAAGAAAAGGTGCGTGACGGCAGCTTCCGGCGGGACCTGTATTACCGTCTGAACACACTGCCGGTCCTCATTCCTCCCCTGTGCCGGAGGGGGGAGGATGTATTCCTTCTCATGGAACGGTTCTGCCGGGAGCTGAAGGGAGAGTTTGTGCTTTCAGAGGAGGTAAAGAAGATTTTCCGCACGTACAGCTGGCCGGGGAATATCCGGGAACTGCGCAACCTGGCGGAGTACTTTTGCTTTACAGGCAGCCAGGTCATCACTGTAAAGGATTTGCCCCCCACATTTCAGTATGATGGGATTGGGACAGGATTATCGTACTGCGCGTCCAAAAAGGCGGAATATCCGGAACCGGTTTTGCAGCCTGATACCGCACCGTGGAAACAGGCAATGCGGGAACAGGGGCTGGAACCGGAGGAATACTGGTTTGTACTAAAAATGTTATACTGTTCCTCTGAAAATGGAGAGACAGTGGGACGGGAGCGGATTCTGGAAGCTGCCAGAAAAGAAAAGCTCCTTCTCTCCCAGCCGGCCGTCAGGTCTATCCTGGGAATATTCAGGGAATATGGCCTGGCCAGGGTTGGACGGGGAAGAGGCGGAAGCCGTATAACATCCCTGGGCAGGAAGATATGGGAAGGATATGAATTTAACCAAATAAACCATATTATCAACCAAAAATAAAAAACACAACCAATTAGCGGCCGATATAACCATTTGATTTGGTTTGGGGAATAATTTAAATACAGCGGAAAAGGATTTGATTTAATAAGGAATCAAGTCCTTTTTTTGCGTTGATTTCAATATGATTGTAAAAGTTGGCATGATGCTTGCTTATTAAATAGGCAGATGCGGAAAAGCACAGCCAGATGCGGAAAGCACAAGCAGATGCGGAAAAGCACAGCCAGCATAAACAATGAAAGAAAGGCGGTATATGACATGAAGTATAATTTTGACGAAGTCATTGACAGGAGCCACAACAGGGCAGCCAAGTATGATGAAAGGATGAAGAAATTCGGCAGGGAGGATGTGATTCCCTTATGGGTGGCCGATATGGATTTCAGGACAGCTGAGCCCATCATAGACGCCCTTAAGGAGAGGGCCGAAGAGGGGATCTGGGGATATACCTCCAGGCCGGATTCCTACTTTGAGGCGATCCGGGGCTGGCAGAAGCGGCGCAACGGATGGGATATAAAAAAGGAGATGATGAGCTGGAGCCTGGGAGTGGTGCCGGCCCTGTCATCCATTGTAAAGCTGTTTTCAGAACCGGGTGACAGCATCATGATTCAGACGCCTGTGTACTCGGAATTCTACGATGTAACAGAGGCGTGGGGACGGAATGTGCTGGAAAACCGACTGGTGGAAAAGGACGGTGCATGGGGAATTGACTTCGAGGATTTTGAAGCCAAGGCTAAGGAAGCCAGGATATTCCTTTTGTGCAGCCCCCACAATCCACTGGGAATTGTATGGAGCAGGGAGGAGCTGACCAGAATGGCAGATATCTGTATGGCCAACAACACTCTGCTGGTTTCCGACGAGATACATTCTGACCTGGTATTCCATGGAAAAAAACATATTCCAACCGCCACATTGTCCGCGGAGACGGCCGGAAGGGTAATCAGCTGTATTTCCGGTACAAAGACCTTCAACCTGGCGGG